>JACCDS010536610.1_pt1 | contig 18537 bp, 19 predicted proteins | sample 7446441 | NCBI WGS metagenome assembly JACCDS01 (sample SAMN15323445, study PRJNA562643) | freshwater metagenome | isolation source: river surface water | place: USA:Blue River Watershed | collected 2017-08-17
ACCATATATTCTTTGTGTTATCTAAAGATAATCTATATATTTGCACCCTCAAAACGGCAGATTCCGTAGCTCAGCTGGTAGAGCAATACACTTTTAATGTATGGGCCCTGGGTTCGAATCCCAGCGGGATCACTGAAAAGCCTCCTTTTAAGGAGGCTTTTTTCATTTATACCCTCACTATCAATCACATAAGGTGTTAAAAAGGTGTCTAAATATACTCGTTTGTAGTTCCCTTTCTAGTACCCTTTTTGATTTTAAGTACCCTTTTTAGTACCCTTTTGATTTTCAAAAAACGATCTTATTTCACTTGTTGTTACATTCATTTTAATCTTCATACAGACCTCAAAGAAGCAAAAACAATCAAACTCAAACCGCTGTTCCTTGATCGTCATGCCGGAGATGAAGAAAAGATTATCCTTTCTAAATTGATTGAAACTCTGTTTTGGGAATATCTCCAATGAGTATATTCTGTCCATAACGTGTTTGAGTGCTCTTAATTTCATTTCACTCACCTGACCTTTTTCTATCATAGTATTCAAATAATTCACCTTTCGTGAACCTCGGAAACAATCTGTTATGGGTGGCGTAATGAATGAAAATGTAGAAATGGTAGATTTTCTCTACCTCCCCTTCACTTAACCCTTCCAAGAAGTACCGTTTACTCTCCTTAAATCGCTCAAAACGATGTTTGAAGGGAAAGTATTGGTAAGCTTCAAAAGAGTTTGCCAGTTGTATTGTAAAACGATTCACCAAAGTTCCTTTGGGCTAATATCACGCTTTGGATTATGAATGTCAAGCGAAATTTTTGATTTCTTATTTTTTTTGGGGGATTTTTGCCCACTCATCAAATGGCAAAACTCGTTTACGCATTAATGGCTTATCGGAAAAGTGACGTGAAATAGATATTCTTTTATAAAAATCCTCTTTTTCACCGTCATAATGATAATTCTTAATTGCTAAACATTTCGGGTGTTGGAATATCGTATTAAGCATCGTTTTATCAGATAACCCACACGAATGCCCTACAATAAAAACTTCAAAGGGTAAGGAATCAAGGATATTTAAAAGGTTATGATAGTTATTTGTTGAAGGATATGCAAATGATTTTATTTTTCTTAATAACTCTGCATTATCTTCCTCCTCAAGTTCTGAATAGATAGATCCAATATCATTTCCATAACCGAATATAATGGGGTTGGACATATCATTTACGGAACCATGTATTTGAATTTCCCTGTTATCCTTTAAAAAAGAATTATCTAAAAGTTTAGATAAACTATTTGTGTAATTGAAATTCACAAAGAATACTGTTTTGGGCGGATCTTTACTTTCCTGTTCAGGTATGAGTGAATTCTCTTTTTTTCTAATTGGCTCAAAGAATGAATCTATTAGAGATTTAAAATGTGAATTAACATAAGAAAAATCATGCCTATTTTGTTCATTTTGAATATAATCCTTAAGACCTTGCTCAATCAAATCCATACTCTGATTTAATTCGGCAATCTTTGAATAATCTTTTTTATCAAATGATTTCTCACTAACCAACTTGAAAAGTTTGATTAGATTTTTGAAATAATAACCTTCAATATCTACCCAATTATTGACCTTGTAGTTTTCAAATATTTCTTTGATGAATACAGTTTTGTATTTAAATTTTATCTCATTTTGAAATGAGGAGATTAACTCCGATACATTATTGGTAGAATCAATTCTTTTTTTCAATTCATTGATTGAATTTTCACCGTATCTTAAACTGGTAGAAGCTTCAATGAGTTCAGAGTCAAATTTCCGTAATTCAATCGTGTTCTTAAACACTTCTTTTATATGATGTAAAATGAAATCATTATAACTGGTCTCTAAACCAAGCCCAAGATCAAAGCCATTACCTACAATAATTAATCGGTTGTATTTAAATTCGGATTTAATATTTGGTATCAATGGTTTAACTCTGTTTGGATTTATCATTTTATATTTATTCAATGCTCCGAATGGAATCTTTAATTTTCTACTTGTTTATTTTTTAGGTTAATCCTATCCATTTAATTTGGGACCATTTTAACTATTTTCTACGATTAGGATCTCCTCCTCTGTTAAGCCATACAACTCATAAACCAAACGGTCTATTTCTTTATCAGTTTGGTTAATTTGGGTTTTGATTTCTAATACTTTCTTCTTGTTGTCCTCAAACAAATCCAACCACTCAAATTCATCTTTTTTAGTTAGTAGCGATCCTTTTGCCGCTTTGATAGCTTTGTTAAGTTCTATTGTGAAATTTGAAAAATCAAGCTCATACCAACTAATAAGTTTACCTGATATCCTATCAAGCTTAAAATTAGAACATAGGAATTTGGAAAATTTTAAAGAGAGATTTGTCATCTCTTTAGAAATCTGTAACATTTTTTCAGCTTTCTCAATAAATGGTTTTTCATCTTCGGCTTTTTTGAATGGTAGCTTTTTAATATTTACGGTTTTTACCTGTGCAAAAGCACGCCCAGATTCTTCAGTCATTAAGGAATAAAAATAGTTCATTAGCTTACTATTGAAGATTGCTAATAGAAAACGATAATCAGTATTATTATTCTCTTTGTTTAAAATTATATGAACTGTTTTATCACAATAATTGCGATTATAATCTATAGTTCCAATCAATTTACTTGACGTTTGGCGATAAATTAACTTTGGTGTTTTTTTTAACAAATCCTCTGAAAACCTGAAGGTATCATTTGAATTTAAAAAGTCAGTATAATTAAATCTCAAGAAATTTTCATTTTCAATTTCAGTATACCGATTAAAATTACCTCCCTTGATGTAAGGAATATCAAATTCGTTTTGTTTTAAACCTTTATACAAAACCCTATCTCCAATTGAATTACCTCTGGTTTTTTCACCACCAACTGACCAATAATTAAAACCAACATCTTTAATTAAAAAGTAATCCTCAAACACAGGCTTATCTTGGAATTTAGAAAGAATAGTGTTCAACGGTATGAATTCAATTGAAGATTTATCTATGATACCTTTTACAGTATTTAAATCGCTTTTCAGGACCCAGCTTTTATATGGACTTTTTTTCTCCAAAATTAGAATTGCAGAAAACACATTTGCATCTTGAAAAATTAATTGATTGTTGAAATCAACAATAGATTCAATTTGAAAACCAATTAAGTATGTTCTTAAACCTTTAAAATAATCACCTTTAATAAAGCTGTTTGGTGTGATGAAACCAAGGCAACCATTCTGTTTCAATAAACCTATTGACAGCTCATAAAATGAACTATATAAATCATTATTTCTCTTAAAACTTTCAAACTTTTCTTCTAATGCGGATTTTAGTATCATGTCAAATACTTGAACGTATGGCGGATTCCCAATCACTACATCAAATCCTCCTTTATCAAAAACCGTCGGGAATTCTTGGTGCCAGTTAAATCCTTTTTCGCCTGCCACTTCAGGGTCGTCAATTAATGAGTTTCCACATTTAATATTATTATTGAGGGATGTTAGTTTCCTTCCTCGTTGTGCAGTTCTTAACCATAAAGACAACTTGGCTATTTCAATACTTTCCTCGTTAATATCAACTCCAAAAATGTTATTTTCCAAAATGTGATTTTCAACGCCGGGAAATGTAAAACCAGCTCCTAATAATTGAGATTCTAGTTCATCAATATACCTGTGTTCTTGCATTAAGAATTCCAACGCCTGATTTAAAAACGCACCACTCCCACAGGCAGGATCACAAATAGTGATGTTTAACAACCAATTACGATATGCTTGAAGGTTCTCATCTAATGTTTTAAGAGTTTCTTTCTTTCGGTTGATTCTGCCTTTGGCATACTCTTCATCAATGATTTTAAGATCTACTTTTTTTTCATTGCATAACTTACCTACGGTATTATCTACAATGTATTTGGTGATGTATTTTGGAGTATAAAAAACTCCGTCTTTTTTTCTCTTTGTCTTTTTTTTATCAACTTGATGACCTTCAAGTTCGGCAGTTACTGCTTCAATATCACTTAATGAATTTTCAAATATATGACCAAGGATGTTTACATCCACTTCACTTGAAAAATCATATTTTGTCAATTTTGATACATGCTTCAGAAGGACATCATCTCCAATTTGAACGGAATCTAAAATATCGTCAGCCAACATTAGCCCACCATTGTAGGCAAAAATTTCATCCTGCGGTGACTGCCCCTTCCTTCCAATATTGATGTACCCAAAATACTGCTTGAAAATATCATACAAAGGTTTATACGCATCTTCATCCTTAAGCATTCTCCAACGATCAACCATTCTTGAAATGGAGTTCGGCGGTAATAATCCAGCGTCCTCTGCGAAGAAAATAAATAAAAAACGGTCTATGAGTTTTTGTGTTTTCTTGTAAAATACCAATGGATTACCTGTTGGATTTGATTTTACAATCTCTTGCCACAATTCTTGTTTGAATGAAGAGTAATCTTTGTAAAGATTTTTAGTGATATCCTCTTCTTTAACAACACTCTCTGCCTTTATTTTAGCAGGAATATTGTCTAAAAGGTTTTCGGAATGCAGACAAATCCAAAGGGTGGTAAATTCCTCTTTTGAAAGCGTGAATAGATTAAACTCAATAAATTCAACCGCATGATGAATAAAGAATCGTAGTTTTTCAAAATTTGAAATTACCACATAATCACATTCTTTATTGTTGTTTTTATAACCAAACCCTTGTTCAGTGACCTTATCTAAATCTTTTGTGTCTGTACCCTTTAACTCTATGACAGCTAATGGTAATTCATTTTTTAATATGGCTCCATCCGCCTTTTTACTATCTGATTCATTTTTCTTTTCACGAACAAGATTATACCCTGTATTAGGTCTCTTGACATATCCCAATACATTAACAAATAGATCATCAAGAAAACCATCTTGGTATTCCTCTTCTTTCATTGATCTTATTTCAGCTTGTCTATCCGCTTGAAGGAAAATATCGGAGAATTTCTGATATGCTGTATCTATTTTTGAACTATCTTGTGACTTAATAAATTTATTAAGCACGGACTTTTGAAATATTGCCATTTATTTTGAACTAATTAGTAACTCCTTTACATCTACATCTAAAATCTTCGCAATCTCAAATAAAACCTCTAAACTTGGCTGATTCCTGTTCTGAACATAACCATTAACCACATTATAGCTTTTACCTAATTGATCTGCAAGCCACACTTGTTTAATTCCTTTTTGAACAAGTACCTGTTTTATACGATTCATTTTAACTTTTTACGAATCGTTAAATGTAGCAAATAATTACAGAATTTATAATGAAATTCAGTGTGTTTTATCAAAGAATAATACCCGAATTGTCAATGAAAAGATCTCTATCAAGCAAAATAGAATATTTTCCTTTTCTACTTTTGAGTAGGTATGAATCTATTACCTCAGGAATAAAAACTGCTTTAAGTTTTAAATTTATCTCATTTACAACACCACTAAAATTCTTCGTGCCAGGGTAAATTTGATTTTGATTAAATCCAATCATACGGTTAATAATCTCTTCAGTTGAACCTAAATCATCACGAATTGAGAACTCATTATAAATTTCATATAATACTTCACGAAAATTATGGATTTCCTTATAGGATAAACCTTCAGGATGGATCAAGAAAAAATAATAAACTGTTTTCTCTTGTGGTGGAAATTCAATAACATAATCATTGTAATTTGGTATGGTGAACTTTTTTGTTCCGTTAATATATTTTAATTCAATATCCGTTACAATCGTTCTTCCATTATTCCTTCGTAAAATAGAATGCCTTACCTTATCCAATGAATTATAGATGTATTGTTTAATATCCTCACGAAATTCCCTTGTAATTAAAATATCATTACAAGTTTCACATATATCATTTGATCTACTTTTTTGTCTATGATCCCTGAGGTCTTCGCAAAAATCCATTGCACAGCCCTCATTATCCTTATGAACTGCGTGGTATAAATCTGTACTGTTATCAAACATATTGGCTCGAAGAATCCAACAATAGATTTCATAGATTATTGGAAATATTGAATCAACATTGTTTGAATAAATTCTGTTCCAACCATTTGTATAGACAAATGAATTTAACATGGAATCATCAATATATCCAAGAAAATTGCGGTTGTTTCTTTCTCCTGTCAATAAAACAATCAGTTCATCTTTTGGAATTGAATGTGTTTGTCTAATCTCTAATCCTTGATTAAAGAAATAATCAAATTGTTTTCCCGTATTGGATTTATCAACCTTTTCTTCAAATCTTATCTTCCTAATTTCTTCATCAATTAATTGAACATCAAATTCCTCATCTTGATCATCTTGATTAGGTATGAAATTAAAAGTTAATACTGGCTTGATTCTTTTGCCTTTTGTTTCTATTGTTCCTAATAAAAATTTCTTAATCTCTTCAAATACAATATCATTGACTAATCTCCCTTGTGCGATTGTTACCCTCATATACAATTGTTTCGGTCAAATATAGCAATCGCTAAACTCAATCGCAAGATTGCGGAAATCCCCATAAGGAAAACCATTGATATACCTTCGCAGTGTGTAGCTACAACGGTTAAACTTCTCCGTGAATTGAAGTTGAGTTTTTAAGAATTGTAAAAATGTTAACAACACAAGAAAAAGGGATTAAACTATTAGATCCCCAATTATTGATTATCAATGAAGAGATAGAAACAATCTATGGAACACCGGCTAATTACAACGATATTAGAGAGAATATCAAATCATTTGGTATAATCCAACCGATCATAGTCAATAAATCAACCTTGGAGGTAATATCAGGGAATTTACGACTTAAAATAGCCTTAGAACTTAATTATTCTTTAGTACCCGTTATCTATTGCGAATTAGGGGGAATTGACTTTATGAAACTTGCATTATCATCCAATGTGCATAGGGAGAAATCACTGTTGGATAGATACAATGAGATGAAATTCATAGAATCATTCTTTAATGTAAATCAAGGGTCTCGTACTGACCTGAACCCGCAATTATTGGAAGAATCTGTACTGAAGAAAAAACTACTATCTGTAATACCCATTTACATTCGTAATCAGGTTAATAGAGCAAAAAACCTCCTTAAAGATCTTAAAATAGACAATATAGAGGAACGTTTGGTTAAGGATATTGAGCGAGTAGATAAAGGAGATTTATCATTAAATGCCTATGTAAATAAACTTGAATTGGAATTGGAAAAGGAACAGTTGAAACAAAATGTTCCAGAGTTTTATGAAATTCATCGTGATGGGTTTACGGTTTACAATGATGATTCATATAAGAAACCTAATATTCCCGATAGAAGTATAGCGACTATTTTATGCTCACCCCCATATAGAGGAATGAGAGTATATGGTGAGGATTCCAATGAATTAGGTGCTGAAAAAACTAAAGAGGAATATGTAGGAAACCTTGTTAAACATTTCAACGAATGCCACCGACTTCTCAAAGAAAATGGATCCTTATTCGTTAATATCAATGAGGGTGTTCAGGAAGATGGGTATGAAGGTTCTGTCCATCATTTCATTGTTGAGATGTTAAAAACTTCTCTATGGACTCTAAACGACGAGTTGATTTGGGCAAAGAAAAATCCTGTTTATACTGGCGGAAATAGATTTGTAAGATCCCACGAATATGTCCTTCATTTTGTGAAATCAAACAATAATGGGTTTAAGTATAACACAGGGATTTATCCCTTCATAAGAGATGAAAAAGGATTGTGTGTTTATGGTGCCGATAAATTACATCCCAAAATTCTATCCTTCTTTGAATTGAGAGAGAATACCTTTCTTACCAATGTTGCAAATACAGGAAGTTTACGAAAATTATGTAAACGTCAAGGATTGCCAATGGAACATTCAGCAACCTTTCCCTTGTCCGTACCTGCTTTACTCATCTTACTAACTACAGATGAAGGCGATACCGTTATGGACATTTTCAGCGGTTCTTCTGTATCGGGAGAAGCAAGTATAATGCTAGGTAGAAAATACATAGGATTTGAGAAGTATGCATCCTACATAAAAGCATCAGAAGTAAGAATTAACAATATGGCGGCTTAAAATTATTTGAAATGAAACAGATTAAAGAAGAAAACTACACATTGATTTTAGGAGACAATCTCCAATCAATGAAAACAATGGAAGACAATAGTATTGATAGCGTGGTAACTGACCCCCCGTATGGATTGACGTCAATTGTTAAACGATTTGGCAAAGCAAATTCAAAAGACGCACAATTTGGTACTGATGGTGTTTTCAAACGATCCTCAAAAGGATTTATGGGTAAAGAATGGGACTCCGATGTACCAAGTGTTGAATTTTGGCGAGAAGTTTACAGAATCTTAAAACCTGGCGGACACATCTTATCATTTGGAGGGACAAGAACCTATCACAGAATGGCAACAGCTATAGAAGATGCAGGATTTGAAATCAGAGATCAACTCCAATGGGTTTATGGACAAGGAATGCCAAAATCTCATAACATTGGAAAGGCTATTGATAAAATTCAAGGTAACAAAAGAACCGTCACTGGAAAAAAAACATCAGGAATTGCAAGAGCATTTACGAAAAATGGTTGGGGGTCTGGTAAAGATGATGTTGAAATAACAAAAGGAAATGGTCAATGGGAAGGATGGGGTTCTTCGCTTAAACCGTCTAATGAACCTATTTGCTTGGCAAGAAAACCAATTTCAGAAAGAACTATTGCCGAGAATGTACTCAAGTGGGGAACTGGTGGTTTAAATATTGACGGATGTAGAATTGAAACGGATGATTTTATTGGAAGAAAAGGAAATCCGAATGATTTAGGAGTTGGTATTTTGGCACAATTTGACGGAAGAAAATCATTACCTAAAAGAAAAGCAATCAATAGTGAAGGTAACAAATTGGGTAGATTCCCCTCCAACGTTATTTTTGATCAAGATGCATCTGAAATTCTTGATAAGCAAACAGGAAATGTAAGCCAAGGACACTGGAGCAAAACAATCACCAAAGGATTCGGGAAGAATAGCGCAGGTACTTCAACTTACGAAGGTGTTGGAAGAAAAGAAAATGTTATTGGTGGAGCTTCTAAATTCTTTTATGTCCCAAAGATATCAACGAAGGAACGAAATTTAGGTATCGTTGAAGGAGATAACAAAAACTCTCACCCAACAGTAAAGCCTATTAACCTAATGTCCTATTTAGTAAAACTAATTACTCCGATTGGTGGAGCAGTATTAGATCCTTTTATGGGTAGCGGTTCAGGAGGAATAGCAACCTTATTAGAGGGTTTTAACTTCATAGGTATGGAACAAGATTCCGAATACTTTGAAATAGCGACAGCAAGAGTAAAAGAATATGAATCTTACCGAGAGATCCTAACTAAACCTAAAAAAACTAAACGAGAAAAAGTAATCGTTGAAAAGGATTTAGAAATCGGTGAGCCAGTAATGACCTTTTGGTTGAATCAAGCTGTTTGATTGGAATAACCCCTAGTTAATAGAACAATTACATATTGATCCAGAATTGCTTGTTAATTAATGGTATGTTATCTTTTCTCTGTTGATGAGTTGGTTGCGTGAGTGACCCTACCCAAATCAGTTGATTTAGGGGGCACTCACCACCCAATTCTTGTTAGATTGAGAGGTTATATTGGTATCAGTGAAAACCAATATCTGTCGGCAACTTTAGAGTAATCACTTACCCTCAAACCACATCTTCCGACTTTGTGCTGATGTTGAACTTTGATTTGATCCCGGAGTAGTTCATTTATAAAAGAATCCCGCTCCCGTCTTATTCTACCGTTCAAGATTCTAATAATAAATAGGCAGGAAAAATGAAAAATAAAGAGATAAACCATTTGACTTAAGAAAATAATTTATCTATTCTTTCAATAAGAATATGAACTAAAACAAAACAAATGAAAATTATTATAGATTACCCTATGGAGGTGGAATTGACCACTACAAAAGTTTTTACAAACTTCAATGACCGAACAAAATGGATTCAAGAAACCATTAGAAGAAAGAACCTAAACGAATTTAGCCATCATCACCATAATGATTTTGTTGTAGAGTTTGTTCAAGATGCTGGCATAGATTTAGAATACTGGGGAATTGGATCCTAAAATAGATGGAGTGGTTTATATCAAAAGTAAAAGGACAACAACCCCATCTCCAAATGATTAAGACAATGGTGGATATTCCTATTAAATGCTTCCCATCTAATCTCAAGATTTAAGGGAAGCATTTAACTTATTGACCTTAACAATTGTTCCCGTTGAACAGGGAACAATACTTGAGATCTCGGAATAGGAATAACCCTTTTCAAGAAGTTCAATTATTTTTTTGGACTTACTCTTCTTTAGAAACTTCTCCGTTGTTTCTGAAGTCCCTACGGCTCTCCCCGTATACAAGTTCTTTGTCTTCCTGGCTTGAATACCCTCGCGTATTCTACTAACTATAAGAGATCTCTCATACTGCGCAATGGAGGCAAAAAGATTCAGCAAGAGATCAGAAAAAGGATCAGCCTTACCCTCATCATTAAAATTAGAGAGTTGGGGGTTACGACATACTATTCTAACTCCTTGTTGAGTGAGGTAATTATAATTATCCAATATTGAGAGTGCATTTCTGCCGATTCTGTCAATTGAGTGAATTTCAAGATGAGTTAATTTTCCCTGATCAATCAATCGTTTTAGTTGACTTCCCTTTGGGCGATCAAATAAGTCAATTGATCCTGAACAGGAATCTGAAAAAACATAATCAAATCCTTTTACATCTGTTAATTGTCTATCGTGTTTCTGCGAACCATCAGAAGTAGAAACTCGTGAATAAAATACCTTCATCTTCGTATCATTTTATGGGTGTAGGCTAATCTACTTAAATTGATACGAATGTGCAGCATTTCCGCTACGGTATTAGGATGTTAAAAAAAGGTATAGCCAAATTTGATAGAGTTCAAAGATTTTAATTAGATAATTGGATACCTAAATCATCAAGTATCTTTATTAGATCACTCAATCCTTTTTTACCCATTCCCCTCATCTGTAAAAGTTCTTTTGGCGAAACAAATGAGAGTTCATCTAAATATTCAAATTCATTTTGAAGTAACGAATTTTTTATTCTTTCAGGTAATCCCATTTTTCTAATATAAAATTTGTTTTCCATCGGGATATCAGGTTTAAAATCCTCACTCAAGATAAACTTGATCATCACTTGTTTAAATTTTCTATTAAGATTTGCCAATTCAAACAAATCTTTATCGCTCATTTTTCCAAGAGAGGTTTTTGATGGGATGTTGATGTTTTCTAATAACATATCTGTAAGTCGCATTGATTTCAATTTTTTCGGCGAATTTATAGAATGTAAAAAGTAAATTAAAGAGTATACTTACCCCAACTTATTCGGTAATTCCACCTGAAATAACGTCAACCCTTTTTCTAACCTTACTTTCAGGGAAAGTTGGTGTTTTTATTTTTTAGAAAGAACCCTAATAAAAATAGAATTTTCACTAACGATTTTTAGAATAAAACCGAACAAGTTATTGGATAAACAAGAAAATATCAAAGAAGTAGAAATAAATTAGTTGTCCTTCTTTATTAACCAAATATCTTTTTCTTCACACGATAAAATAGTAAAAGGGTGTGATGAACTTGGGATAGGTTGGAAATGATAACCACCACTGATATCTATCTTAACATGAGTAACTGTAAAAAAACTTAACTTAATTAGAGTAATATTTCTTTATTCAGTTAATTTATTCCTCTTACGCTCTTCTTTGATTGTTTCATTTACCCTCAAGGCAAGCATTACTGCTAAGAGTACAATAATTTCCGATTGAAGATTTACTTTTGTTAAACTATACATCCCCATACTGTTTTTAATTGTTTAGGATTTTGTAACGCTTACAATTGAATGGATCTTTTATTAAAGGGGTCTTATGTGATTTATCTTTATAAAATCCATTGGCGTTTAAAACATGCCCAAATGAGGTCCTCCCAATTCTTAGGACATGTTAGAACTAGAGAATTCAGGTGTATATGAGTGCAAGTTAATAAATTCTTCAGGAGTTAAATCATCAAGAGAACTATGGGGACGAAAAAAATTATAATCATCTCTCCATGAATTAATTTTCATCCGAGCGTCATCCAAGGATAGAAACCAATTGACAGATAAACATTCATCACGAAATTTTCCGTTAAAACTCTCAACATATGGATTATCTGTTGGTTTGCCAGGGCGAGAGAAGTCGAGTATGACGCCATTTTCGTAAGCCCATCGATCTACTTCTTTAGAAATAAATTCACTGCCGTTGTCACATTGAATTCGCTCTGGAATTAAGCCTTCTAAGACCTTTAAATGCTCAAGTTGATCAACTACATCAGCCCCTTTCATTGACTGCCCCACAGCTAAACTATGGCATTTTTTACTAAAATTATCCACTATACTTAAGATCCTGAATTTAGACCTGTCAAACAAGGCATCTTGAACAAAATCCATACTCCAAACTTTGTTCACGCTATTATTTTCTACTCTTTCAAGTCGGTGTGCACCTGCACGATTTCTTCGAGGTCTTTTGGTTCTAAGGTTCAACCCCTCCTCCTTATAAATCCTGTATACACGCTTGTGATTATCTGTAAATCCTTCGCGTCTTAGCAATACAAAAATGCGCCAGAACCCATATCTAATGCGTGTCTTAGCAATTTCAGTGATGCGAAGCCGGAGAAAATCATCATCCTTGTCAGCAGGCCTGTAATAGAACATTGAACTTGAAAGTAACATACATCTACAAGCCCTTCTCACCGAGATTCTGTACTCGTCAATGAGCCAAAAAGAAATATCTCTTCTTTGAGAAGGGCTTAAAGCTTTTTTTTGATGACTTCTTGTAACATTTGTTTGTCCAAACTTAACTCAGCAACAAGCTTTTTAAGTTGGTTATTCTCCTCTTCCAACTGCTTTAATTTGCGCAATTCTGTAAGCCCAAGACCACCAAATTTCTTCTTCCAATTAAAAAATGTGGCTTGTGAAATACCCATTTTGCGACAAATTTCATCCGTTTTTACACCCGTTTCCGACTGTTTGATGGCAAAAATGATCTGAGATTCTGTGAATTTTGATGTTTTCATTGTGTCAATTTAAGTTAAAAAATCAGTTTTGACACCTGAAAAACTCTATTTTTATATGCTTCGAATTATTGGGGGGAGGTCACAAATCCACATCCAAAGGAGACATCCTTTGTTTTTTCTTCAACTTTAATACCCTATTGTTTTAAAGAAAAATCAACAAAGAACTAAGAACAATTAACGTTTTATAAAATAAAAAAAGCCACTTACAAGTGGCTTTTATTTAAAAATATCTCGCTGGCCTAACCCTGTTTAAGTCATTAGCAGGATGGTATATGCTTGTTCCTGTAATGAAGTTTGTAGACCAAGCTTGATTACCATCATTGTTAGCAGTCCAATATTCTTGTGGTTGAAATCCGCCAATTAAAGCTTGATTTAGTTGTATTTTTTCCATCTCTTGCCAAGTTGGTAGAAACCAATCATTATATCCATTTTCAATGTGATCAAAACAGAGTTTTGCGGCGTATGTGCCAGCACCAATTGAATTAACGATTTGATTGGTATTTGAAGCACCCGTCCCAATCAAAAAAGAAAGAGTTGGACCCGTAAAAATATATGGAGGCAAATTCCAAACAACCCCTGTGCTAATGTCATTTGCAGTCACAATAATACCGTGTGTTTGACCAGGAACATATCCAGCATCTCCGGGTTGAAAAATATAAGCGACAATACCACCTTGAAATGTTTGTCCAATAGTAACAGATGGTGTTGTTGTTGTAGTGAATGTTTCCTGTAAACCATAAGCAGTTCCTGAACTATTTGTAGCATAGGCTCTAACATAATATGTTGTATTCCCTGATAAACCATTCATAATACTTGTAAACGCGCCAGTTCCTGAGGCATCTGTTGTGAACGAATTTGAAATGGTTGGATTTGGTGTTGTACTCCAACAAACACCTCTTGCTGTTACAGGTGAACTTCCTTGAGATGTTACAATACCACCTGAATTAGCATTTGAATTTGTAATATTTGTAATTGACGTTGTTGATACGGTTGGTAAATTTATACTTGGATTAGATGGAGTAACGACCCAAGATGTGCCATTCCATACAAGCATATCACCGTTGGCAGTTCCACTTGGTAATCCATTACCTGAATATAAGGCATAAGGAACACTCAAAAATTGGCTTGTCCCCATTGGCACATAACCATTTCCTATATTCAATTCTATTCCTAAATAAAAGGTTGATGATCCCCAATTTATTGTATTAAATGTACCAGTTAGTATAGACCCCTGTCCGATTGCTAAACTCACTTGACCTAAATTATCTGTAGCAACCATGTGGACTTCGCTGTAGATAGGTAAACTTGTTGCAGAATTTTGATGGATATGAAATTTAAACAATACACCCGGTGTATTAATTAATAAATTACCACTGTTATCTCTTACTGTTGCTTGGTAATTGAATGATTGTGGTGGTGCTTGAGCAAAAGTTGTTATTCCAACAACTAATGAAAATAAAAGAACTAAATGTTTCATTGTTTTATAATTTTTTGAGTTGTTGATTTCAACTCATTGTTTGTAAAAGTCAAGAAGTAAATTCCTGATGGTAGTAAAGAAAAATTGATTTCAGATTTATTTTCAAATGATGACTCAAACAATGATTTCCCTTCAAGGTTTTTTAATTGCAGGTCATATTTTTCATCTAACTGATCTGATTTGATATACAAAATACTTGATACCGGATTAGGGTAAATTTGAATTTTACCAAAATCATATAATTCTTCAACTGATAATGCATTCAGATCAAATGAGTTGAAGTATCCACTACCTAATTGAATTCCTCCGGCAGTCATTGTGCCAATATTAACCTCTCCAACATTAAAGGATAAAGTCAAATTGTCTTGAGTGTTGACGTATATCCCACCCAATGGGCTAATAGACGATTTTGAAATTGATTGACCGAAAGAAATATTAAGGCAAAACAACATTACTAAAAGTGCAAATTTCATTTGTCTCTTTTAAAGATTAAAAAACAAATATAACAAATATGTTATATTATAACGAATCCGTTATAATATTTCTAGATTTCAATTCCGAATTTCCCAGCGTGGATGTGCAAGAGAAATTAATTATATTAGGCCTAAAGGTTAAGGAGTTACGAGAAGAGAAAGGAATGAGTCAAACAGAATTGGCCTATAAAATTGGCAAAGATCAACCTTCAATTAATAGATTGGAGAAAGGCAAGGTTAACCCGAGTGTTATTTATCTACTTGAAATTTGTGAAGGATTAGAGATCTCCTTAATAGAATTAGTTGATGTTTTATAATTTTTAAGAACCTTTTGATACGCATTCACTCCATTAGTAGAAGAAAGTAGCTTAAAATCAATATAACCGATATCGTTTATTCCACCAACTTCAACTTTGGAAGCTCCAAGTTTCTTACTTCTTATAATCAATTCTTTCAATATTCGGTTACTTTTGTTATGATCCATAATCCTCAAGAAAAACACATATTCCACATATGTTCCCGTCAATGCAGACCTGTAATAGCCACTATCAAATGCATTATAAAACCATTGGAAATTGGAAACCCCTAATAACTTTTGATTGCCTGATGACAACTGACGGTAAAACCCATTTGATCTATTTTTAAACCTTATATTGAATATCAAAAGGTTAATTCTGAACGAGAAACAGATCCAATTACCATCTTTATTCATTTTTTCTAACATACCCTGAATCCCTGCTAAATGTTTAGTAAAAAGAAGTGTTAAGATTTCGGTGTAATTCCATTTCAAAAAACTTTGAAGGTAAAATTTTCAGAGAATGTTCACTAATCAATTCCATAAGCCAATTGGGCATTGATTGGGATTTAGATGTATTGGGTGAATAAAGTTGCAAAGGTGTCAAAGTGATTACTAAATCTGATATTTCATTCATTCGGTTGTATTTCATACTGAAACCTACATTGTGTTCCTCTTCAACGATATTACGGAATTCAATACCGATATCCTCCGCCTCTTTGATAGTGATTTTTCCTATAAACATAAACCTAAGTGTTACGAAATAGTCATTTTCATTATCACCAGCGTCAATTTCACTGGTATTGGCATAAAATGATATTTTTTGGTAAAAATTTTTATTTGGAATATTGAAAAAGTGATATTCCAATTCGTGTATAGTATCTGTACTCCAACTTTTCAATTCAATTGACGGAACCTCAACAACGTATTCCACAACGTCAATAGGATATGAATTAGTTGGAAGTGTAGAAGCAATAAAGTGCGACTTCCTAATGCTTGCCTTGGTGGTTATTTTATTTTCCATATCTATAAATATGGAGGTAGTTAGTTTTTGTCTAACCTTAATGATAAAATAAACGGGATGCTTTACACAGGAGATCCTATTTTTAAGTGATTTTTCCCAAAATTTTTTATTTCCATTTCCCCATTTTTTTCTCAAAAATATTTTTTTGGTAAAATTTCATTTAAGGTATCACGGGGGTCTATTGCTGGTTTGACGGAGGGAGGAAGGGAAGAATACCCAGTGGGTTTCTTGGGGAGGGGGGAGTGTTAGATAGAGGGAGAGTAGAAACCAAGGGGCTTTGTCAAAACTTATTCTATGATTATCTCAATTTGATTTAATTAATTGAAGTTTCACCTTTATCGTCATTATTCTTTTTTCTCAACTTCTCCATTTCCTTCATCAATATGTCTGTTCCATCAATATATTTTCTGAAAGACCTATAATCTTTATGACCCGAAATCATCATTACTAATGATTGATCCACCCCCTTTGACAGCAAGGTAGTGATTGCGGTTTTACGGGCTTTATGCCACGAAATTTCTTGATGCAAAGGAACCATTTTATCTATAGTTCTATTGCTACCTACTTTACTCGTAATTCTCACCTTCCGGTTTAACCCAAGTAATCTGAATGCTTTTTTCAACTGAACTCTCCCTGAAGTGATACCATAAGATTTAAAATCATAGTTATATTTCTCTAAAATCATTTTTGCCTCAGCTATTAGAGGGATCTTCAAAAGTTCATCTGTTTTAATTCTTCGTGTGTGAATATGATCATCCTCAATTTTATCTTTTGTTATATTGATGATGTCTGAAATTGATAATGCCGTATAACAACCTATTAAAAATATATCTATATGCTTCTGTAAGGAAGGTGTAAGTTTAGCGTTTTCTACAATTCTCAACTCATCTTCAGTTAGGGCAATTACATCTTTGACGGGTTCAGGAAATTTTCTAAACTCAATTTCATTTACTATCATTGATTTTTGTTTCGCTTTCAACCAATTTAAAAACGTGAAAAGTGATTTTCGGTAATCATTTTTTGTTGAATTCTCATTCTCGTCGCGAAACAAATAGGATTTATATCCTTCAATTTTTTGAACACTTAATTCACTTAACACACTTGTTGTCCCACAATACTCTAAAAAATGATTTAGATGATTTTTTTTATGGTCAATTGTACCTTTCCCTAATGGTTTACTACTATTTGTTTCGCATTCTATAAGGTACTGTTTAATGAGATCAGAAATATAAATTGTGTTTTCAAAATTCAATTCTCCTTTAATAGTTGATTTACAGAATGACACTAATTCAGCTTTATTTGGTAATCTATTTTGACTTTCACGAAGGTTTTTAATTTTTTCATCTATTTTGAATTTGAAACTTGTAAGCAGAGAACTTATTTCTTTTTTTGCACTTTTATTAGGAGAACCTTTCTCCCAATTTTTTTTGGGAATTGTTTCTCCCGTACTAACTTTAATCTTCCCATATTCTGTTGAGAAAAGGAAGTAAATGGTACCTTCTGATTCATTTGGTTTACTCTTCAAAAAGAATCTTGTATTCATGTATTTCATATTAGTTTTTTGTTGATTGTTGATTTAGTTTAAAAATAAGTTTCTCAACTTCTTTTGCCGGGATTAGTGGTTTGTTCCCACTGTAAACTCTTTCAATAGTTCCTCTTCTATATCTTCCCTTAATACTTGATTTAGTAAGACCCGTTATAACCGATACCTCTTCCAAAGAATAAAACTCTTTTTTAGTAGGTTTTGAAAATTCTCTTCTGATGATCCCAAGAACCTCACAGATGATTTCTTTCTTTAATTCTTCCAATAATTCAATAAGTGATTTTTTCATTTTTCCTGTTTTTTTTCAGCAAATGTATTTTGAAAGAAAAGTCACCTCCAGTTTCCCCAACCTTGCGATTGATAATGGATTTTGAAATTACAAAGTAGATGGTAGTACCCTTTTTGGTACCCTCGGCATGAAATGAAAGATATTTATGTATTGATTATCAACACATTAAGCTGTGTTTATTTCAATCCCAGCGGAATCACTCTGATAAAAGCACCTCAAGTAGGTGCTTTTTTTATTGAATAAATTTCCGAAGGAAATAATGGAATGAAGGTCAATACAAATAAAGCTTGCTTTAATTTGTAGTGTCCGA
>JACCDS010842687.1_pt1 | contig 18536 bp, 16 predicted proteins | sample 7446441 | NCBI WGS metagenome assembly JACCDS01 (sample SAMN15323445, study PRJNA562643) | freshwater metagenome | isolation source: river surface water | place: USA:Blue River Watershed | collected 2017-08-17
CTTCTAAGTCCTCTTTGACCCCAATCTTTCCGTGATGGAATATCCGACCCATTCGATTGAGTCCGTCAACATCACCTTTATCTGCACCTTTTTTGGCCCACTCTAGGGATTGAGTCCGATACTTTACGTCTGTCTGGCTCAGAATTTCGTAATAGTCAGAAATCGGCGCAGCCATAGCAAAATCGCCTAGGCTGAATCCTTTCGTAGCCCATTTGATAGCTTCGTGATATTTTTTTTCACGCTGAAAAAAAATTGTCAAACTAGATATGGCCCCAACATATCCTTGATTCGCTGATTTCGTGAACCATTCAAGCGCGATATCAGAATTTTTTTCAAAACCGGCGAGCCCAAGCCAATGAATATGCCCGATCGCATTCTGAGATGCAGGATCGTTTTTCTGAGCGCCAAGAGATGCCCAGTAATAGGCTTCCTTGTGATTTTCTTCAACACCCCAGCCGTTGCCATACATTCGGGCAACTAACCCTTGAGCCCTCGGATTACCATCTTTAGCAAGACCCAAAAGAATCGGAAATGCTTGCTCGTATTTTTCTTGCTTGAAAAGCGCAAATGGATCTGCGGGCTGACTTCCACTAACGCTCGTAGCTGATAAGACAACTGCAGCAATAAAGGCGTAGCAGAGTTTTCTTAGAAGGCTCATCACGTCCGTAACTCTTCGTTTGTTGCGCGTTTGTTTAGAAGCCCCCATTTTGCATAATGAAGGAGTTGCTTTCCACCCGTCAGCACACACTGACGGGTGGTTTCATTAAAACTTAGCAGCTAGTGTTTCCAAAAGCATCCCGGTAACAGTTCACGGACCGACCACCAACGCTTCCTGTGGTGTATCCAAATCGGTCAGAGTAAGTGTTAACCCTACTATTTCCAATCTGACCGCTCGTATATCCAAATCGATCTGAGTAAAGATTTACGCTGTTCCGACCAATTGACCCACTTGTATTCCCAAAGCGATCGGAATACGTGTTGTAGCTTTGTCCTCCGATGCTGCCACTGGTATTTCCAAATCGATCTGAATAGAGGTTTACGCTTCTCCCGTTGATCGTACCGCTAGTGTTTCCGAAGCGGTCTGTATAGAGACTCGTTTGAGCAAAAGCTGATGACGTGGCAGCCATCAGTGCGGTAACTGCGAGAACTTTTTTGATCTGAGCTTTCATGATTTCTCCTTGGTTAGGTGCAAGCGTCATTGCCTACATAGCTAAAGACGTTCGTAACCCGGGAAATGTCAGGGGAGAAATTTGATATTCGTATAACCTGTTGATTTAAATAGATATTTTTTATAAATTTCTAGAAAAACCGGCTCTTTTCCCGTTACGTACCCACCTTTCGGGAGACGAAACGGACCCAGAAGGCACCCAACGACCAAGTTATTTCCCAATGCAATGCTTTTCCGAGAGGGGTGGGTGAACCGTCGGGTAAAACGACACTGCCTGGTCAGGGTCAGGCTTTAAAGGGTCGGTTATTTTTAAGTGGGCAGTGATGTACAAAGGCATCTGAGTTGAGCAGACCTCACGCTTTGCAGGACGCCTTGCCTGGGACTATGCTACTTCTATGCTACTGGTCTGTTTCTGCGGGGTTAACTCTTTGAATCTACAGATGTATTGATTTCACTCGGAGTCTTCACACGGCAGGGGTCACAGGTTCGATCCCTGTCGCGTCCACCAGCTATTACAAGGATTACAGCCCGATTTGCTCCCCCGGAAAGTAGTACAGATTAGGTGTACTACTTTCTTCCACTGTACTACTTGCTCTTTTCGCAGCAACCTCTAACAATGTTTAGTGAGTGTTTCAAGGTCCCTCAAATAAAGGACTGGGAGGCGATGCGATGGCAAGTGCTAAAAAAGATAGTAAAGAAAAAACTTTGCCGCAAAGATACGGCATAGGACATTGCCTACGGAAGTTGCCTACGTCGATGGCTATCCCCAAAAGCTCTTTATCTACAAGCTTGAGGCAAGCCCATATTGGTGGGTACGCTACTACATAGGTGGCAAAACTGTACGAAAGTCGACCAAGCAAACAGGCAAGCAAAAAGCCTTTGCTTTCGCAAAAGAGTTTTACGACACCATCACCTATAACTTCAGACGCGGGAACGTGGGGATGGTATCGCCAACCAACTTTGAGGTTTGCGCAAAAGAGCTGCTGGAGGCTGAAAAAGAAAAGTTGAGCAGAGGGCAGCTAACGAAAATTACTTACGACAATACTAGATATAGATTCGACAAGTTTATACTGCCCCACTTCCGTTCAAAAGACGTCCAACAGATCGATTACTACGCACTAGAAAAATACTTAAATAAGATGAGCGAGCAAGGCTTGTCTTCCTCGACCATAAGTGCCTATATGCGACTGACACGGAAGGTGTTGGTCTACGCTGCACGAAGAAAGCTGATCGCGAGCGTCCCAGAGTTTCCAAAAGTACGGGTCGAAGAAAAACCACGTGGCTGGTTCACGACACGTGAATATAAAAAGCTATGGGGGGCATGTAAGAGATACGCTGGCACTACAGTAGAAGTGAGGAAATGGGTCGACAAAGATGGAAACAAGCAAACCCAATACATCAACGCTGCTGCCAAGCGTGGCAGAAAAGGCGAGTTGATGCGAAAAGTAGAAATGACAGAGGATCTACGCAGGCTTGTGGTGTTTATGACGAATAGCTACATACGTCCGACTGATGTGAAGTTCATGCAGCACAAGCACGTAGATATTGTTCACGGACCGAATACTTACTTAAGGCTCCGCATACCTCCAACAAAAGGACACAGCGATCCGATCGTAACGATGCCAAAAGCTGTAGATGTTTATCAGAAACTAAAAAACCACCACCAAGGGCTGTACGGCATTGTCAAAGATAACGACTACGTCTTCTTGCCCGAGTACAAAAACAGAGACTACGCTCTCAAGCAGCTCCAGCGGCAGTTTGAGATCATCATGTTGGATACGAAGTTAGGTAACGGCACAGGTAACGAGCAGCGCTCGCTTTATTCGCTACGACATACAGCAATCATGTATCGACTGATTTTTGGCGACTCAGTCAATACTCTTGCTTTGGCTAGGAATGCCCGTACGAGCGTGGAAATGATTGACAGATTTTACGCAAAGCCCCTTACGGGCGAGATGAATGTCGCAATGCTCCAATCGAAAAGGAGGCAGCGCAAGTACTATGACGGCGAGTCACCCTCCCTTTAACATTTGACTAAAGAACTTCATCTGAGTGTGTTTTTGATAAGCAAGCTTAAATCACATCACGGAAAAAAAGAAGGCTCAGCTGTGCAAGCAAAATCAGACCCATGAAGACCGCTGCCTTCCCAAAAAAACAAGGAAAATAATTGGATGAAAAACTCCCAAATTTTTGTGGCTGAACTTGAAAAGCAGATAGAAAGAATACAAGACGACTGCCACCTGTATGCTTACACCAATCAGATACACAGCAAACGGATCACAAGGAATCAACGAATCTAGCTTTGAACTCAGACCTAGGTATGCGTACGGCGCAGGTACAAGAAGCAAAAGCGAAATAATTTTCCCCTTGCGTCGTTGTTTTGTCTCAGTCAATTCGACATGTTTTGCTTGACTTAAACCTTCAATTTCGTCACTTGTTACAACTCCAAACGTAGCTAAAACCTCCCGAGCTATTATCACCGCCTCGTCGCTGTAGTACCCTGTTTCAACTTTATACGCAATTTCTTCCGAACCAAATTTTTCAATAACTTCACGCAACAATACGTTCATTCTCCTATAGACATAACAGTGTCAGGCTACCTTTTCCTGATAAGAGAACTGCTGGAAGTCGATAAACGTCTGTCGTATGTGATCAGTGTCGCCAAGCTCGCTACGCGTAAATGCTAACGCACTTCGCTTGCATAGTTATTCTTGATGCACGGTCATAGCGCAAAAATTGACCGCCAACCTAAACGACAACGGAGTTTGAATAAGCTGTTTTGGACAATCAAACAGTTGATTAACCTGACGGGAAAAATATTCTTTAACTCAGTGATCAGACATAACTTGAAAACAACGTCGTTCAATTAGACCCGTGGATTTATTTACGGTGCTTACCGTTGTAACAAGATAATCTTTCGTACACCGATCATAATAGACGACCAAGCTGGACGCATTGATGTTATTCAGCAAACCCTCCCACTTTGATCTACTAGAGCGATATTCACGATTGGCAACTTCACTCATGTCAAGACAACCAGCCCAAAATATGGCATCGCGTAATGCTGCCTTGTCCGCCCAGTCGGTTCGTCTGCCAAATTTGCTTGCTACGGCTGCACAAGCGGCTTTAAGCTCGGTCTCGCTTTTTGCTTGATTTAACGGGGCAGGAAAATGTAGCTTCTCGCCATAGGTCATTTGTTCTAACGGCTTCTCGCGATGCTTCCTTACTATATTCACTTCATTCACAACAAGTTCACCTATCCGCACCCGTCGATTTTTCTCATCCACGAGAACCGTCTTGTCACCATTAGAAAAAACTCCATTGCCTTTGTGCATGAAGAAATCAGCTGACTTCCGCGCGATAACAGATGCTTGCCCATCACTAAAAATTTGAATTTTGACTCTATCGTTGTACTGATCCTTACCTTCTATTGACATCATTTCATAGTACGCACCGCTGGGTCGACCTGGGGACCTGGGTAATCCAGTGGCTATGCTTAGGTTCGGAACTAGATCGCCCTTAACTTGGACCTTGGACTCAGGCAGTGGTGTAGAGTTAGTTGAAGGAGTTGTACCCACTGAAGACGCTCCAACACCCGCTGTAGCAGCCTTCTCATCCGCGTTACGCTTGAGTTCTCTCTGCCGTTCCTCCTCAGCACTTGCCTGCCCCCCTTGCCTTGACCGCGAATCACGCATTGCGTCGGGTTCCCGTTGACTAACTGTCCACGCCTTATTTTCAAAATGCAGACGAAATGCTTCAATCTTTGATACTCGCCTCAACTTCCCGTCCTGGAGTCGTTCCGCATAGCCCCCTTCACACGAGGTCTTTACGCCCCTTAGCACACAAGGAAATAGATTCTCGTCGCTCCATCCCTTATCAAGAAAACCTTGTCTCGTCTTGAAAAAAGAAACACAACGAGAAAATACTGACCTCACGCGATTGTCGTCGGGATCGACAACCTCCGCATTTAAATCTATGGATGTTGATCTAAGGTTCGAAACATCCATTCCAACCTTTACGCAGTCTGCTTGTTCAGCCGAGAGAGTCGAGAAGAAACGATCCCATAGAGGCTTGGCGGTCTCAGATGTATACGCTGCGACGAGTGTTACTTCACCAGAACCCACGCAAGACGGAACACTCCTAAGACCCCGAAATTTAGTCTTACCGTTCCATTTTATGGTGAGTGGTCCGCGTTCTCGTGGGGTAATCTCAAACTTAGCCTCCATTGCGGGGGGATCAATCTCAAGTTCGAACTTTTCTTGCCAAGGTAAGGTAACCTCAATGTTGCACTTTACCGAGTTAGTAGAGTCAATTTTTATGAGAACGGCATTCGGTCTTCCGACTGAGAGACTACTGGAGTTAGCTTCAGCATTAACTGAAAAGAGAGAGACCAAGAGTAAGGATGTAACCACAAATCTCATGCTATTCATACTTGGCTTTCTTTCTCTGCATTTTTTGAAATCACGTTTTTTCGCGATCATGTTTCAAAATAGTAATTGCTTCTAACGTTTGTTTGATGATAATTGTTATAGTGAATTATCGTCAAGAAAAAACTTAGAAAGTCGTTCTTTGGGCTGAATGCGCTGAGGGGCATGGTTAAAAAGCTGACACGGTAAGTCATTCATACTAAAGGGCATCGCAAGCACAGTGGCACGCTATACAGATCGGTCACGATTACAGAAGATAGAGCGCTTGATTGCTCGACTAGATGGCGATCGAGACATACAGGCACGCGATCTTTGCGCTGTGCTTACAGCGGAGCAGCGAGATTCGTTTGCTGCTGCATGGCAGGAGCAGCGCGCAAACCGTCGCCCCCAAAAGCCTGCTGGGATAACGGCATACGAGCGATTGCTCGCAAAGGCTGATCTTGCGTATGGGAGATTTGAGAAATACAGCACAAGGACCACATCACGCAGCAATTTGATCGTAGATCGGCGAGCACGCGCTAAAGAGCTTAGGGTTACATCAGAGCGCGCTTACGAACATGCGCTTGAGCATCTGCAGGAAATTCTCGCGCAAGACCCAAGCTTGAGGGTGTGGTTGGATAGGGCAGTGGATTTTTCAGCTGAGAACGCCCCCACCCTCGACCCCCCATCCATGCCTCGCGCAGTCACGAGTAGGAGCTTGAATAGGCTTGCTAGCGTGGGGGATCGTTTTGGGGAGGTCATGACCAAGCGCGAACTCAAGCTTAGGGCGCTACAAGAGGCTTTGGAGGGCATGCGAAGGGGTGGGCAAGGGAAGGAGCTTGCAGAGGCTGATAAAGGGAAATTGGACCGTTTGTTGGGGGCGATCAAGCAAGGGCGTTAGGTGCACTTGGTTGGGTTTGGTGATTTGGTACGCTATGCGGTAAAAAATCGTGCAGATTGTCAACGCTAAACGCAAATATCCCCATTTGCACGATTTTCCAACGCATCTTTTACCGCCCTACCTTTCCCCTCCTCGCACTCTTACAGCCTCTCACCAATTACCATCCTCTTACGTTTCGTTTGCATCACTCAAAACATGCCAGCACCAAAGAATCCACGTATACCTATACCCCGTTTTAGCAAAACGGAGATTGATACAGCTGATTTGTGCGCAACAGCGCTTTTCTACGGGATTGATTTTGAGACTGGAAAAAGCCAAACAAGCGATGCCTATTTTCTAGAAACCTTCGCGACACAATTCTACAAATACGATCAAACAGGAACCTTTCTTCGCCCGCCAATAATGGTCTTAGAACTCCGCGAACTGATCAAAACCGCACGTGTTTACATCTTGTATCGAGGGATTGCAGGGATGGATTTTGCGAAAGGTATACGCACCATCAAGACTGAATTACACCCAATCTATAAATCTGTAATTAAACCTTCCTACAGGGGTACGCCAGATATCGATGCCGCCTTGTGTCTTAAAAGTCTTAGTGATGGGCTTGTGAAAAACAATGGGGATAATCGGCTTGTGCTCGCCTCAAGATTACTGTTTTTTCTGATACCAGATCTTCAAGTATTCAACATGAATAATGCAATGGCCACACATTTCGGTCTACCAACACGCCCGCATTATCACTATTCACAATTCTTCTCGCTTATGTCAAAAGGGCTGAAGACTAATCAGACAAGACTAAACCCTCTAAAGCTGCCAAACGATATCTTCGGAGAGCTCTCACAAACAACATGGGAAAGAGTTCGGAGAACAGACTGGTGGCATCGACGTGTAATTGATCTAGCGATCCTTATCCACTGCGGGTTCGCAACACCCTATCCAAATCTAAGGACCTTGCTTGACGAAAAAATAAAATCGCAAACTCGCAACAGCTTAGCTCAGTAAATGAAGCAGCTAACTCTCTATCTACCTTTTAATCTAAAGTTCACACCAATTCCACCGCCTTGCGCTTCATATCATCGTTAACATCGATGTAGCGTTGGGTTACAGAGATAGAGCGGTGCCCAGCGAGGCTGGCTAACACACGAACGCCAATTCCTTTGCTGGCAAGTGAAGTTATGAAGTAGCGACGTCCACTGTGGCTGCTACCGCCACTGATGCCTGCTCGTTTATACATCCAATAAAAGTGCTGACACAGAGTATTAGCTGAGAATGAAGCTCGTTGGGATGTGTAGAAAAGGGGAAGTTCGGGTATCTTGCTGTATCGCTGCGAGAGATATTCGCTGAGTTCCTCGCGTAGCTTTTGGGGCAAGAACACAGTGCGTCCGTGTCGCCCTTTGGTCTGATCTGCTGCAAGCCTTACTTCTGCCTTGATGCTTCCATCTTCGTTAGCAACATCTTTAATACGCAAGGCAGCGATCTCTTTGACCCTCATACCACTCCAACAACTTGTCAAAAACATCGCGCGATCTCGAAAACCAAACTTCTTTGTGCTGATGTGCCGCAGCACTTGATCGATTTCTGCTTGGGTTAGTGATTTTGCTTGTGCCATTTTTGGTGCCCTTTCCGTAGCAAAAAAATACACATGTACAAGTGTGTTTTCTTTTGCTCAAAAGGACGACCTATTTCCGCCCTCGCAGAATCTTCCAAAAATCAATGACTTAGCAGCGAGGCAAAGAAAAGTACAATTTTCTTTGCTTGCGTTTACTTAGCAAATCTGTGGGAGAAATCCCACAGAAAGCGCTGCTCGCTGCGTCAACATTTTAAACAAGCGCCTGTAAGCATCCAAGAAGTAGCCCTTCAATTGAGACCCTTCCGAAGAGTTACATAAAGCCTAAGAAAATAGATCTCAGCGGCTATTCGCTTATTAAGCGGGCTAAGTCGTTCTCTGTAGTCTGCTATCTCGCACTACGGTTTCGCACAAGGAAACAACGTCGTTTCAAGATCAGATTTAGACATACGACCTGACTTAAGTTGTTTATCGTAGCCAATGAAATAGCGAAGATAGCTATACCCAAACTGATAGTCAGATCCTCTACCCATTTTTTTTGTTATACAAATCTGAAGGTCTTTCAAGGGAACATTTCCAACTTCTCTTTCGCAGGCTGTTGCATTGGTGTTGTAGTTCGTAATCCATTTTCCATACGATTGCTGCGCATTTTGAAAGGAGACTGTATATGCCTTTGGCAAAGCTTTATAGTTGCTTAGATACACCATCGCAGCCGCGCTGCAATGAGCTTCGTCCTCCAAATTGCCCTTTGAGTTCCAAACATTGAATTTGTCTTGGGCGAGCGCACTCCCAAAGCCGATCGATAGAGCAACGCAAACAATCATTCTTATTTTCATATCCCCACTCCTTTTGCTGATGAATTTGTGTTTGCCAGCAATTAGCTTGTGCTTATAGATTACGTCTAACGATACGATCTATAGAGACTTTTTTCAAGGATCAAGCATGCATCTGCGTCCCTGCTTTGTTGGACGACAGACAACAGTAAGAAAGTTTGGTGATTGCGCAATGAAGCGGTAGGATTTTCTTTACCTGCGTTTACTCAGCAAATCTGTGGGAGAAATCCCACAGAAAATCCTGTTCGCTGCGTAAATGCGTCAAAAAGCGTCTACAAGCGTTTTGAGTATGGGCCTGCTACAAAAGCCCTCAAGGGCTTTCGTCAAGCGTTTGTAGGGTTGCTAACAGTGCGGCTTATCAGATTTAACACCTATTGAACACCCAATAAACACAACTAGCCAAGAGTACGTGACTTGAGTGAAACACTCACAGGACTAGTCAAATCTAACTCGCTTTAATCTTTCCCACTCTTTGTCTGAAGCTGATTTAGACCAAACTTTCTCACGGTCTACGCGTTCATATCCGTTCGGCTTTCCTGGGCAGTCTACGTATCGTCCCGCCCAACAAATTGAATAGAATACCTCTTTGACTTTCCCATTTCGCTCGTTGATAAAGTGACCGCTACAACTATCCTCAACACAATAAATAACCTCAGGATAAGGAGGATCCCAGGTTGTAATTCGGTTCTCGCGAATGTAAGGTTTCCAGGAATCGGCAAGCAGTTGATCACGATATAACCGATACGGTTCATCGGTAGGTTCTTCAGTGTCAATTGATTTTTCAGTGGATTTTTCAGTTGGCGTTTCATGGCTCGCTAATTTGAAGTCAGGTTTTTTATCACCAAACATTATTAGCCCAAAGGTCAATAGAGCGATTCCCGTAACAATGACGAGAATATTGCGCCTGCTTTTGGAATCCTTTACCTGCTCGCCTGCCTCTTCTCCAATTTTCTTAAGCCCCGAATCGACTTCGCCTGCGAATGGATCGTGTATTTTCTGCGGTACTACTTCAATGATTTGCTCATTTGGTTTTGTATCTGGTTTTGCCTCAATGAACTGTGATTTTTCAAGCTGATCTGCATGCGCAAGCGCGAGCTCCACAGAGTCAAATAGCTTTGCGCGGCATATGAACTTCCCTAGCACATCACTCTTCTCGATTTGATATTTCTTAGTCAAATATATTTTGTAGCCGTCATCTTCAAGCGACTGATTTTCGTATGAAGGGAATGACGTTGTAGAGGACGAGCTAGGTAGCCCCTCTTTTTCACTCTTATCGTCGCTGGGTTTAAAGAAAATTCCTACGAGTATTAGCGACAAGGCGCCTGCAAAATTTAACAACAATTCATTCCTAGCCTGCGCATAAGCAGGCAGACCCTTCATAAACCCACCATATTCCTGGAGTCCACTCCAGCCCTGGAAGACGCGAAACATCCAAAAGGCACCAGCCAGTGCCGCTGCAATTCGCAAGAGGTTGACTAAATTTCGGTCCATGACGAATCCTTCGTTAGAAAAGGGCATGCATTAGCCTAACAGTAGCTTACATATGTAGCTTAGGTGGAAATATACAATTACTAGAGCGATCCTGCTACAGGAAGATTTTTTCGAGTCATGTGTCCCTGCACATACAAGGATCAATACGGAAGCAGATACTAGGTATTCGGGTTGTTGCGCTGGTTTAGTGTCGCTTTCCAAAAACGTCCACTCGAGTAGATATTTCCGTTGGTATGAGTCGTTTTTATAAAAGGTAGCATGGGAGGTTTTAGGAAATGATGCACCTGTGTTGCTTCTGAATACATATCAAAGCCGTTTTCCATCAGTTCGTCTACTGCTTGAGCTAGTGACTCGAAAGTCATCTCATCAAACGCACCAGACGTATCGTCTATAAAAGACACTCTTGCTTTTCCATCTTCCAATTCCTCAATCAATGCCCAATTTGTTTGCAGGAACTCTACGATCTTGAACCAATAGTTCGTGCTGTTGATTTGTTTTAACTCTTTGGCCTGTTTCATGAGATGTTTAACTACGTTTGTTTCGGACGAATTGAAGCAATTAAAGCCACTGCTTTAATTTCTCACACGACAAGAGACAAACGAGGTCAGTAATGTCTTTAGCAGATTGACCACAGCACGTTGTCTGTGTCTTTGCGACCCAATTCTTTGCAGATGTATTCCATCCAACCACTGTCCGCAAGATCGACTTTGTGCTGCTCATCCACGTGCTCCACATGAGATTTAGCCTCTCTGACGAGAGCGTCAAATTGGTTAAAACGTATTGTGGAAGGCAATGCACCTATTGAAAAGTGGAGGTGTAAGTTTTTCTTACTCCTCTCACCTTCAAGGACAACGATATATCGCAGGCGCCGTCCATGCTTGTCCGCAGCACGCTTGCCGTAGACTGCACGGTTGAGTTTTTGCATGAAACGTCGTGCGATTCGCTCTACATCCTCACGTGTAATTTCGTGCTCACGCTTGCCAAAAGGGGTCTGATGCACGATCTTTTGCTTAAGCGTAAGCGTGAGCGCGAGGGGGTAGTCGCTGCTGAGGCTAGACAGCCATGCCCTTGTTGCTGCCTTTTGGCTGATCTGCGAGGGCTGATCGCTTACCAAGCGTCTGCGTATGTCTTGTAGGTTCATGCCGTTATTTAGCAAGGCGATAAGGAAACCTACGGTTTTTCAGCCTTTTCTTTGACATGTCCCTTTTTAGGTCGACCTCCCTTAGGGGTCGAACTTAGTGTTTGTATTCCACTAACCTAAAAGGAGCACTAGCAAAATGAGCACATTCGCCAAACTGAGGTTTATCGCAGCAAAGCGTCAACGCACGATCAGCCCTATGCTGCATCGCCGCAATAAATTGGTTGCCAAGATCCATGAACAGATTGAGTTGCTGAAGGCACAAAAAGAGGGACGGATATACGTCCCAAAGCGTCTCAAAACCTATACGGACAAGGAGACAGGCCAAAGGATGACCGTAGAGGCCGTGAAAAGGGTCAAGGAGTGGTTTTGGCCGAGCGAGGCAGGCAAAGTAAACCTCGAGATCAGATATGGCTCGAAGACGCTTAATTTGAACGCCAAAGGCGCCACAGCCATAGAAGTCAGCGATGGGGAGGAGTTATTGGCCACATTAGAGCTAATCAAGCAAGCCGCGATTGCAGGCGAGCTGGACGCTCAGATTGACGCTGCGAGCAAGTCGCTGAGGGCAGGGTTTGGGAGGGTGTGACCATTAGGCTTTAATAGGATCAGCGGGAGCGTCTAGCAAATGGACGCTTTTTTCAAAAAACCTTTACGTTGAGTGATAAATTTCTACATTATAGGTATACGGTATTTAAAAAATCCTATCAAACATTACGGCGCAATCCAATAAACGACATCTAGATAAACAAGGTTCTACTAAGGACTAATGTAAGGGACTGATTATGAAACTTACACTCGCGATAACTTTACTCTTAACTATTTTCGCGCTACCCAAATCTTTCGCACAGACCACGCTTTCTGTGCCTATCGGGGAAAAGCTTTTAATTCCAATTAAGGTTGAAACTGCATCGCCATGCAATCTAGAAATAGCGATAGCTGGAAAGATAGAGCAACGAGTTATTGAACCATCTGGCGCGAACTTTTCTATCGAATTTGAAACTACAGAGATTGGAAACCATGAAATCAAATGGGAGGGAAGATTCAGATCAAGGGGGCTGAAATCGGTCCCAGCGTGCAGTTCATCAGGTCTTGTAAAAATTACGGCTACTGCAAATACAGAAAAGCGCAAAGACGAATGGTCAAAGTTATTTGGCTCCCTCTCGGTAGATCAATCCGAGTGCGTTAAAGTCGGCCTGCGTCAGAGGGGCATCTTATTTGAATCGATTGATCCACTGGCAAAACTTGAATCACCCTCGTCCGCAACTTCGCGAGATGTGTTCTCCAAATGCGATAGTTTTACAGCGCGCAAAACGATCTGGGGAACAAACAATAAAGAGGATTTCCCTTGCACCCTTCGCGGAGGAGAAAAATCGCGTTGCAGAGGAGTGTACGCTGAGAAAATGCCCGATGGAAAATTGCGCTCTATTTCGTTAGATGATGCTTTGAAGCTTCATATTGATGGCCGCCCGTGGACAACGGGTCAGATTGAGTTACAAAGCGGTAAGACTGAGCGCGAACAGCAAGCACGTGTGGAGCAGGAGCGGCGGGAGAAAGAAGATCTCGCAAAGAAAGAAGCGGAGGATCGAGAGAGAAAATGGAAAGAAAGTCCAGAGTACAAACGACAGCAGGCGGAAATGGAAAAAAGGAGGCTGGCTGAAGAGAGGCAAGCGACGGCCCTGAAAGCAAAAGAGGAACAAGAGCGAGAGCTAAAGGCCCAAAAAGAAAGAGCAGCTATAGATGCACAGCGAGCACAAGAGGAAAAATCGAGACAAAAAAAACAAACTAGCGGAATTAGCGGAACTTTTAAGTGCGTAAATAAAGTTATGGTCAATATGAACGACGGTCGTGAAACCTATTTAAAAGGTGAGGAAATTACGACGTTCTCTCTTAATGGCTCTACGGGCACTGTAATTTTCCCTAAAGGACCCAGAGATTCATTAACTTTTAACAGAATTAGCCGTGGCCCAAAAGCGACGGGTTATATTTACACCTTTAATAATCAAGAGGTTTTTGAGTCAATACAAATGAATATCGATAACGTCTCAAGTGGAAAAAGAAAAAGTGCTCTGCTTACCATTATGAAGCCTGTGGCAAACTTAAACATTACGGTGATGGGATTTTGCGATTACTAATTTAAAATAGTTACGCCTGGGCTCAGAAAAGATCAGTTAGCCATACCAGTGTGATACAAACACCGTAGTCACTTGATCGCTTTGGCTTCTCGGAACATTGTTTGCACGACACCCAAATGGATTACTCTAAGATATAGATTGAAACCACTTTGAATTTACGCATTGAAAGAGAGGGTTGTATGCAGCTACTTGGACTTGGAAGTGTTGCCATGGGCGTCTCTATCTTGGTTGGATGCTCAACTACAGGGTTTCAAGCCAATCGGCCTGTTGATCCAGGCGCTCAACAAGCGATCTCTGAGCAGCGGCTAGACAACAACTACAAGCGGCAAGGCGTACGAGTCATTTACTCGACCTTTGGCGATTTAATAGCGATTGAAGCCACTGGTTATGCTGCCGTTTGGGGTAATAGTGAAAACGCTGCAAGAGAAGCCTACAGAGTGGCTGAACTCGAAGCAAAGAAATCCATGAATGAGTTCATTAATAAGGAGTCCGTCCAAAGCAGTACCAGCGTAACCATGGTGAGCCGCAATTTAGAGCGAGCATCGGACAACAAGAGCAATAATATTGCCACCAACAACAAGACCCGTGATTTGGTATCTGCGACATCGACTGACGAGGATTTAGACCAAGACACTCAAAAATCAAACAGTCTTAATAAAGCCGTTCGCAACGATGCGCTCAGTATCGCCTCTAAGCTAAACACCTCGATCAAGACCAGCAGCAGAGGGATACTCACTGGGCTTTACCTCGTTGAAGGTGAAACAATCAACGAAGGGAAAACTGTGAGAGTAGTCTATCGATGGGACAGGCGCAGTACAAAAGACATCGATGAAGTAAGGAAGCTGATGTCTCGCTGAGATGCTGAGATCTGCCTTACTAGCGCTTGCGTTTATCTGCAGCACTAGCACCTTTGCTCAAGGAAATGCGCTAGATATCTTTCTCAAAGTTCCTTGGAGCCTTGGTATCCACTTATACCAGTGGATCAGTAAAGACCAAAAGAAAGTCATGTATGTCGAGGTCATGGCTGAGGGCGCAGACTTGGAGACTGCCCGTCAGAGTGCGTTCCGCATGTCTGTAGAGCGTGCTGTTGGTGTGATCGTGAGCTCGGAAACCGAAGTTCGTGATCAGAGAGTTCGCAGGGACGAGATCATCACCTACGCTTCGGGTTTTGTCAGTGACTATAAATTGGTTGATCAGACCCAGCGAAATGGTCGAACCTTGATCAAAATGCAGGTCTGGGTTAGCCACAGCGCCTTGAGAGATCGCTTGCTTAACGAGAGCCGTGGTGCAGGCCAGATCGAAGGCGGTCGAATTTCCGAGCAGATCCAGAGCTTTAAGCATAGTCGAGAAAGTGGCGATCGATTGTTGGAATCCGTACTCGTCGACTATCCGCAGCGAGCTTTCGATATAGCGGTCGAACCAACTCGCGTGCAGGTTGACGCACAGCGTAACGCTTATCTACAAGTATCCTTTCGTATGAACTGGAACGCTGACTACGCAAGGAGCCTACAAGAAGCTATCAAGGCTATAAACCAGCGCACTGACTGCGGAGGCTGGTTTAGCATCTGCAATAATTTTGAGACTGTTATTACAGTAGGGGGTACCACCAGTTATTTTGATGATCGGGTTGCGTTTGACCTCATGCATCGTCATATGCTGATTAGTCGTCCCGTGTTGGAAATTAGAATGCTAGACGTCTACGATCGCATAGTGACGCGCGAATGCTGGGATTTCCAACCACTTACCCAGGACCAGTACACAAATACGCCCCTTGTTTCTCTTGGGGGTAAGGGCGTGAGCATATCTACTGGTGGAAGAGGTGTCCGCGGAGATATCTTTCTACCTCTGAACGCCTTGCCAACTAAGAATCTCCATCGCGTAGATGTGCGAGCCATTCGATCTGCACAGTGCTCACAAGGTCAAAGGCAGTGAGTCTGTAATTGAAGTAAATACAGCATGTTGATAAAAGAGATCGCACCTCAAAAGCCACTGACGGCAGACCAAGCTCGCATCAAAGCTCTCAAAACTGCCTCTGATCAAGCCAAGCAGAGACTCAAGGCCGAGAGGCAGCGTCAGAAGGTGCTAAAGGCACAGCAAGGGCTGCAGAGAGCTTTAGACCCCTCACTTACGGTTCCGAAATCAACGAGGTCTTAGTTATGATCTAAGTTATTGATTTATCGATGTTTTTTATAGGATGGTGCACTACAAACCTGTACTACAAATAAAAAATACACAAAAATTCGCTTTATATATGAATTTTTATAAATTTAACTAAGTCTTCACACGGCAGGGGTCACAGGTTCGATCCCTGTCGCGTCCACCAACTCACGTCAAGGGCCGTGAGGAGAGAATCAAGGGCCCCACGGTTCGAACGTTATCCCGTTTCCAATCAAACCGAGAACACCATCTTTGTTTTCTGGAGACTCAGCAAAGTCCGCCAAGACTTTCGCCCTTGTTTTTTCAGGGTTTACATTCATTTCATTTAACCACCAATCATAGCCAGACGAATCTGGAGTGCGACCAAGTACGTTGGTATAAACGCGCGTAAGAAACTCTGCATTTGTTGGGTTTGACCCATACAGCGCCCGAAACTCATTAGAGTCTATAAAACGAGCGGCGACCTCCACAACATTCATACCCGAGTCCATCTGGGCGATCCAATATCCCAGTCCAACGGTATCCCCGTTTGTGGGATCTCGATTAAATGCCGCTTTATAAACTCTAAAGGCCTGGCCGGCGGATCCATTGATATCGAAAGCAACATCTTGATCATAAAATTCTATTCGCTCAACTTGCGAGAGACGATCCACGCCTTTTAAGCCTTGCTTATCGGTGAGCACTATTGTTCCACCGTCTAGAGATACGGTGAACTGATCGCGACGACCTAAGGGTTGGAACGTATCAACGCCTGCACCACCCACAATCATGTCATTCGCTGGCGTGCCGTAAAGAAAGTTATTCAGATCATCTCCGACAGTCCAGGGAACATTTGACGAGAAAACGAGAAAGTCCCACTGAGGGCGGGGCGGAGCGCCCTTCTCACTCCAATCTTTTGAAGTCGGAGGAACTATCGCAACGAATCCTAACTTTCCATCAACCGGAAACGGGTGAAAGCTTCCTAATTCAAGGCCAGGGATTGAGATTTGCTTAAATTCCCCCTCGCCGGAGTTCAGCATAAAAATAGTGTCTGATTCTCCCTGTCCATTTTTAACACCAAATTTAACTCCACTATTTTGGTTACTCGTAAAATCGAAGGCTCCATCCCCATTCAGGTCAACAAGCGAAAACATCGTGTAGTGACCATAGTGATAGTCAGAGTCTCGCGATGCACTTGGCTGAGCAATGCGTTTACTCGTCTCATCAACCAACCCCTGGCCGCTATTGACAAGAACTTGATAGAAAGTGCCTTTATTGAATCCGTCTGTACCAGACTCGAATTGCCAACCCGAACCTAAATCGGTGTAATCCTTGTTTTCTCCAGTTGCAACTGCGACCACATCCTCCCAACCATCCCCATTGACATCGTATTGAATCGTCTCGTAGTAGTTTGTGCCCTGCTTCACTATACGCAACCCAGCCCAGTTACCATCGCTCTTGAGAATGCCGTAGAGCGTGTATCCTTTTGAGGGAAGCCCATCAAGAACCGCGTTGAATTTCAGAGGTGCGCTCAAGTCAAATCGCGGATTGTTTGCACCGGAGTTCAAATATATAAGACCCTCCGTGCTACCCGCGAAAAACATCACCATATCGAGTTTCCCGTCGCGGTTGACATCGTTAAAAGCGGTGTTATGTTGATGCCAACCGCGCATAACTTTTAGCGCACCGTTTGGATAGTATTCAAGCACATCCCAAGATTCGCCAGTACCGGATTTGATTGCCTTTTCGGGTAGACCAGTTGTTGTGAACTGTAAGATGCCACTCGTCCCAAGCTGGTTGAGCATTAAAAGACTTGGTCCTTCACCTGTCGCAAGAAAGAAAGCGTCTGCATACCCATCATTATTTACGTCGGAGATCATAACGTTATGTGCGTATAGCTTCCCATTTGACTCGATCGCCCGATAGGTTCCGTCCCCTTTGCTTAGGTAGACAAGCTGGGTATCTGCGTACAGACCATCGGTTGTATCCATATCGCCACCGGAGCGGCCAATTACAAGATCCGTGTAGCCGTCATGATTGAAGTCAACGGATAAGATATTTGAAGTTTGGTAGGAAGCGACAGCATTACCGAGCACAGAGGTTCCGTCTTTCAACTCTCCGCCCTTACCCCCAAATAAAATCCGAAGATCATTGGTAGCTCCTGATGGGTCCATTCCCGTGACCGCAATATCAGTAACGCCATCACGGTTGTAATCTCCGAGCGCAGACTGAATTACAACCGTATTTACCGCAGGAGCCGGAATTCGAAGTTGCCCCACCAGCTTGAAATTTAGGTTCAAGTTACCCACGCTCTCTCCCGTGTTTTTATAGATAACACTTATGAGTAAATCACAGGATCAACTTAATATTCAAGCAAAAGAACTCTGAATCACGACCGGAATTTGAATAAACAGCGAGTTCTGATTAAAGGGCGAGAGAAGCCGTACGGAGTCGTTTTTCCCGACACCTCTGATTTAGGTCCTGCTCAGGCAGAGTCGGTTATTTGTAGGATATGCCCCAAGCTTCTAGAGCGAAGATAGCAAGGACCAATGTTTTTCGCTGATTTACTGCCCTGGACTGTGCTACTTTTTTGCTACTGCTCCTCGCCTGCAGCTATAAGTCATTGAATCTATTACGGTTTCAAATCTGCTTGGAGTCTTCACACGGCAGGGGTCACAGGTTCGATCCCTGTCGCGTCCACCAAAGGTCACAACCACTAAAGAACGGTTCATACTCTCAACCGTTCGTGTCTTTTCAGCTAATA
>JACCDS010285467.1_pt1 | contig 18531 bp, 15 predicted proteins | sample 7446441 | NCBI WGS metagenome assembly JACCDS01 (sample SAMN15323445, study PRJNA562643) | freshwater metagenome | isolation source: river surface water | place: USA:Blue River Watershed | collected 2017-08-17
GCGACAGCAAAACATTACAAGGAAATCTTGACCCATGTGTATTGTACGGTTCTTTTGATGAAATCAAGAAGCAAACTCGCTCGATGATTCAGCAATTCGGTGGACAAAAATACATTGCCAATTTAGGGCATGGCGTTTATCCAGATACAGACCCTGAAAAAGTAAAATGTTTTATTGATACTGTGAAGGAATATAGTTTGTAGTTTTTAATAAACACATCAAACATCAAAAAAGCACGACTTTAATAGAGTCGTGCTTTTTTGATAAATAGTGCTACTTCAATCTCACTTATTTCAATTTATCTTTCAAATAAGTAATTGCTAAAGAGTATGCTTCTTCTGATGCTTCTCTGTCAAATTTTGGATTTGATGGATTGGCAAATGCGTGTTCTGCATCAAAAGATTTTACTTTTACAGATTTTCCTGCCGTCGCCATATCTTTCTCGAATTGTGCAACAACTGCTGGAGAAATCCATTGTTCTTTTCCTGCAAATAACCCTAATACATCACATTTCAAAGTTTTCAATTGTTCAACATCTTTTTCTGGCATTCCGTAATACATCACACAACCTACTGCTTGCTTACCTTCTAAAATAGCCGATTTCAGCGAAAGTCCACCGCCAAAACACCAACCAACCGAAGCAATTTTAGCTTTAGTACCTACATAAGCCAAAGCACCTTTAATGATAGATTGTAAACGAGCAGGGTCAGCACCCGACATCAATGCACCAGCGTCTTTAGGGTCTGTAGCGATTTTTCCATCGTACATATCAATTGCTAGAACGTTTACATCTTTCAAATCACCATAAAATACTTCTGATTGTTTTTTGATATAATCATTCAAACCCCACCATTCTTGATATACAAACAGATACTTATTAGAAGGCTTTGCAGATTTAATCAGATAAGCATTTGCCATTTTGCCATCTGGCGTTTTGAATTCAATCATTGTTCCGCCAACAGTACTTACATGCGTGTAAGGAAGCGGCGAAAGGTGAGCAGCCTGAAATTCTTTAGTAGATGCCATCAATTGCATGTCATCTTTTGTTAATGAACAACAACTCTGTGAAAAACCAAAGTACGAAAGAGTTGTTAAAGCCAAAGTAGTCAATAGTTTTTTCATCGAAATAGATACCTCCAATCCCCGATGGAGTATTTGTTTTTGGTTTAAACGGTTCATCAATGGGGGACAGTCAATAATGAACACGAACACTGTTGATGTACGTACATGAGGTTAACACAAGATAGACTAAGATGGTTTTGAATGGAAAAATATTTCTGGAAGTATAAAGAGCATTACCTAGCCAATATTGAGGTGGAATAATAGGAGATAAGTGTTATTTTGGCTAAACAAAGGCTAAATGAAATTTGCGGTTTTTGTCGTTTTTATACGGGCAATTGCGTGAAAAAGATGGACAAACCTATCTCGGAGATAGGATTTTCTATCTTTTTCACGCAAAAAACCGCAAAAATGATAGAACGAAGTATCTCAGAGATAGCCCGTCATATCAAAAAGATGGAATGACCTATCTCAGAGATAGATTGTTGATTCTTTTTGACGGATTTACTTATCAAAAAGATAGACTGACGTATTTTTGAGATAGATTTTTCATACTCTTACATACAAGGAGATTGTAGCGAAAATCTCTTTGTTTAAATCTCAATATTATCATCAGGAAGCTCTCTAACTTCCACCTCTTCAGGTTTTGGAAAAGTAATCAAGGCAGAAAAATCTACTTTCCAGAAGTCTAAATCTAATAATTGATTACTCTTGTTTTTAGTAAGTGTAATCAATACTGGTATTCCGTCGGTATCGGTGTATTCAACCTGAATCAAATCGCCATCGTATTCATCTGGATTTTTATTACCAATGCTGATACTCCCCATTTTTCCGCCTTCGTATTCAAATACTTCTTCGTCGATAGGATAATCTTCAGTCGTAAAATTCAATTTGGCTAACAATGCTATGATGAGTGCTTTCTCGTTATCTCTTATTTTTCTGGTTTGATTCATTTTTTTTAACTGAATTTTAATTAAATCACCATTTGATGTTTAATTCTTAATCATTACTCATAATTTATGATACCCCAAATCCGAAATCACAAATCCAACATTAATCCTTGGCTTTTCTTCCAGTCTTGATAACCTTTCATTGCCAAAACTAATAAAAGTAAATACAATAGGCTTGTTCCGTAAAGTCCTTTGTATAAGTACATTCCTGTATAAAAAAAGTCTGCACCAATCCATAAAAGCCAGTTTTCAAGGTATTTTCTTGCCATCATCCATTGGGCAATTAAACTGATTGCCGTCAGTGCGGAATCTACATAAGGCAAACTTGCATCAGAATATTTACTGTGCATATAGCCAGAAGCCAACGTGAAAGCCAAAAAAATCACAGAGCAAGCGAGCCAAAATTTAGCTGGCATTATCGTTACTGGTAACTCTGTACGTTCTTTACCTCCAAAAAGCCATTGATACCAGCCATAAATACTCAAAACAATAAATACTACCTGCAATTCCATATCCGAATACAATTTGAATTGCCAGTAAATCACGCCATAAATCCCAGAAGAAACAATTGCCCAAAACCAGCCCCAAATATTTTGGCGAGTATTCAGCCACACACAAATTAATGTTGTGAGTATCCCTAAGCCCTCTAACCAGTTTTGTTGGATGTATTCTTGCATGATTGTTTAGTTTGAAAATTTGAGAATTGTTCAATTTGAAGATTTGAGAATTTGAAAATGTATAATTAGCTAAACTTGAATATGCGGAATTATTTGATTTGAAATTGTATGAATCTTCAAATTTCCAAATCTTCAAATTTTCAAATTAGATATTTTCAAATTCTTTTCATAGTATTTACAAAGATGTTTCAACGCACATTCTCCACATTTTGGACTTCTTGCTACACAAATGTATCGTCCGTGAAGAATTAACCAGTGATGTGCCACAGGAACAGATTCTTTAGGAATAAATTTCACTAATTCCTTCTCAACAGCCAAAGGCGTTGTGGCAGTTTTGGGAACTAATCCTATTCTATGAGATACTCTAAAAACGTGGGTATCCACCGCCATTGCTGGCTGGTTATAAATCACCGAAACAATTACATTAGCAGTTTTACGTCCGACACCTGGCAAAGTTTGAAGCTCTTCAATAGTACTCGGTACTTCTGAATGATATACCGAAACCAAACGTTGTGCCATGCCAATCAGATGTTTGGCTTTATTGTTCGGATAAGAAATCGAACGGATGTAATGAAAAACTTCATCAAATTCAGCTTTTGATAAAGATTCAGCATCGGGGAAGCGCTCGAACAAAGCAGGAGTTACCATGTTCACTCGCTTATCGGTACATTGAGCAGACAATGCTACCGCTACCAATAATTCATAAGGAGTACGGTAATGCAATTCCGTTTCTGCAATCGGGAAATTTTCGGTAAAGTAAGCAATTAGCTTTTGGTAACGTTCTTTCTTGAGCATAGTATGGGTATAATCTAAAAGAAGCCTTCGATTTAGGCAAAGGCTTCTTTCAAGAAAATTAAATTTTATGTTGAAGAATAGTTAAGTTTTAAGCTCTCAAAAAAACTTATCAACTCATCATCTCTGCAACTTTACTTACAACATTTCTGCTTCACGTTGGCGGTTTACTCTTCCCGAAACGATGATACTTACTTCATATAAACCCAATAATGGAACAGTAACCAATAATTGAGAAATCATATCAGGAGAAGGCGTAATTACCGCAGCAACAATCAGAATAACCACAACAGCATGACGACGGTACTCACGCATGAAAGCAGGCGTAAGAATGCCCACTCGTGAAAGCACATAAGCAATCATCGGCAACTGAAATGTTATACCGCAAGCCAATGTCATCATTGAAAGTAAAGAAATGTAATCACTGATGTCGAATTGATTTTGGATAGAATCATCTAGTTTGAAGCTTGCCAAAAAGTTAATCGCCATCGGTGAAACCACGAAGTAACCAAAAGATACCCCCATAAAGAAAAGTAACGAAACCCAAAAAACTGCTCCACGAGCGGCTTTTGCTTCAGTAATTTTCAATCCAGGTTTTACAAAACGCCATATTTCCCAGAAAAAATAAGGAAAAGCAAACAACAAACCCACAAGTACCGACTGTGTTAGAGCCATCATAAACTGCCCAGATACTTCTCTGCTTTGCAAAATAAAATTGGCTTGGGTAAAGCACAGGCTTTCTATTCCAGTCAAATCAGCTAATTTACAGAGCATTCTATTCGTCCAAAATTCAGATTTTGTAGGCCCCATAATTACTTGTCCGAAGATTTCTTTCTGAAAAATCCATGCAACAATGGTGAATATCAAAATAGAAGCAACCGAACGTATGATATGCCAGCGGAGTTCTTCGAGGTGGTCAATGAAGGTCATTTCTTCACCTTCTTTTTCATCTACTTCTTGGTCTAATGCCATTTGTTAAAAATTAATTTGCTATTTTAGGGTAAGAATTTTGAATTAAAATCCTTTCGGTTTACGCTAATCAAACAATTAGCTGCTTATTGGTAAAGCAACTATCTATTTCCTGAGATGCAAAAGTACATCAAAAACACAAAAAAACTTGACTCTCTCTATGATTGTCTGTTTAATTCTGGTGTTTAACAGAGAATCATAGAGAATTTAAACCAAAAAAAGTTTTCAATATTCATTAAATGAAGTATCAAGAACTTTTATAAACTACAGAAAGTATTTTCAAATATTATTTATTATTTATATTGATAATTTCTACTTTTTGGTTTTGTAAAATACTCAATGGAAAAACCGTAGTACTTTCGCCAGTTTTCAGCATTATCGAAGTGTTATCAATCGCCACAATTTCGCCACGAACGCCATCCAGCACAATAGTTTGCCCTTCTCTGAATTTATTCTTACTATAAAAACTAGCAAGAATATTGGCCAATACATCTTTTGATGCCATACCGTAGCCCACTGCAAAAGCTAAAATGATTCCTCCAATAATCAAGTTAAAACTCGATTCTAACAAACTCGTTTCGATACCAGCTTGCTTTAAAGCTGCAATCAGGGCAATTACTAAAAAGAAAAAAAACACGATGTTCCCCAGTAATTTTCCAGATCCAATCCTCATGGACTTACAAATATTGGTCACTGAGTTTTTCAGCGCATCCGCAATCATTACTCCGGCCAACAACATTAATGCCGAAGCAATCAATTTTGGAATCAAATTAACCAAAGCTGTCACCATGTTGGTCAATACTTGCATTCCGAGTGTTTCGGTGGCTGCTGTTGTAAAAACCAATAAAATGAAATAATAAAGTGTTTTAGAAACTAATGAACTAAGTTTTATTGAACCAAAACGCTGGATGATTTCAATGGTATTTAGCTTATCGCCAAGCTTATCAAAACCCGCTTTTTCCAATCCTTTTTGTAAAACATTTGTCACTGCTTTGGCAATAACAATTCCCAAAATCAGTAAAACGATAGCTCCCAAAACTTTGGGAGTAAACCAGAAAAGCTGTTCTAAAAGCTTCTGAAAGGTTTGAAATAAAATCTCTTGAATATTAGGCATAATATTATTTTCGGTTTGAGTGTCCAGCATTTCAATAATTGTTTTTATTCTTCCAAATCAATGTCGATAGATTTAGTGAGTACATTGACAAAGTTACCAACGAATAATTCTACCAAAATAGCCGTATTTCTGATGGTTTCAATTTCAGCCATTAATTCTGATTTTACATGAGCTGGTATTTTTACTTCTGTTTCTGAAATTTGTTTGAATACGTTACTGTTCATGATTGAAAAAAAGATGAATTAGTTTAGAAATAATGATTCCCCAGAAAAAGGCACTTTCTAAGTAGGCTTTTTTTAATTTATCTTTTGCCCTAAGCAAACGCATTTTTACAGCGCTTTCAGAAATATCTAAATTCCCTGATATTTCCTTGATACTCATTTCGTCTTGATACTTCATCATTAAGAGCGATTTGTCTTCGGGCACAATTTGCTGTAAGGCTTTGCGTAGTCTGTTTGCTTCCATTTCTGCAAGTTCAGCTTCGTCGTCGTCATCTACCAAATCAAAAAACTCTTCAATAGGTTTTTCATTGATTTTTTTAGAAATTCTAGTTTGGTCGATGCAGTAATTATAAGTAATAGCATACAGCCAAGTTGAAAACTTAGCAGTTTCCTTGTAAGAAGCCAGATTCAAAACTAACTTCATGAAAATGTCATGGGTATAATCCTCAGCTTTGGGTTCATCTTTCACGAAGGATAGACATTTCCGATAGATTTTATCGGCATAACGGTCGTAAAGCTGTTCAAAATAGAAATTACTTTGATTTTCAAGGTACAGAAAGACCAATTGCTCGTCACTTAATTTGTTAAAATTCATAGAAGAATTATATAAATTCAAAACATAACTTTTCTTACTTCTTGACGACCTGTCAGGAATACAATTTTGTATAAGTTGAAGGGAGATTTTGGTGGGCAGTGACGCTGTGTGTTTGGCAATACGAAAATAACAAAAAAAAAATCATTCTTATAATTCCTTGTAGTACCAAAAGCCTTATTTTAGCTGAATTACAAGGTTTTGTATAATAATCTCAAAATAATGGGCGTTCAACTTCATAGATACTAATTCTTTAAACGATGAAAAAACTTAGTTTTATTGCTTTGACAATTTTGTTTTTAACAGCTTGTAAAAGTACACAATCGCTCAGTAAGCAAGAAACTACACAAGCGACTGGAAATACTCAGAAATCAACAAAAGTTGTTTTTAGTTTAGAAAAAACGGCTTGCTATGGTACTTGTCCAGTTTTTAAAATGACTATATTTGAAAATGACAGCCTCGTATTTGAAGGTGAGCGGTTTGTGGGTTCGCTTGGAATCCATTCTCAAAAAATAGCAACAGGAACTGTTGAACAGTTAAAAGCAACATTCAGAGAAGCACATTTTTTTAACTTTCAAAAAGAATATCGTGCAAACATTAGCGATTTACCAACAACTTATATTGCATTTTACGACAAAAGCCAAGCACTTAAAATTACAGATTATCACGGTAGCCCCGAATCACTAAAAAAACTAGAGCAATTACTCATTGATTTAGTGGCTGATAAAGTAAACTCCCAAAAATAGTCCATAAGAAATTTAATTATTTTATAACAGAAGATATGTTCTGTTTAGATTTAACTTTGTTGAAACATGAGCATTGGAAAGATTCCTAAATACAAAAAACGCATCGGAGCAGAGGATTCTCTTGTGGGGAATCTTTTTTCCTTTCTAAATAATTTTATGAATACAAAACAAACGCCAGATGAGAAACGTCGTCTTGAAAAAGTAATTAATAAATCTTATGACGTCATTGAGAAGTCTGACTATATAAGCCGTGATTTAAGTTGGCTGAAATTTGATGAACGAGTACTTGACCAAGCAAGAGACGTTCGTAGAAATATTTTTGATAGGCTGAAGTTTTTAGCCATTACTGCTTCAAACCTTGATGAGTTCTTCACTATTCGTGTGGGCTCACTGTATAATTATATCGACTACGGAAAAGAACGCACAGACTATTCTGGTTTGAGAGAATTACCCTTTAAAAAAACATTGATGGCTACTACACAATCATTCGTAGCCGAAACCCAGAGATTATACAAAGAAGATTTAACACCTGAATTTTTAGACAATGGCTTCAGAGTAATCAGTCTGAGCGATCTGAACCACGAGGAAATGGAACAGGTTCTTGATTACTTCAATCGTACTATTTATCCGATGCTCACGCCGATGGTTTTTGACCATACGCATACTTTCCCAAGTTTATTGGGCAAAACCTTGATTTTTGGAGTAGTTACAAAAAGTGAAGGAGAACGAACTGAAAGTAATATCAATGAAAGCCGTAAAATCAGTTTTGTACAAATTCCACAGAATTTAAAAAGATTTTATGTAGTAGAACGTGAAGATGAGGTAATGTTTTTACCAATTGAGGGAATTATCCGTCATGAAATCTGGAAATTATACAAAAACGTTGAAATAGAATCAGTAGCATTGTTTAGAATTACCCGAAATGGTGATTTTGATGTTGTAGAACACGAAGACTCTGAAACAGATTTTATCGACGAAATCAAGAAGAAAATCAAAGACCGCCGTTTAGGAAGAGTAACACGAATCGAAATGGAGACGGGTTGCTCTGAGTGGATGTTGCAGATGATGCTTAAACGCTGGAAACTTGAAAAAAATGATATTTTCTATAGTGATACTTTAATCGACTTTACAGCATTTTGGCAAATTATCAAACATCCAGAATTTAAGGAAAAACAAAATGTTCAACATTCCTCAGTACCTGCTTTAGGTCAGTTAACTCAAAAACCTGAAAACATTTTTGAGACAATGAAGCAGAGTGATATTTTACTACATCATCCTTTTAATAATTTTGAACCTGTACTTCAACTGTTAGAGCAGGCTGCAGAAGACCCACAAGTATTAGCCATCAAAATTACTTTATATAGAATTTCAAAACATTCAAGAATCGCAGAGGCGCTCTTGCACGCTGCTGAAAACGGCAAACACGTTTCGGTATTATTTGAAGTAAAAGCCCGTTTTGATGAGGAAAATAATATCCGTGAAGCCCTCCGTTTACAAAAGGCAGGCTGTTTTGTAATTTACGGAATTCCTGGCCTAAAAACTCACACCAAGCTCTTACAAGTAATTAGAAATGAAGGAGATATGGTAAAAAGTTATGCACACTTATCATCAGGAAATTACAATGAAGATACTGCAAAGCTTTATACTGACATTGGTTTGCTAACTACTGATGAAGTATTGACAAGAGACATTTCTGAGTTTTTTAACGTCATAACGGGGCATTCGCAACCTCATTCTTATGAAAGATTAATTACTGCCCCACGTGATATGCGTAAAAGCTTAGTTGCTATGATACGTCAAGAAGCTGAAAATGCAAAAGCTGGTTTAGCAAGTGGTATTTGTTTAAAGATAAACTCATTGCAAGATAAAATTACCATTGATGAATTATACAAAGCATCACAGGCTGGCGTGAAAATTCAGTTGATTGTACGTGGTATTTGTTGCTTGCGCCCACAAAGAAAAGGCTTGTCAGAAAACATTACTGTGCGTTCAATCGTTGGTGATTTCCTCGAACATACTCGTATCTACTATTTCCACAACAACGGTAATCCAAAAGTATATGGTGGTTCAGCCGACGTTATGGTCAGAAGCTTTGATCGTAGAATTGAATCTCTTTTCGAAATCTACGGAACACAAGTAAAACAGCAAGCCATTCATATTTTATCATGGAATTTAAAAGACAATGTAAATGCCTATACAATGCAAGAAGATGGGTCATTCAAACGTTGCGCATCGCCAGTTGAGTGTGGAGATGAGCGCTTTAATATCCATGAAAAATTCTTTGACGTCAATTTATCAGACGTGATGGCAGCAAAGCTTTTTCAAGAAGATGAAGTGATAACAGCAGAAGCTATAAGTACCGAAGTGTGATGCATTCCTTCCTGATAGATAAATTTTAAAAAAATTCGACGAGGCTCTCTGACAAGAACAGCCTCGTTTTTTTTGCGCATTATCACTTCTTTAAACGCTATTTTATTACTTTAGCCCTCCAGATTTAGATTTTTCAAGGTAAGAAAATACTATATTCGTAATGAAAACGAATACTTTATTTCAAAGATGAAATACTAAACTCTGTGATTTCGTTTATTTTTTGAAGCTAACTCCTACAAAGATGACTATAAAACGCTTTTTTTTTACTGTTGGAATAATTTTACTTTACCTCTCTTCACAAGCACAAGGGCTTAAACTCTCTGAAAAACCTGAAGAATTTTTAGCCGATGCAAAAAATATATTAGCGGCGTCTGGTAATCCTCAAGCAAATGCAATCGCTACTGGTTTTGACCAAAACTGGAATACTGGTAAAATCACTGAAACACAAAAGGCATCGCTGGCCAAAGTAGCCAGTTTCATGTTAAAAAAAGGCTATAAATCACCTCAATTTGTTCCTTTTTTTGATGCACTGAATCTTGGCTTAAATAGTGGTACACTTACCCAAGCTAGTTTTGATAATTATTTAAATACCATCCAAAAATCAGTAGAAACTGGCGATGTTAAAACTACTACTCGGTTTATTGATGTTTGTAGATTATTTTTTAAAAATAATAGTATTTACTTCACCAATTTTAATCGTTTGTATGCCTTCAATGGTTCGGTAAATTTTAAATTCAACGAACAAAAAATTGAAGTTTTTAAACCTGAAAAAACGAGTACTCCAACGAGTACTCCAGATATACCTAAAAAATCTGCTTGGGATGAATGGGATGCTCCACTCCCATCAAACAATAATAATGCTGTAGCACCATCAGCAGAAGAACCAGTGGTTCAATTGCTGAATGCTGGCCCTTGTATTGAATTCAACAATATTAATTTGGCAATTGTAACAGCAAATGATTCAGCACTTGTTCAAAACACAAAAGCTTTTGTAGATATTAAAGAAGGAAATCTGATTGGAAATGGCGGAAAATTTTCTTGGGAAACGGTAGGCATTCCTGAAATTTTTGTAAGCTTAGATAATTACAGTATGGCTATCAGAAATCCAAAACTTTCAGCCGACCTCGCTACACTGAGTTATCCACAAAAATTAACGAACCCTGTTAAAGGTATTTTTGAATTTCAGAGTAGAAAAAGAGTAAAAAACAGTTTGGCAGTTTTTCCAAGATTTATGTCATTACAAAACGATGCCATTTTAAAAAATACCTCAGACATTGCATACGTTGGTGGTTTCACCATTGTTGGCACCAAAATATCCAGTACTTCGGTTCAATCTAAATATGCTACGATTTTGGTGAAGAAAGATGGCAAAACAGCATTTAAAGTAACAGCCAAACAATTTGACATCAGCGACTCCTTGATTACTTCACCAGCTGCAATATTTACGGGTTATTTTGCTGGGCAAGATTCAATCTATCATCCTTCAGTTAAACTAAACTACAATCGTCAGTTAGAATATTTACGCTTGAATAAAGTTGATGCAGGAGGCTTTAGAGAGTCTTCATATTCAGACAGCTATCATAAACTAGACATTACTTCAGATGTAATGCGCTGGAATTTGAGAGATAAAAAAATGGATTTCATGATTGTTAGTGCAAAAAATATAGTTCCTGCATTGTTTGAGTCGTTTGATTACTTCAACCCTGAACGTTTTGCGAAAATTTCGGCTAATTATAGTTTTAATCCTTTACTGGTTGTTTCTAATTTTATCAAGAAAAATAACCTGACTGCTACTACTGTTAGCGAGTTGGCTCGTGCTTATCAGAAGGATGTGAATGCGCTAAAATCCGTTTTTTTGGAAATGATGCAAAAAGGATATTTTGATTATGACCCCGACGTTGAAAGACTTAAAATCTCAAGAAAAGGATTACATTACTTGGCAGTTTATGGTGCAAAAAAAGATTATGACAATTTCTTGATTCCTTCATTTTATGCTTCAAGCACTAAAGATTCCACGGCTAATGCCTCTTTAGATTTAAATAATAACCAACTGATAATCAGAGGAGTTAAGCAATTTTATCTTTCAGATTCGCTCAATGTTTACATGGCACCTTACGACAATATTATTAAAGTAAATAAAGACCGAAACTTTGGAATTAGTGGAGAACTTAAAACGGGAAATTTTAGATTCAGAGGAAGAGACTTATCCTTTAATTATGGTGAATTTAGTGTAAAATTAGACAAAATTGATTCCATTACCTTTGTTCCACAAAAAGAGTTAGCCAAGAAAGGTCGAACTGAAATTGGAGGTGATTTGAAGTATGAAGCAGGTGTAATTTATATAAATAAACCTGATAATAAGTCGGGGCGTCAGAGAATGTTGAATTATCCTCGTTTGGTTGTACCGACTGGTGTTACGGCTTACTTCGATCATCCGTGGCGACTGAACGGTATTTACAGCAAAAAGATTTATTTCAAAGTGCCGAGTATCGACTTCGATAGCCTGAACGTAAAAGACATCAACTTTGTCGGTACTTTTTACTCTGATGGTATTTTCCCACCATTCAAAGAAACATTGATTTCGATGCCCGATAATACATTGGGCTTTAGCCATAAAGTGCCTGAAGGAAAGTATAATATTTATAACTCCAAGACTTTTGTAAAATTCACTTCCAACTTACTAATGGATAGTAAAGGGTTGCATACCGAAGGCGAAATTAATCACCTTACTGCACAAATCAAGGCAAAAGAGGCTGTGTTTACTGCTGATTCAGTGACTGCCAGTGGAACAACTGGAATTATTAATGAAGGCGAAGTTGCCAAAGCCTATTTTACTAAAGTTGCCCTTAATAACTTCAAATTAAAATGGCAACCAAAAGTAGATAGTATGTTGATTGAAACACAAAAAAATACTTTCGACTTCTATGCAGGTAGCTCAAAACTAGAAGGGAAGCTTTTAGTTCGTCAAACTGGCTTGTTTGGTTTTGGTAAAGTAAAAAGACAGGATTCTGAAATTAGTTCGAATAATTTCAAATTCGGAAAAGGTATTTTTACGGCAGAACTCGCAGATTTATTTGTTGGAAATACCATGAGTACCGCAAAACCTGCCCTGTTGGGCAAGAAAATGAACATCAATTTCAATATTCAAACAGGTTTTGTTAATATCAACACACCGACGAATTTGAAATTAGAAGATTCTACTAGCTTATATTTTCCATACACTGCTTATCAAACATCTATTAACAGTGCCGAATGGGACATCAACAAAAAGCTAATTACAATGAAGGGTAATGTAAAAACTACTACTTTTTCATCGATGGAACCAAGTCAAGAAGGACTTTCCTTCAATGGTTCTGAAGCATTGTATAATATTGAAAAACAATCACTGAATATCAACGGAGTACCTTTTATCAGATCAGCAGATGCTAAAATTATTCCTGAAAAAGGAGCAGTATTTGTGAGTAAAGATGCTGAAATGAAAGATTTTCATCAAGCTAAAATTTTGCTTGATACAATCAATACTTATCATCGTTTAACAAACGGAAATATTAAAATTTTGTCGAGATTACGCTTTGAAGGAGACGCAATTTATCGATATGTAAACGCTGCAGGGGATTCTCTAAATATCAAAATGACAGACTTTGATTTTAAAGAAACTATACTTGATAATCGTAAAAAAACGAAAGGTTACATTACTTCAGCTAAAGCGAACATCGAACAAAGTAATAATTTTCACCTTAGTCCGAAACTATTATTCCGTGGAGAAATTAAGATGACATCAACGGATAAAAACCTTACTTTAAATGGTTTTGTTCGGCCTGACACAAAAAACAAACGATATGACTCCAATTGGATTGCCTACAAGGGAAGTAATCGTGACAGCGTGAGTATCGATGTACAACCTACCCTAACTGGTGAAACAAATGCACCTTTATTTGCGGGACTTCACCTTAGAGCAGCTTCTAGTGGTTTATATACTACTTTTTTATCAAGCAAAGAAGACACAAAAGATGAAGATATTTTTGTAGCAAAAGGAGCGTTTAGAGATATTCCGAAGACTTCTCGATTTGAAATTGGCACAGACGATAAGAGCCAGTCGTATGAAGCAAATCGCTATATTTTTGATGATGCCAAAAAGACTTTGAAATTAGAAGGCCCTTTCAATTTCTTCAATCCAAGTACTTTGATTCAAACATCAGGTTTTGCAGAAATGCGTATTGATAGTGGTAAACACAAGTTCGATCAAATGATGCTTGTCAATTTCCCGATGCCTACTGAAGTACTAAAGGCTATGGCTGATAAAATTGTCAAAATAAACTTAGATTCAAGAGATAATACAAGTGCTGATGAGCCCGAAGATAAAGAAAACCTTTTGTCGAAAATTGCGAATATTTTAGGCGGGAAAACGGTTGCTCCATTCGAAAGACGATTGAAAAACGAACACGTACCTCTGTTTTCAATTTCTTCTAAATTCAATACAACCTTAGTGATTTCTAAAGCTAATTTACGATATTCTGAACAGCACTCTGCCTTTTATACAGTCGGGAAAATTGCCATTGCGAGTATCGGCTCAACAGATATAAATGCAGAAATTGAAGGAATGTTAGAAATCAAGAAAACAAATGAAGGCGATGAATTCTACTTGTACCTCGAACCTTCCGAGGACATCTGGTATTTCATGGGTTATCTTAAAAACGAAATGGGCGTAATCTCGTCTGACGGAGAATTTAACAATGCTGTTGCTGCCAAATCTAAAGGTGTAAAAAAAGGAAGCGGAAAAAATGCTTATGCTTTTCTTGGAGTAGGTGCCGAAGAAAAAATAGCATTCACCGAACGATTTGTTGATAATTACAGAACTAGAATTGAAAAAGGCAAAAAAATTGTTAATAAAAAAGAAGATAAACCAAAAGTAGAAAAGAAAAAAGAAGAAGTAAAAGAAGGCTTCTAGCATACAAAAGCCCCGCAGAATAATCTGCGGGGCTTTCTAAATTTTGGCAAGGTATTAGAAAATGTCAGGCCGATAATCCAGTTACTTTTCTACGAATTCTATTAAAACACTTTTCAATTACTCGCTTGTAGGTTTTACCAAATTTATCATAACACCATACTTGCAATTCTTTTACTTCATCAGATAATAAGGTCTTGATAGCTTTTTTTAATTCTTTCTCGAATAACTTTGCATCAAAACTAACTTTTTCTAATATAACTTTGACATAGTTTAAGGTAACCATAGCTTTAACGGATTTAATAATGTAACAATATAAATCACCAATCAAATTTATAATACAAGTTACTGAATATCAAGTATTTTGCATAAAAATTATTTTAGTTTTTTTACTACTTTCATTATTAACTTTTTGAACGTTTATTTTTACAACGGTGACCCAAAAAAAATATTATATAATTATTTCAATATTTTTTTATTTTATTGCAAGCTTTCCTTTAAGAGCTCAGGAGAGTGACGTATCTTTAATTCTCGGCGAAAAAAGTATTTCACTAAATCAGCCTTTCGTTGTTACTGTGGTAGTAAAGTATGTTGGCGAAGCACAAACACCTACTTGTAAATTTCCTGATTTGCCAAATTTTACCAAAAAAGGTTTTTCTCGTTCTATCACCCACAGCCTAGTGAATGGCCAAAAAATTTCTACTTGTAATATTTCACAAAATTATTCCCCTCAGAAAATTGGCACTTTTAAAATATCCGCATTTAAGGTAAATGTGAATGAATTGAATTTAAAGTCAGAAGGATTTAGCGTGAAAGTAAGTAAAGCTATTTCAGAAAAGAAGAGTAAAGACTTTTCAGATGCTGACACCGAAGACGAAGATTTCACTGATTTTATTGAAGGAAATCAACCAAAAACCGTTGATGCTAAAAACAATGCATTTCTAAGCCTCAGTACTAACAAAGTAAGTTCATTTGTTGGCGAAGGCTTTACCGTTACCCTTGCATTTTATGTTGCTGAAAACAATGCTACAGAAATGGAATTTCACAACCATGGAGTACAGATACATGAAATTACCAAAAAAATAAAACCTGAAAACTGCTGGGAAGAAAGCTTTGGTTTAACAGAAACACAAGAAGGGCAACTTCTTTTGAATGGCAAAGCCTATACTCAGTATAAATTTTATCAAGCTACATTTTATGCTTTGAATAATAAATCCATTACTTTTCCATCTGTCAGCTTAAAATTGATAAAATATAACGTTGAAAAAAACGGCGAAAAAACACCAGAATTTATCACTTTTAAAACAAAACCATTAACTATCAAAATTAAGGACTTGCCGAGTCATCCACAAAAGCAAGAAGTTTCGGTTGGTGATTTTACAATCAAAGAAACCCTGAATAAAACTATTATAAACACTGGAAAATCTGTTCAATATCGGATTCAGATTAGTGGTGATGGATACAATATCAAATTACCTGAAATGAAGAACGATAGCCTTTTTGACTTTTTTCCTCCAGAGATAAATTCGAGTGCATACCCTGAAAATGGAAAAGTTGTGAGTACAAAAATCTTTACTTTTCTCATTATTCCGAAACAGGCTGGTAAATTTGCATTAGAAAAATACTTTAAATGGGTATATTTCAATACAAAAACTGAACGATATGATACTTTACAATCAAACCTCCAGCTAAAAGTAAGCGGTGCAACCATCAAAACTGCCGATACTCCTTTAACGGTAATTTCGGTTTATGATGGTTTGAAAGAAAAAGATTCATCTGAAATCCCGAATGATTTCAGTAAGTTTTTGAAAGATGAAGCCAATATTCTCATTTCAATTATGATGATAGGAATGGTTTATATTTTATTACCCAATAAAAAACGAAAATAACAAAGAGCAATCAAACGAATGGAATAACACTTCTGTTATTTCTTAGACAACTCACATGAGCAGTACATACGGTAAATTATTCAAAATTAGTACATTTGGCGAGTCGCACGGCACAGCAGTTGGTGTAATTATAGACGGCTGTCCGGCTGGTATTGACTTCGATTCATCTTTTATTCAAAGCGAACTAGATCGCCGCAAACCTGGACAATCTAGAATTACAACGCAAAGACGTGAAGCTGATGAATTCCAAGTACTTTCTGGAATTTTTGAAGGAAAAACAACCGGTACGCCAATAGCTATGATGGTTTTGAATGGCGACCAACGTTCAAAGGATTATTCACACATTGCACAACAGTTTCGTCCTTCGCACGCTGATTATACTTATACAGCAAAATATGGCAACCGTGATTATCGTGGTGGTGGTAGAAGTTCAGCTCGTGAAACGGTAGCAAGAGTAGCAGCTGGCGCATTAGCAAAATTGATTTTAAAACAAATCGGTATCGATATTAAATCTTATGTTTCTCAAGTTGGTAAATTAAAACTTTCAACACCTTACCAACAGTTAGACTTAAATCTTGCAGAAGAAAATGCCGTTCGTTGTCCAGACCCTACTATGGCTCAACAAATGTTTGATTTTATCGATGAAACACGTAAAAAGGGAGATTCTATCGGAGGTGTGGTTGATTGTGTGATTACTGGTACCCCTGTTGGCTTAGGCGAACCTGTTTTTGATAAACTTCATGCCGAATTAGGAAAAGCAATGCTAAGCATCAATGCTGTAAAAGGTTTTGAGTACGGAAGCGGTTTCGACGGCGTAGAAATGTATGGTTCAGAGCACAATGATGAAATGTTTTTGGATGAATACAATCGTGTGAAAACAAAAACAAATTACTCAGGTGGTATTCAGGGCGGCATCTCAAATGGTGAGGATATTTACTTCAGAGTAGCCTTCAAACCTGTAGCAACAATCATGCAAGACCAAGATAGCGTAGATGCTGAAGGTAACGCAGTGGTAGTTTCAGGCAAAGGTCGCCACGACCCTTGTGTTGTGCCACGTGCCGTTCCTATTGTAGAAGCGATGGCGGCCTTGGTTTTGGTTGATTTTTATTTAAGAAACCGTGCAACAAGTAGAGTTGCTCAAGAAATCTCTTCTGATTTACCTTGGTAAAATATGCATTTTTCTGACGAATACTTCATGCAAATTGCACTTCAACAAGCCACGATTGCTTTTGATGAGGGTGAAATTCCTGTGGGAGCTGTCATTGTGTGTCAGAATCAAATCATTGCCAAAGCCTATAACCAAACGGAAAAACTCAGTGACGTTACGGCTCATGCTGAAATGTTAGCAATTACTTCGGCCACCCAAACCTTAGGGACAAAATATTTAAAAGACTGTACACTTTATGTTACTCTTGAACCTTGTGTAATGTGCGGTGGAGCAATATTTTGGTCGCAATTAAGTAGAATAGTTTGGGGGGCATCGGATGAAAAAAGAGGTTTCAAAAAAATAAATCCCTCAATCATTCACCCAAAATCACAAGTTACTTTTGGCATTTTACAACAGGACTGTGAGTATTTGTTGAAGAGTTTTTTTAGTCAATTAAGAACTTAATTACCTTTTTGATAGTTTTTCAAACAACATGAGTAGAGAAAACTCTCGAACTCCTTAACTATATAATTAATAACTCCTAATAAAAATGGCATTCGTATTAGATCCTTTACCTTATGCAAATGATGCCCTTGAGCCTCATTTTGATGCGTTGACAATGGAAATCCACCATGACCGTCACCACAACGCTTATGTAACAAATTTGAACGCTGCCGTAGCAGGTACCGAATTAGAAGGAAAATCTATTGTAGAATTGGTTTCTGAAGTAAGTAAGTATTCTCCAGCAATTCGTAATAACGGTGGTGGGCATTGGAATCATACATTCTTCTGGAATATTCTTTCTCCAAACGGTGGCGGAGCACCAGTAGGTACATTAGCAGAAGCTATCACTGCTAAATTCGGTTCTTTTGATGCATTCAAAGACGAATTTAAAAAGGCTGGCTTAACAAGATTCGGTTCAGGCTGGGCTTGGTTAGTTGTTACTGCAGATGGTTCAGTAGCAATTTCTTCTACACCAAATCAAGACAACCCATTGATGGACGTTGCCGATGTAAAAGGCTTTCCAGTGATTGGTCTTGATGTTTGGGAGCACGCTTAC
>JACCDS010945832.1_pt1 | contig 18519 bp, 17 predicted proteins | sample 7446441 | NCBI WGS metagenome assembly JACCDS01 (sample SAMN15323445, study PRJNA562643) | freshwater metagenome | isolation source: river surface water | place: USA:Blue River Watershed | collected 2017-08-17
CGGGACCAGAAGCGGCGGACGGGCGCGGCGCGGGTTATTTCGCGGCGGCGGGCTTCAGCTGGGCGCTGGTCTGGCCGAAACGGCGCTCGCGGCGGTTGTAATCGGCGATGGCGGCGGCGAGGTCGGCTTTGGTGAAGTCGGGCCAGAGGACGGGCGTGAAAACGAATTCGGCGTAGGCGGCCTGGAGAAGGAGGAAGTTGCTGATGCGCGTCTCGCCGGAGGTGCGGATCACGAGATCCGGATCCGGCATGTCGGCGGTGTAGAGATAGCGGCTGAAGGTCGCCCAGGAGCTGTCGTTGAGCTTTTCTTTGCCGGAGGCGACGGCGGCGGCGTAGGCGCGGGCGGCGTCGAAGGTCTCGGTGCGAGAGCCGTAGTTCAGGGCGAGGACGAGGGTGTAGTCCTCGAAGCACTTGGTCTCCTCGACGGTGGCGCGGAGCACTTTCTGGACGCCGGCGGGGAGCTCGTCGGTGCGGCCGATGGTGCGGAGGCGGACGCGGTCGCGGACGAAGGTCTCGAGTTCCTTTTTGAGGTAATACTCGAGCAGCGACATGAGGGCGCCGACTTCGTCCTGCGGGCGTTTCCAATTTTCGACCGAAAAGGCGTAGAGCGTGAGCATGCGCACGCCGAGGTCGCGGGCGGCGAAGGTGACGGTGCGGACGGTCTCGACGCCGCGGCGGTGGCCCTCGATCCGGGGCAGTCCCCGCTGCGTGGCCCAGCGGCCGTTGCCATCCATGATGATGGCGACGTGGGCGGGGACGTTGGCGGCGGGCTGAGGCATGAAGCGGCGCGACGTTGGGCGGCGCCAACGGGGATGACAAGGGCCATCCGCGGAACCGGGGTGGCGGAAGGCGTGACAGGGCCGGTTGACGCCGCGGCGTGGCGGGCGCACGGTGCGCGGATGAGCAAGGTGCTGTCGAAAGAGGAAATCGCGGCGGCGCTGCCGGCGCCCGCGGGTTGGATCCACGAGGCGACCGCCGCGGGCGACCGGTTGGCGAAGACGTATCGGTTCGCGACGTTCCGGGATGCGCTCGCGTTCATGGTGCGGGCGGGATTCGAGGCGGAGGCGCTCGATCACCATCCGGAGTGGACCAACGTCTACAACCGCGTGGCGGTGCGCCTGAACACGCACGACGCGGGCGGGCGCGTGACGGCGAAGGACGTGGAACTGGCCGGGCGGCTGGACGCCGCGGCCGGCGGCGTCACAGCCCGCGCAGGAAATTGAACGTGCGGTCGATCTGGCCGGGCAGGACCTCGTGGCCGAAGTCGGGGTAGACAACCAGGTCCTTGGCCGCGCCGAGCTTGTTGTAGGCGGCGAACTGCGTGCTCGGGGGCGTGACGGTGTCCATGAGCGCGGTGAACATCAGCACCTCGGCGCGGACGCGGGGCGCCAGGTGCTGGATGTCGATGTAGCCGAGCTTGGTGAAGATCTCGGTCTCGCGTTCATGGCGCGGGTCGAAGGACCGGAACCAGAGGCGGAGTTCTTCGTAGGCGTCCCGGGCAAGATCCATTTCCCAGACGCGCCGGTAGTCGCTGAGAAACGGATACACGGGGGCGGCGCGGCGGATGCGCGGCTCGAGGGCGGCGCAGGCGAGGGAGAGGGCGCCGCCCTGGGAGTGTCCGTAGCAGCCGACGCGGCCGGGATCGACCTCGGCGAATCCGAGCACGACCCGGGCGAGCTGGACGGTGTCGAGGAAGACCTGGCGGAAGACGAGACGGCGGGGGTCGGGGTCGTCGAGGCCGCGGACGATGTGGCCGCGGAGCGTGCCGCCCTTGACCGCAAGGTTGTCCTCGGAACGGCCGCCCTGCCCGCGGCAGTCGAGGGCGGCGTAGCAGAACCCCTCGGCGGCCCAGCCGAGCTTGTCGAGCCAGTCGCCGGTGTGGCCGGTGTAGCCGTGGAAGTGGAGGACGGCGGGGTGTTTGGCGCCGGCCGCGACGGAGGCGCGCGGACGGATGTATTTCGCGTAGATGCGGGCGCCGCCGACGCCGGTGAACCAAAGATCGAAACATTCGACGGCGTGGGAACGCAGCACGGTGCTCGGCCGGAGTTCCGGCCGCGGGTCGGTGGCGTCGAGTTCGCGCAGGGCGTCGTCCCAGTAGGCGTCGAAGTCGGCGGGGCGCGGGTTCCGGCCGGCGTAACGGTGGAGTTCGGGCAGGGGCAGATCGACGAGGGGCATCGGCGGAAAATCGGGAATCGGGAAAGGCGGGAAGCCCGGGAATGCGGGAATCTGGAAAACGGAGACGGCGAGCGGAGCGGAGACGTCAGAACACGCGGATGAGGGAGCGCTGGCCGATGTCGACGAAGTTGCCGGCGCCGGGGGCGGGGCGCAGCGGGCGGCCGGTTTCGTCGAACGTGCCGAGGGACGCCGGTTCCGAGCGCAGGGGCGCATAGAAGACGCGGGCCTCGGAATCGAAGGCGAGCGCCGGTCCGGCGGCGGCGCCGAGGGTGAGTTCGCCGACGCGCGCGCCCTGCAGATCGTGGCGCACGACGCGGCGGCCGTCGGCGGACAGCACGAGCAACTGGTCGCGGGCGAGATCGAAGGCCACGCCGAGCGGCGCGGCGGTGTGGCCGGCCAGGTCGAAACGCCGGAGGAGTTTGCCGTAGCGGGTCACCTCGTAGATCGCCGGGGCTTCGCCGGCGGGCGCGAGGAAGAAGAGGTGGCCGTCGCGGGGCCGGAGCGCGAGGTCGCCGCCGCCGGCGGCGGGCAGGCCCTCGACGGTGAATTCGCGTTTGATCGCGCGGGCGGGGCGGTCGACGACGCGCAGGGCGTTGCCGGGAGCGAGGCGGAGAAAGAAGTGATCGGTGAACGGATCGTAGGCGAAACCGGTGACGGTGTCGTCGGCCTCGAGAAACCCGGGGACCGTCGCGGTGGTGCCGTTGCCGTGGTCGCGGACGACGCGGTCGGCGCCGCGGCCTTCGAGCGAATAGACGTGGAGGGGCCCCGGGGTGGCGCAGCCGCCGGCGAGCAGGGCGATTAGGAGCGGCAGGAGCGCGGCCATGCCGGAGCGCCGGCGCGGGCCGGCGGGATTTCGCGTTGAACCCGGTGCGCGGCGCGGCGTGAGTGGCGGGGTGAAAGTAGCGTTGGTCAGCGGCACGAGCATCGGGAAATCCACGTTGTTTTCGGCGTGGGAGGTGCGGTCGGTCGAGACGAAATACGGTCCGGTGACCGTGCGCGTCAGCGGCGACCGGGCGGTGTTGAATCGGCATGGCCCGGGCGAACCGCTCCCGCCGCATGCGATCAACCACCGCGCGAACATGGCCGCGCTGGCGGCGTTGGGCTTCGCGGACGTCGTCTCGCTGAACTCGGTGGGCTCGCTGCGGCCGGAGCTGGTGCCGGGGACCTTTGTTTCCTGCAGCGACTACGTCGGGCTGGCGGTCGGACCGGCGACGATCCACGAGCAGGAATTGAAAGGCGGCGCGCCGGGCGTGGCCAACAACCTGATCCCGCGGTTGGTCGCGGAGCTGGCGCCGGAGTTCATGGTGCGGACGGGAAAAATCTACGTGCAGACGCGCGGGCCGCGGTTCGAGACGAAGGCGGAGATCGCGATCATCCGGCACTGGGGCGACGTCGTGGGCATGACGATGGCGCACGAAGCGGACATCTGCACGGAGCTGGGGCTGCGCTACAACAGCCTCGCGCTGGTGGACAATTTCGCGAACGGGCTGGTCGGGACGGACATCGACTACGCGCGTTTCAAGGAACTGGTGGCGGACAACCGGGAACGGGTGGACCGGTTTCTGGCGCGGGTGCTCGAGATTCTGGGCTGACGGACGGGCCGGCGGCGCGGGCCGGCGTTTTTTGATTTCGCCCGCCGCGCGGAATCGCGTGTGCTGGGGATCCTATGAAGACCATCGGCGTGATCGGGCTCGGCATCATCGGCAGCGCGTGGGCGCGCCACTACGCGGCGGCGGGGCGGCTGGCGGGGACGTGGAACCGGACGCCGCAGCCGGAGTTCCCGGCCTGGAAAGCGACGGCGGCGGAGGCGGCGCGGGCGGCGGACGTCGTGCAGATCGTGGTGGCCGATCCCGCGGCGGTGCGCGGGGTTTTGGCGGCGATCGGCGCGGAGCTCGGCGCGGGGAAGATCGTGGTGCAATCGAGCACGATCGATCCGGCGAGCAGCGCGGAATTCCGGGCGGCGGTGACGGCGCGCGGGGCGGCTTACCTGGAGGCGCCGTTCAGCGGGAGCAAGCCGGCGGCGGAGCAGCGGCAGTCGGTGTATTTCCTCGGCGGCGATGCGGCCACGATCGCGGCGGTGGAGCCGCTGCTCGCGCTCGGTTCGGCGCACCGGTTCACGATCGGGACGGCGGAGCAGGCCGCGGCGTTCAAGCTGGCGACCAATCTCAACGTGGCGGCGCAGATGCAGGGCCTGGCGGAGGCCCTCACGCTGGCGCGGAGCGCGGGCATTCCGGACGAGACGTTTTTCACCGTGCTGGCGCGGCACACCAGCTATTCGCCGCTGGCCAAACTGAAGGAGCCGAAGCTGCGGGCGGGCGATTTCGCGCCGCAGTTTTCGGTGAAGCACATGCACAAGGACATGCGGCTGGCGTCGGGCCTGGCGGGCTGCGCGGATTTCCCGGCGCTGGAGGCGGTGCGGCAGACGCTGAAAACGGCGGAGGCGCGCGGGCTCGGCGACGAGGATTTCTCGGCGGTGATCAAGCTGCTGGCGCAGGGGTGAGCGGGGCGGCGGGAGCCGGGGCGAAAACCGGCGGCGCGGCGAGACGCCCGCCGCGCGCCGCGGGGGTCGCGGAGCTTGCGCGCCGCGGGCGGCGGGCTAGCGTGCGCGTCCCATGAGCGACTTTGTCCCCGCGGCCCGGATCGCCGACGCAAAGCAGACCCTCGACCGGCTCCGCGCGAACATGCGCCTCACGATCAAGGGCAAGGACGACGTGATCGAGCAGACGATCGTGTGTCTCGTGGCGGGGGGGCACCTGTTGCTCGAGGACCTGCCGGGCGTGGGCAAGACGACGCTCGCCTACACGTTGGCGCGCTCGATGGACTGCGTGTTTTCGCGGGTGCAGTTCACCAGCGACCTGTTGCCGAGCGACGTGACGGGGGTGGCGATCTACGACGAGACGGTGAAGGAGTTTGTCTTCAAGAAAGGCCCGGTCTTCGCGAACGTGGTGCTGGCGGACGAGATCAACCGCGCCACGCCGAAGACGCAGTCGGCGCTGCTGGAGGTGATGGACCGCGCGCGGGTGACGGTGGACGGGGAGGCGCACGCGGTGGGCGCGCCGTTCATGGTCTTCGCGACGCAGAATCCGGTGGATTACGAGGGCACGTTCCCGCTGCCGGAAAGCCAGATGGACCGCTTTTTGATGCGCCTGCGCATGGGGTATCCGGAGGCCGGGCACGAGCGCGAGATCCTGCGCATGGCGCGCGGCGGCTACGACGCGATCGCGCTCAACCCGGTGGTGACGCGCGGCGAAGTGCTGGAGCTGCAGGCGCTGGCGGCGCAGGTCTACGTCGAGGACAGCGTGCTGGATTTCATCCTGAAGATCGTGGCGGCGACGCGCACCGAGGCGGAGTTCCGCTCGGGCGTGAGCGTGCGCGGCGGCGTGGCGCTGCGGTCGGCCGCGCAGGCGCGCGCGCTGGTGCACAACCGCGATTTCGTGCTGCCGGACGACGTGACGGAGCTGGTGGCGCCGATCTTCACCCACCGGCTGGCGCTGGCCCGGCAGACGAGCGACGCGCTCGAGGAGCGGCGCGCGGTGGCGGCGGCGCTGAAGCGGATCGTGGCGGCGATCCCGGTGCCGGTGTGAGGGAAAGAGCGACGAGCGAGGTGCGATGAGCGGCGAGTTTCAGACTCCGACGGGGCGGGCCGCGGGAGTGCGCGGACGATGACAGCGCCGGCCGAGGCGGACGCCTGGAGCGGGCCGGGCGGGAGCGAGCGGAAAACGCGCTTCACGTGGAACGCCTTCCTGTGGTCGCTGGTGTATCCGGCGCGCGGGCACCGCATTTTGCCGACGGTGGCCGGCGTGGTGCTGATCAGCCTGTCCTTCGGCATCGGCACGGCGGCCTACAATTCGTCGAGCAACATCCTGTTTCTCACCCTGTCGCTGCTGCTGGCCTGCCTGATCCTCAGCGGCGTGCTTTCGTGGCTCAACCTGCGGCGCGTGCGCTGGCGGCTGCGCCTCGCGCCGCCGCTGCGCGCGGGGCACGACGCGACGGCGGCGCTGGAGCTGAGGAACGGAAAACGCTTTTTGCCGACCTACGGGCTGTGGTTCGAGTTCGCGGCCCGGACGGTCGACCGCGCGACGGTGCAACGGGCGGAAGCGACGGTGACGGCGAAGGGCATCGACGTGAAGGCGGTGTGGGCGAAGGCGGGCGGGGCGGAGCACCGCGGCCGCGTGCCGCTGGCCGGGCGCCTCGACCCGCGCGGCGAGACCCGGGTGGAGTGGGGGCTGAGGCCGACGCGGCGCGGCCGGCTGCGGGTGGAGCTGGCGGGCGTGGGGTCGTTGTTTCCCTTCGGATTTCTGCGCAAGGACATCGGGACGGACGTGGCGGTCGAGACGGTGGTCTGGCCGGCGCCGGTGGATTACCGGCGGCACGAGGTGCTGGCGCCGCGGCGCGCGGCGGGCGGGGAGCGGACGACGCGGGCCGGCAGCGGCGGCGACCTGCGGGCCTTGCGGCGCTACGCGGCGGGGGATTCGCACCGGCTGATCCATTGGAAGGCGAGCGCGCGGACGCGCACGCTGCTGGTGCGGCAGTTCGCGGCGGAGAGCGCGGAGCGTTGCGCCATCTGGCTGCGCACGGACGCCGACGTGTGGACGCGGCCGGAGCAGTTCGAGCTGCTGGTGGGCTTCGCGGCGACCTTGGCGGAGGACCTCTTCCGCGGCGGACGGCTGGGCGAGTTTGCCCTCGATGCGGAACCGCCGCGGCCCGTGCGGCGGGTGCACGATCTCGAGCGCGTGCTGGACCGGCTGGCGGAGGCGCGCCCGCGGGAAGCGGGCGCCGGGGCCGCGGCGCCGGCCGGCCGGAAAAACGTGCTCACGTTCGCGCCCGACGGGACGCGGGGCGTGGTCGCCCTGCTCGACGGCCAGATCGCGGCCTCGGTGTGACATGACGCGCCGGCCCCAGCTTTCCGCGGAGGAACTGCAGCAGCTGAAGTGGCTGCTCGGTGCGCTGCTGACGCTGCTCGGCGTGGGCACCATCGCCTACATGGACATCGAGGCCTGGAGCCTGATGGTCCTGAACGCGGCCGCGGCGGTGGCGGTGGTCGTGCGGCCGACGCTGCCGGCGCGGGTGCCGCGGCTGGCGCACGTGCTGGCGTTTCCGGCGATCGTGGCGTTTTTCGCGGTGGACCTGTGGCTGCGCACGGAGGTGCTGCCGGCGATGGTGCGGCTGGACCTGCTGCTGCTGCTGTATCGGACGATCAGTTACCGGCAGCGGCGCGACGACCTGCAGATCGTGATTCTGGGCCTGTTCCTGATCATCGTGGCGGGCGTGCTGACGGTGTCGCTGACCTTCGCGGTGCACCTGCTGGTCTACACCGGGGCGGCGCTGGCGCTGCTGCTGACGGTGACGCTGTGCGACGGCAGCGCGGGGCGGCAGGTGTTCGCGCCGCCGGTGCCGGGCGAGGTGCCGGCCTGGGCGGCGCACGTGCAGTGGCGGCAGCTGGCGCGCCGGCTGAAGGAGGTGACGGACTGGCGGATCGTCGGCCTGGGCGCGGTGCTGTTTGCCGGCGTCGTGGGGGTGTCGGCGGTGCTCTTCCTCGCGATCCCGCGTTTCCAGATCGAGAACAGCATGTTTCTGGACCGTTTCATCACGAAGAAGGCGAAGTCGGGCTTCAGCGATTCGATCCGCTTCGGCGACGTTTCGGAGATCCAGCAGGACTCCACGGTGGCGCTCAGCGTGGACGTCTCCGACCAGGCGCGGGTGCCGGCGTCGCCCTACTGGCGGATGGTGGTGCTGGACCAGTATGTGAACGGGCAATTCCGCATGTCGGCGGCGCTGCGGCGCCAGGAGTTCGGGCCGGAGCGGACGCATCCCTTTTTGCACGGCGAGGCGCGGCCCCGGCAAGGGGCGCCGATGTTCTGGACGTTCTACCTCGAGTCGGGCGTGAGCCGGTATCTGCCGCTCGTCGGCCAGTTCGAGCTGCTGTTGTTCCGCGAGGCGCAGAATTTCCGCCTGGCGCGGCATCTGGCGCTGGTGGCGCTGCGGGACGAGCCCGTGGCGATGACCGCGTATCGGGTGGAGGGCTTCGAGACGGGCGCGCTGCTGGCGGATCCGGCGTTCGCGGCGCGGTGGCGGCGGCGGGCGGAAAGCGGCGACTCCGCGCACGCGCTGCAGTCGGGGCTGTCGTTGCCGACGGAGGGCGACCACCAGACGCTGGAGCGGATCGTGACCCAATTGCGGGGGGGCGACGAGCCCGGGGCGGAGGAGTTTGCCCGGCGGGCGCGGGAGTGGTTGCGCGGCCAGCATGCGTATTCGCTCGCGCCGACGATCCCGCGGGGCGACGGCGATCCGCTGGTGCGGTGGCTGGCGTCGCGGGAGACGGGACACTGCGAGCTGTTCGCCGGCGCGCTGGTGCTGCTGGCGCGGAAGGCGGGCTTTCCGGCGCGGGTGGTGACGGGATTCCGCGGCGGCAGCTGGAACGGATTTTCGAACAACTTCACGGTGCGCAATTCCGACGCGCACGCCTGGACGGAGATCTTCGATCCGGAGGCGGGGGCGTGGCGGCGGGAGGATGCGCTGGAGAGCGGAGCGGCGGCGCAGGCGGCGGGCGCGACCGGCGAGATCGCGGTGGCGTCGCGCCTCGACCGCAGCTGGAAGGCGCGGATCGATAGCCTGCGGGTGTTCTGGTATCGGCGGATCGTGAGCTTCGACCAACGCTCGCAGGCGGAGGCGCTGAAGGCGGTGAAGACGGCGACGGAAGAATCGGGCAAACGCCTGCGCGCGCGGCTGGAGGCGCTGGGAGCGGCGGTGCGGGAGTGGTTCACGACGCCGTGGGACGTGGAGCGGGCGTTCAAGACGCTGGCCTTTCTCGTGATGACGGGCGGCGCGCTCTGGTGGCTGGCCACGCAGGGACGCGCGGTGTGGCGCGAGGTCGGCCGGGCGCTGCGGCGCGGCGGCGGGGATCCGGTGCGAAACGAGGCCGGGCGGTTGCTGCTGAAATGGGACGCGCTGCGGGAGAAGGGGCGGAGCGGCGGAGACGGGGAGGCGGAGAGACGGAGAGACGGAGGAACGGACAAACCGGGAGAAAGCGGGACGGAGGGACGTGGAGCGGGCGCGATGGTCGCGGAGACCGCGGACGAGCGCGACGCGCGCGGCGCGCTGGAGCGCGTGCGCTACGGGCGGCCGACGGACGGCGCGGAGGCGGAACGGATTTTCCGGACGGCGCGGCAGGCGATGCGCAGAGCGGCGCGACGGCGGGCCGCGGTGTGACGGGCCGCGCCGCTCACTCGAGCTTGGGCGTGAACTGGACGGCGGGGGCCTTGTTCTTCTTGTCGAGCCAGGCCTTGAAAATCGCGTGGGCCACGGGGACGGCGTAGCGGCCGCCGCCGGTTTCCTCGCCCGGGGTGTCGCCCTCGATCGCGACGGCGACGGCGATCTCGGGTTTTTCCAGGGGCGCGAAGGCGATGACCCAGGCGAAGTTGATCATGCCCTTTTCGGAGCGGCGTTGGGCGGTGCCGGTCTTGGCCGCGAGGGAGAGCCCGGGCAGCGGCTCGAGGGAGCGGGCATCCTGCAAAATGCGCGCGGTGCCGTGCGGGCGCTGCGTGACCTGGAACATCGCCTGCACGAGGGCGGTGCGCTGTTCGGGGGTAAGGCCGATGGGCTCGGTGTGCTGGCGCGGTCGGGCGGGGTCGTGGAGGATGGTCGGCTGCGTCCAGACCTCGTTGCGCGCGACCGAGGCGACGAAGCAGGCCATCTGGAGCGGCGTGACGTCGACGAAGCCCTGGCCGATGGACGTGAGCACGGTGTCGCCGGGGAGCCAGGCCTCGCCGGTGCGGCGCTTTTTCCACTCGGGATCGGGCACGATCATGCGGTGGGTTTCACCCGGCAGCTCGATGCCGGTGGGGCGGTCGAAGTGGAAGCGACGGGCCTCGGCGGCGAGTTTTTCGACGCCGATATCGAGACCGTGTTTGTAGAAAAAGACGTTGCAGCTCTTGGTGATCGCCATGGCGAGGTCGATCTCGCCGTGGGCATGGCCGTCGTGGCAGGCGAAGGAGCGGGTGCCGACGCGGAAGAAACCGGGGCAGTTGACCTTGCTCTGCGGGGTGAGGACGCCGCTGCGGAGGCCGGCGATGGTGACGAGAATCTTGTAGGTGGAGCCGGGCGCGTAGGTGCCCTGGGTGGCGCGGCTGAAGGCGGCGCCGCGCTCGATGACCTTGCTCCAGGTCTCCCGGGTGAGGCGCGGCGAGAAGTCCGCGAGGTTGTAGTCCGGCTTGCTGGCGAGGACGAGCACCTCGCCGGTGGCGACATCGAGGGCGACGGCGCTGCCGGCCATCTCGGTTTCCTCGAGGCGGGCTTCGGCGGCGAGCTGGAGGTCGATGTCGAGGCTGAGCGTGACGTTCTGCCCCTGTTTGGGGAGCAGTTGGTGGAGGGGCGGATTGATCCGGTTGCCGGCGGGATCGACGCGGAAGATGGCGCCGCCGGCTTCGCCCTGGAGCAGATCGTCGAACCGCCGCTCGATGCCTTCGCGGCCGAGCGTGCCGGTCATCTTGAAGGTCTTCAGGTCGTCGCCGGGGAAATCCTCGATCTCGACGTCGTCGGTTTTGCCGACGTAGCCCAGGGTGTGGGCGGCGGCGGACTTGAACGGGTAGTCGCGGACGCTGGTGGGGTAGACCTGGGCGGGGGATTTGACCGGGAGGCGCTCGAGGAGCTTGGCGTATTCGCCGGGGGCGAGGTCGTCGATGAGGGTGTAGGGGAGGAGAAGTTCCTTGGCGAAGTGGCGCTCGAGGTCGCGGGAGTCGACCTTCACGTCGCGGCCGATGATGCGGTTGATGTTGTCGAGGTAGCGTTGGACGACGGCGGTGCGGGCGATCCGGACGAGCTCGGTGCGCGACGGCATGTCGGCGGGGTCGAGGTCGTCGAGGTTGCGGTAGTTTTTCCGGACGCGCAGGTGCTCGGCGTGGATCTCGGGGCGGATGGCGTCGAGGAGGAGGCGGACGGAGAAACGGGGCCGGTTGACGACGAGCGCCGTCTGGTTGCGGTCGTAGATGTTGCCGCGCGGGCCGGGGTAGACGATGCGGCGCTGGTTCTGCTGGCGCTCGGCGTTGGCGTGGTCGCCGAACTTCGTGAGCTGCTGGAAGGCGAGTCCCGAAACCAAAACGGCGAGCAGGGCGGCGAGGACGAAGTAGAAGAAGACGATGCGCGGATCGTAGCCCCGGTGGGTGTCCACGACGAAGCCGGCGTGATCGGTGTGGGAAGCAGTGGGTCCGGCCATACGCGTAGCGGACCGGCGCTCAGGCGCGCGGCGAGGGGCGGGAGGCGCCGATCCCGGCGGCGAGGCCGACGAGGCGGTCCTGCAGGGCGAAGAACCACGGCGTAACGAGGGCGAGAAAGATCTGGGAGCAGGCGAGGTCGGCGAAGAGGCGCGGCCAGACGGCGGCGGGGACGGGCACGCGGTGGATCTGGGTGAACGAGAAAACGAGGAAGAGGCCGAGGTTGGCGAAGAGGACGACCAGAATGCAGGCGATGCGGTCCTCGCGCGGGACGCGTTCGCGGATGTGGTGGATGAGGAGGTGGGCGGCCGCGAACAGGATCAGGTGGGTGCCGTAGGCGACGGGGGAATTGGCGTCGCAGACGAGGGCGCCGAGCAGCGAGGCGGTGAGCCCGACTTCGAGGGGCTGGGTGAGGGCGGCGTAGGCGACGAACAGCGCGCCGGCGAACAGGTAGACGCGCCAGGCGCTGATCGCGTGATTCAGCTCCGCGACGAGGCCCCAGAGCAGGAGCAGCGAGGCGAAAAGCAGGAGCGTGCGGCGCATGGGGAGGCGGCGGGCGGGAGCTTCAGAGCGGGGTGATCGGCACCATGACGGTGACCTCGCTGAGGGCGCCGAGCCGTTCGTCGAGTTTCACTTCGCCGGCGCGGAAGAGACCGTCGGAGCCCAGTTCGGTTTTGACGATGTAGCCGAGGGTGAGGCCGGGCGGGAAGACCCCGCCGTAGCCGGAGGTGACGAGGCGGCGCTGGGTGCCGGGACCGACGATGATGTCGAGCGGCATGAGTTCCACGAGTCCGGTCGGGGGCGCAAAGGTCGGGTTGACGCCGCCCTGGAAGCTGATCGGGCGGGTGTCGCCCTCGACGACGCCGGAGAGGCGGACGTTGGGGCTGCTGATGAGTTCGACGACGGCGGTGGAGGCGCCGACCTCGGTGACCCGGCCGACGACGCCGCCGGAGAAGACGACGGGGGCGTCGACCGGGATGCCGAAGTTGCGGCCCTTGCGGATGACGATGCGCTGCCACCAGCCCGAGAAATCGCGCCGGGCGACGCGGGCGTGTTCGAAGCGGTAATCGGCGAAGGCCGGCAGGCGCAGCATCGTCTCGAGGCGGGTGATCTGGGCCTGGAGTTCGGTGTTCTGCGAGATGGCGAATTCGTAGGAGGCGTTGAGGCGGGCGAGGTCGCGGCCGGCCTCGATCAGTTCGTTCTCGGAATGGGCGCGGAGGGACCAGAATTCCTGGAGGTCGCGGGCCTTGGAGGCGGCCTGGAGGACGGGGGCGGTGAGCTCGAAGAAGCTGGCGCGGGAAAACGACTTCAGCGCGGTGGGGAGGAGGAGCCACGCGAGCACGATGAGGCCGAGGGTCGCGAACGGACGGGCTTGGTCGAAACGTTTGAAGGGCACGGGAACGCGGGCGGGCTTCAGCCCACGGGGCGCAGGGGAGACACGGAGGTCACGGGAAAGCGGCGGAGCGGACGCAGGGGGCCGCGCGGCGGGCGGCGCTCAGCCGAGGAGCTGGCGGAGGCGGCTCTCGAGCAGGATCTCGCCGGACGCGCGGTTGCCGTCGGCGCCGAAGAGCCGGCGACAGGACTCGAACGCGAGGGCGCGGGCGGCCTTGGTATCGAGGCGTTGCCGGATCGATGCGAAAAAGTCGTCCCGGTCGGCCGGGTTTTCCTTGGCGGCGCGGGCGGCGGCGATCGAGCGGACCTCGTAGGTCTCGAAGGAGGAGCCGGCGTCCCAGTCCATGCCGGCGAGGGTGTCGGAGAGTATCCGATCTTCGGCGACGGCCACGTGGTTGTCGGCGTAGATGCAGTAGTGCATCAGGTCCGCGATGGCCTCGCGCTGCGGCTGGGTCAGGCCGTCGGTCGGGGTGGCGGACGTGCGGAAGAGGTGGGAAAGCCGGGTGAGCATGGGCAGGACGGTCGGCTCAGCCGCTCTTGTTCTCGAGGTAGACGCCGGTGCCGTTGGCGACGGCGGAGAGGGGATCCTCGGAGACGGTGACGGGGAGACCGGTCTTTTCGCTGAGGAGCTTGTCGATGCCGCGGATGAGGGCGCCGCCGCCGGCCATGACGAAGCCGCGGTCGACGAGGTCGGCGGAAAGTTCGGGCGGGCAGCGCTCGAGGGTGACGCGCACGGCGTCGACGATGTTGGAGATGGTGTCGGCCAGCGCCTCGCGGATCTCCTGCGAGGTGACGTGGATGGTCTTGGGCAGGCCGGCGACGGAATCGCGGCCCTTGACCTCCATGGAGAGCTCCTCGTCGAGCGGGTAGGCGGAGCCGAGGCGGCACTTGATCTCTTCCGCGGTGCGCTCGCCGATGAGGAGATTGTAGGCGCGCTTCATGTAGCTGATGATGGCGCCGTCGAGCTCGTCGCCGGCGACGCGGATCGACTTGGAAAACACGATGCCGGAGAGGGAGATGATGGCGATCTCGGTGGTGCCGCCGCCGATGTCGACGATCATGTTGGCGGCGGGGTCCTCGATGGGGAGGCCGACGCCGATGGCCGCGGCCATCGGTTCGGGAATGGTCTCGACGGAGCGGGCGCCGGCGTGGGTCGCGGACTCCATGACGGCGCGCTTTTCCACCTCGGTGATGCCGGAGGGGATGGCGATGACGACGTGGGGCGGGGCGCGGAAGGCGGTGTTGGAAACCTTGCGGATGAAGTAGCGCAGCATCTCCTCGGTGACGTCGAAGTCGGCGATGACGCCGTCCTTCATGGGGCGGATGGCGGTGATGTTGCCGGGGGTGCGGCCGAGCATCTTTTTCGCTTCGTCGCCGACGGCGAGGACCTTGCGGGTGCTGGTGTCGAGCGCGACGACGGACGGTTCGCGGAGGACGATGCCCTTGCCCTTGACGTAGACGAGTGTGTTGGCCGTGCCGAGATCGATGCCGATATCGTTCGAGAAATAGCCGAAGATGTTCGCCATGTGCGGGTGCGAGGGAGCGAGGGTGGAAGCTGATCCCGCGCCCGCGGGACCGTGGAGACGGAAGGTCGCGGGGGGAGGAGTGTCAACGAGGTAAACGGCGCGGAGGCGGTCGCGGGCGGCGGAAAAGTCGCCGGACGCGGCGCAGGGATGCGGCGGGCCGGGAGCGGACGGGACGGCGCGCGCGCGAAAGGGCGGCAGCCGAGCGCGGCGCGCTTGACGCATGCGGAGCTTGGCCGCGTCTTCGTGGCGCCCGTTCGGCCCGGGCCGACCCATGCACGGATTCCACTTCATCCAGGACCTCGCGGTGATCCTTGTCGTCGCCGGCACGGTGGGCTGGCTCTGCCAGCGCAGCGGGCTGTCGGTGATCGTGGGCTTTCTGGTGGCGGGGATGCTGGTGGGGCCGAAGACGCCGCCGTTCACGTTGGTTTCCGACGCCGAGCGGGTGGATACGCTGGCGCAGATCGGGCTGGTGTTCCTGATGTTTTCGATCGGCCTGCAGCTGAGCCTGCGGCGGATGCGGCGGCTGGGGCTGGGCCTGTTGTTCGCGACGGCGGCGGGCGCGGTGGGCGTGTTCTATTTCTCGCGACTCTTCGCGGCGGCGGTGGGGTGGAGCGGCACGGAGGGACTGTTTCTCGCGGGGATGCTGATGGTGTCGTCGTCGGCGATCATCAGCAAGATCCTGCACGAAACCGGCACGAACCACGAACGGTCGGGGCAGCTGGCGATGGGCATGTCGGTGCTCGAGGACGTGGTGGCGGTGGTGATGCTGACGGTGCTGAACTCGATGGTGCAGCTCGGGCGGGGCGGCGACACGCAGGTGGGGCGGACGCTGCTGCTGCTCGGGGCCTTCGTGGTGCTGGCGGGCATCGCGGGCCTGCTGCTGGTGCCGTGGCTGCTGAAGCGCATGAGCATCGCGGCGGACGAGGAGCTGCAGACGCTCGGGATCGCGGGCCTGTTGTTCGGGCTCGCGGTGGTGGCGCAGGGCGCGGGCTACTCGCTGGCGCTGGGGGCCTTTCTCCTCGGGACGATCGTGGCGGAGACGCCGCACCGGCACCAGGTGGAGCGGACGTTCGAAGGGATGCGGGATGTGTTCAGCGCGGTGTTTTTCGTGGCCATCGGGATGCAGATCGACGTGCGCGACCTGGGGCGCGAGGCCGGTTGGATCGCGGTGCTGGGCGGGTTCACCCTGGTGGCGCGGCCGCTGGCGGTGGGCTGCGGGCTTGCGCTGATCGGCACGCCGCTGAAGGACGGCTTGCGCACGGGGCTGACGGTGACGCCGGTCGGCGAGTTTTCGTTCATCATCGCCCAGCTGGGCGTGGCGGCGGCGGTGGTGCCCGCGCGTTTCTATCCGCTGGCGGTCGGCGTCTCGCTGGTGACGACCCTTGTGGCCCCGTTTTTGACCCGACGGTCCGAGCCGGTGGCGGAGGCGGTGGTGGCGCGGGTGCCCCGTTGGGTGCTGGACTGGCTGCGGGCCTATCACGGCTGGCTCGAGCAGATGCAGCAGCAAGGGGCGCGCAATCTGGTCTGGCAGCTCAGCCGCAAGCGTCTCGTGCAGGTGAGCGTGGGCGGCCTGTTCGTGACGGGGCTGGTGGTTTTTTCCGGCCAGTTGTTGGCGCTGGTCCAGGACTGGGGCGGCGGCCGGGTCTCGCCGGAACTGCTGCAGCTGATCTTCTGGACCGTGCTCACGCTGGCGGTGCTGGCGCCCGTGGTCGCGATCTGGCGCAACCTCGCCGCGATGGCGATGGTGTATGCGGAGATCTCCACGCGCCGGCATCCCCGGGCCAAACGCGCGCAGCCGCTGATCGAGACGGGTCTGAAGATCGGGTTCGGCGCCGCCATGTATCTGTGGCTGGCGGCGATTCTGCCGGCCGAAGGGACGGCCAAGTGGCTGCTGCTGGTATCCGCGGGCGTGGCGTTGATCGCGCTGATCGTGCTGCGCCGGAAACTCATCTACTGGCACAGCGAGATGGAGGTGGAGATCCTCAGCGTGATCGAGACCGGCGACGCGAAAATGACCGCGACGACGGCGCCGTGGCTGCAGCCGCACGGCGACTGGAATCTGCACATGGTCGACTGCACCTTGCCGGATTTGGCCGACTGCCAGGGCAAGCCGATCTCGGAACTCGGGCTGCGGGCGAAGTTCGGTTGCTCCGTGGTCGGTATCGAGCGGCAGGGCTTCATGATCCCTTTGCCGACCCCGGATGCGGTGCTCTATCCCCGCGACAAGGTGCTGTTGATGGGCACGACCGAGCAGGTGAAGGCGGGGAAAGCGTTTCTCGGCGCCGTGTCGGGGGCGCCGAGCAGCGATTCGGTGTTCGAGGAGGTGCGGATGGAAGCGCTGACGGTGCCGGCCTGGAGTGCAGCCGCGGGCAAATCGCTCGGCGAACTTTCACCGGCGCAGCAGCACGGGGTCCAAGTGGCCGGGGTGCACCGCGGCGGCCTGAGGATCCTGAATCCGAGCGCGCAGGAGGTGCTGCGGGGAGGGGACGAAATCCTGGTGCTGGCGACGCCGGTGCAGATCGCCGCGTTCAAGCGCTGGCTGCGCGCGCGTGCGGGGGACGAGGCGCCGGCGGCGTCGGCGACCGGCGCGTGAGGGCAAAAAAAAGCGCGCCGGATCCGGCGCGCGGGGAGAGCTAGGCCCGGGAGCGGACGATCAGGCCGAGGGTTTCGGTGTCGAACCGGACTCGGGTGCAGCCGGGGCGGCGGCGGGCGCAGCGATGGCGGCAGGCTTGGCCGGCTCGGCGCGCTTTTCCTCTTCGGATTCTTCTTTGGACGCCTTCTTGAATTCCTTGATCGATTGGCCGATCCCCTTCGCGAGGCTGGGCAGCTTCGCACCGCCGAAAAGGACGAGCAAAATGACCAGAATGACGATCAGTTCGGTGGGGCCCATGCCCATGAATCCCGCGAAGAATGCGGAGGACGTTGCCATAGTGCGGTGCAACGTAGGCCGGTCGACCGGTCTGTAAAGCGGGAAAGCGGCCGCATCACGGCGCGAGCCAGACGACCTCGTCGCCGATCTGCGGTCGGCCCCGGGCGACGGTGGTCCCGAGCAGTCGGCTGCGGAGGTAACGGGACGCGCGCAGGCGGGCGGTTTCCCGCAGGTCCGGCGTGCGGGCCAGCAACTCGGTGTCCGGGATGAGCGCGACGGCGGGCGCCTCGCTCGCGAGCTCGACGAACGCGAAGCCACGGTCGGCGTCGACCGCGGTGACCCGGCCGACGATCAGGCGCGGGCTCGGGGCGAGCCCGGTGTCGGCGTTCGCCGCGGGCGGCGCCGGCGGGGCGGCCGGTGTGGCGGAGGCGGCGGGCGGCGGGTTCGCCGGCCGCGCGAAGCGGTGGCGGCACCCGGCGAAAAGAAAAATCACCGCGAGCGACGCGGAGGACGCAGCGGTGATTTTCATACGGCGCGGGGCGATGCCCGCCGTGCGGTCAGAGTTTGGGCAGCGGGAAGCCGAGGCCGCCGGGAAGGCTGCCGGAACCCAGCGGTCCGCCGTGCGAGAGCGGGCTGCCCATCCCGCCGAGACCACCCAAGCCGCCGAGGGGGCCGCCGGGGCCGGCGCCGGGGCTGCCGGGCGGACGCGCGGTGGCGGCGACCTTCATGAGATTCTGCGCGTTGTCGATCTGCTCGGCGTCGAAGAAGCCGTGCAGCTGCCGGATGCGCGTCGGATGGCGCATCTTGCGCAGGGCCTTGGCCTCGATCTGGCGGATGCGCTCGCGGGTGACCTTGAACTGCTTGCCGACCTCCTCGAGGGTGCGGCTGTAGCCGTCGACGAGACCGAAGCGCAGGGAGAGCACGCGGCGCTCGCGTTCGGTGAGGGTGTCGAGCACGTCGATGATCTTCTCGCGGAGGAGCGAGTAGGCCGTCATGTCGTAGGGATTCTCGGCGCTCTTGTCCTCGATGAAGTCGCCGAAGCTGGTGTCGTCGCCGTCGCCGACCGGGGACTGGAGCGAGATGGGCTGCTGCGCCATCTTCATGATCTGCTGCACGCGCTCGACCGGCAGGTTCATTTCGTCGGCGACCTCCTCGGGCGTGGGCTCGTGACCGTATTCCTGCAGGAGCTGCTTCTGCACCTGCATGACCTTGTTCAAGGTCTCGATCATGTGCACCGGGATGCGGATGGTGCGGGCCTGGTCGGCGATCGAGCGGGTGATGGCCTGGCGGATCCACCAGGTGGCGTACGTGGAGAACTTGTAGCCGCGGCGATACTCGAATTTCTCGAC
>JACCDS010169048.1_pt1 | contig 18517 bp, 14 predicted proteins | sample 7446441 | NCBI WGS metagenome assembly JACCDS01 (sample SAMN15323445, study PRJNA562643) | freshwater metagenome | isolation source: river surface water | place: USA:Blue River Watershed | collected 2017-08-17
CGGCCAAGCCCGAGAAGATGAGCCACGACAAGCTCAAGCAGAAGGTGCTGGTCAAGGCCGGCATCGAGAGCGAGGTCGCCAAGCGCATCCAGAAGGCGATCAAGGACAGCAAGATGAAGGTGCAGGCCAGCATCCAGGGCGACACGGTCCGCGTGACCGGCGCCAAGCGCGATGACCTGCAGGCGGCCATGGCGCTGATCCGCAAGGAGATCGACGACATGCCGCTGACCTTCAACAACTTCCGCGACTGAGCGCGCGGTGCGAGCCCGCCCCGCGGTCACTTCAGGGCTGATCCTGCTGGCCACGCTGGCCTTGCCGGCGGCGGCGCAGAACGTCAGCTATTCCGGCCGCATGGGCGAGCGCGCGCTGCTGGTGATCGACGGCACGCCGCGCACGCTGGCGCTCGGTCAGGAGGCGCAGGGCGTCAAGCTGCTGATGCTCGACGGCGAGAACGCCACCGTGATGATCCGCAACCAGCGCCTGTCGTTGCGCATGGGCGCGCAGCCCGCCAGCGTCGGCGCCGCACCGGCCGCGCCAGAGGCCAGCGGGCCCACGCGCGACAGCGGCCAGCGCATCGTGCTGGGGGCTGGCGCGGACGGGCATTTCCAGGTCAACGGCAGCATCGGCGGCAAGCCGGTGCGCTTCCTGGTCGACACCGGCGCGACGGCGGTGTCGATGTCGCAGCAGGAGGCCGACCGGCTCGGCCTGAACTGGCGCGGCGGCAAGCGCGTGGCGATGCAGACGGCCAACGGCGTGACGCCAGCCTGGCGCATCAGCATCGACCGGGTCCGCATCGGCGAGGTCGAGCTGCACCAGATCGACGCGGTCGTCGGCTCGCAGGACATGCCCGTCGTGCTGCTGGGCAACAGCTTCCTGAGCCGCTTCCGGATGCAGCGCGACGGCGAGCAGATGGTGCTCGAACGCCGCTACTGAGGCGGCGCCAGCGGCGCTACCGGGGCAGCGCGGCGCGTCGCGCCCTGGCGCGGGCGACCCCCTTGCGGATCTCCTCGACCCAGAGCACCGAACTGGCCACGGCCAGGATCGCCAGCAAGGTCTCGCCCGACAGCGGCACGGCATGGAACAGCCCGGCCAGCGGCGGCCAGAACAGCACGCCGGCCTGCAGCACCACGCTCAGCGCCAGCCCGCCCAGCAGCCACGGGTTGGTCAGCAGCGAGACCTTCAGCGCCGATCGCAGCGCGCTGCGGCAGTTCAGCACGTTGAACCACTGCGCCAGCACCGTGAGCGTGAAGACCTCCGTGCGGACCTGCTCCAGCGGCAGGTCCAGGCCGGTGCGCCAGGTGAACCAGGCGAGCGTGACGCCCGCCGAGGTCAGCCCCATCAGCAGCAGCCGGGCCAGCATCTCGCGGTCGATCAGCGCGGCGTTGGCGGGCGTGGGCGGGCGGCGCATCTCGTCGCCGTCGGGCGGGTCCATCACCAGGTTCACCGTCAGCGTGGCCTCGGTGACGATGTTGACCCACAGGATCTGCACCGCCTGCAGCGGCAGGGGCAGGCCGGCCAGCAGCGCGGCCATCAGCACGACGACCTCGTCCAGCGAGGTCGCGAACAGGTAGAGCAGCACCTTGCGCAGGTTGCCCCAGGTCAGCCGGCCCTGTTCGACCGCGCCGACCAGCGTGGTGAAGTCGTCGTCGACCAGCACGATGCGCGCGGCGCCCTTGGCCACCTCGGTGCCGCTGCGGCCCATCGCCACGCCGACATCGGCACGCGCCAGCGCGGGGGCGTCGTTGACGCCGTCGCCGGTCATCGCGACAACGTCGCCACAGGCCTGGAAGGCCTCGACGATGCGCAGCTTCTGGGCCGGCTGGACGCGGGCGAACACCGCCACGTGCGGCAGCGCGGCGCGCAGTTCGGCCTCGCCCAGGCGTTCGAGCTCGGTGCCGTCGATGGCGCGGTCATCGGGCCCTGCGATGCCGAGCTGGCGCGCGATCGCCAGCCCCGTGAGCTTGTGATCGCCCGTGACCATCACGGTGCGGATGCCGGCGGCGCGGCACTCGGCCACGGCGGCCCGCACGGCATCGCGCGGCGGGTCGATCTGGCCGACCAGCCCGAGCAGGCGCACCCGGCCGGCCAGCGCGTCGAAGGACAGCTCCTGCGTGGCCGCATCGCCGTCGAGGTCGACCACGCCGAAGGCCAGCACCCGCAGCGCCTCGCCGGCCATGGTCTCGGCCTCGCTGCGCGCGGCGCCGACGGTCTCGGGCGGGACCGCGCCGGCACACAGGCGCAGCAGGCGTTCGGGCGCGCCCTTGAGCCAGACCCGCCAGCGGCCGTCGGGCGCGCGGTGCCGGGTCGCCATGAGCTGCGTGTCGGCGTCGAAGGGCAGTTCGCCCTGGCGCGGCCAGTCGCGTCGCAGCGTGTCGGCGCCCAGGCCGATGGACGGCCCGATCTTGCGGGCCAGCACGACCAGCGCGGCCTCGGTCGGGTCGCCCAGCGCGGTCCAGCCGCTGCGCTCGCCGTCGTCGGGCGCGAGCAGGTCGGCGTCGTTGCACAGCAGCGCCGCGCGCAGCAGGTCCGACAGCAGCGGGTCGCCCTGCGCCGCGACGCTGTCGCCGCGAAGGGCGCCGACCGGCACGTAGCCCGAGCCGTCGATGTCCCAGTGCCGGCCGTCGGCCAGCCACAGCCGCGTGGCGGTCATCTCGTTGCGGGTCAGCGTGCCGGTCTTGTCGGTGCAGATGACGGTGGTCGAGCCCAGCGTCTCGACCGCCGACAGCCGCCGCACGATCGCGCCCTTGGCCGCCATGCGCTGCATGCCCACCGCCAGCGCGATGGTGATGGCCACCGGCAGGCCCTCGGGGACCATCGAGACCATCTGGCTGATCGCCACCATCAGCACCTCGGCCAGCGGCAGGCCGCGCAGCAGGCCCAGCGCCAGCACCAGCGCGAACAGCACCAGCGCGGCGATGACCAGGCCGCGCCCGAAGCGGTCCAGCCGCAGCTCCAGCGGCGTGCGCGCATCGACCGCGCGGGTGGTCAGGTCGGCGATCTGGCCGACCTCGGTGGCGGCCCCGATCGCCACGACCACCGCACGGCCCCGGCCGGCGGTGATGTGGGTGCCCGAATGGACCATGCCGTGGCGATCGGCCAGTCCGCAGGCCTCGGGCTGCGGCTCGACGGTCTTGGCCACCGGCACGGACTCGCCGGTCAGCGCCGCCTCGGCCGCCTGCAGCAGGGCGGCCTCGATCAGCCGGGCGTCGGCACCGACGGCATCGCCGGCGGCCAGCAGCAGGATGTCGCCGGTGACCAGCTCGCGCGCGGCCACGCTGTGCTCGGTGCCGTCGCGCCAGACCCGCACCTGCAGCGACGCGAGCTGGCGCAGCGCGGCCATGGACCGGTCGGCGCGCCCTTCCTGCCAGGCCCCGATCAGCGCGTTGACCAGCACCACCAGCGCGATGACCGCCGCATCGCCGGCATGACCGAGCGCGATCGCCAGCAGCGCCGCTGCACCCAGGATCGCGATCAGCGGGCTGACGAACTGGCGCAGCAGGCGCCGCCACGCGGACGGCGGCGGCGTCTCCGGCAAGGCGTTCGGACCCTGCGCGGCCTGACGCCGGGCGACCTCGGCGGCGTCCAGGCCCACGGCCGGATCGACGCCCAGGCGCTGCAACGCATCGGCCGGGGCGAGGGCGTGCCACGGCGGGCCGGAGGCGGCCAAGGCAGAGGCCGAGGGCGAGGAGACGGGAACATCGTGGACGGGGGCCATGCGGACCAGCATACGTCCCACGCCGCACGCTTCGGATGACCGCCGTCAGGCACCAGATAATCCGTCCCCATGCAAGTCATCCGCGGCCACCGACTCCTGGACCTGCGCCGTCCGGTGCGCGCCTGCGCCGTCACCATCGGCAACTTCGACGGCGTGCACCGGGGCCATCAGGCCATGCTGGCGCTGTTGAAGAACGAGGCCCGCCACCGCGGTCTGCCCAGCTGCGTGCTGACCTTCGAGCCGCACCCGCGCGACTGGTTCGCCGCCGCCGCCGGGCAGCCGGACAAGGCGCCCGCGCGCATCGCCACGCTGCGCGACAAGCTCGCCGAGCTGGAGCGCTGCGGCATCGACCAGGTCGTGCTGATGCGCTTCGACGGCGCGCTGGCCAGCCTGTCGGCGCAGGCCTTCGTCGACGACGTGCTGGTCGGGGCGCTGGGCGCGCGCTACGTGCTGGTCGGCGACGACTTCCGCTTTGGCGCCAAGCGGGCCGGCGACTACGCCATGCTCGATGCCGCCGGCTCGCGCGCCGGCTTCGACGTGGCGCGCATGCTGAGCTACGAGGTGCACGGCCTGCGCGTGTCCAGCTCGGCCGTGCGCGAGGCGCTCAAGGCCGGCGACATGGCCCGCACCGCGCAGCTGCTGGGCCGGCCCTACAGCGTCAGCGGCCACGTCGTGCACGGCCAGAAGCTCGGTCGCACGCTGGGCGAATCGGCCAGCGGTGCGGCCGACGGGCTGCGCACGCTCAACCTGCGCTTCCCGCATGGCCGCCCGGCTGCAGCGGGGATCTTCGTGGTGCGGGTGCACGGCCTGCACGACCGGCCGCTGGACGGCGTGGCCAGCCTGGGCGTGCGCCCGACCGTCGAGGACGCCGGCCGCGTGCTGCTGGAGACCCACTGCCTGGACTGGCCCGCCAGCCTGGGCCGCGAGGGGGGCTACGGTAAAATCGTGCGCGTGGAACTGCTCGAAAAACTGCGCGACGAGGCCCGCTACGACGGCCTCGAGGCCCTGACCGCCGCCATAGCCCGCGATGTGGCGCAGGCCCGCGCATGGTTCGTGCGCGACGCCGCCGCCACGCAGGCTGCGGCCCACGCGGCCGAACGTCGCCAGACCACCCGCGACCGAATTTGACCGTCCCGGAGCCGGCCGCGACGCGATCGCACCGGCTGCCGCACCCTCACCCGGGACGCTGCCTGCGGGCATCGCCCCCGCCGCCCTCGCCCTTCTTCCCCATCCCCTGACCAGGCGCGCCACCCGAGGTGGCGCGAGTCGCGATGACCCAATCTGCCCCGCAAGACGCCAAGAAGAACGCCCCCGAGAAGGGTGCCGACAAGGGTGCCGAAAAAAGCGCCGAACAAGGCGCCTACCGCGCCACGCTGAACATGCCCGACACGCCGTTCCCGATGCGCGGCGATCTGCCCAAGCGCGAGCCCGCCTGGGTCGCGCAGTGGAACGCGGGCGGCCGTGACGGCGGTCTCTACATGCGCCTGCGTGCGGCCCGCAAGGGCGCACCGCTGTTCGTGCTGCACGACGGCCCGCCGTATGCGAACGGCAAGCTGCACATCGGCCATGCGCTCAACAAGGTCCTCAAGGACATGATCGTCAAGAGCCGCCAGCTCGCCGGCTTCGACGCGCAGTACATCCCCGGCTGGGACTGCCACGGCCTGCCGATCGAGAACGCGATCGAGAAGCTGCACGGCCGCAACCTCGGCCGTGACGCGATGCAGGCCAAGTCGCGGGCCTACGCGACCGAGCAGATCGACCAGCAGCGCGAGGACTTCAAGCGCCTGGGCGTGCTGGGCGACTGGGAGATGCCCTATCGCACGATGGACCCGGCCAACGAGGCGGGCCAGATCCGCGCCTTCAAGCGCGTCATCGAACGCGGCTTCGTCTACCGCGGCCTCAAGCCGGTCTACTGGTGCTTCGACTGCGGCTCGTCGCTCGCCGAGTTCGAGATCGAATACGCCGACAAGAAGAGCGACACGCTGGACGTGGCCTTCGAGTCCGACGACGTTGCCGCGCTGGCCCGCGCCTTTGGTCTGTCCGCACTACCGGGCGAGGGCAACAAGAAGGCCTTCGCCGTCATCTGGACCACCACCGCCTGGACCATCCCGGCCAACCAGGCGCTCAACGCGCACCCGGAGCTGGACTACGCGCTGGTCGACACGCCGCGCGGCGTGCTGCTGCTGGCCGCCAGCCTGGTCGAGGCCTGCCTGAAGCGTTATGCGCTGGACGGCACGATCGTCGCCACCGCCAAGGGCGAGGCGCTGCGCGGGCTGGTGTTCCGTCACCCGCTGCACGACACCGTCACCGCCGAACAGGGCGGCGCCTACAGCTACCGCCGTCTTGCGCCGCTCTACCTGGCCGACTACGTCACGGCCGCCGACGGCACCGGCATCGTGCACTCGGCGCCGGCCTATGGCGTGGACGACTTCAACTCCTGCGTCGCCCACGGCCTGGCCTACGACGACATCCTCAACCCGGTGCAGGGCAACGGCGTCTATGCCGAGGAGCTGCCCTTCTTCGGCGGCGAGCACATCTGGAAGGCCGTGCCGCGCATCCTGGAGGTGCTCGGCCAGAGCGACCGGCTGCTGGCCACGCAGGCGATCACGCACAGCTACCCGCACTGCTGGCGCCACAAGACGCCGGTGATCTACCGCGCCGCCGCGCAGTGGTTCGTGCGCATGGACGAAGGGGAGGGCGTGTTCACGAAGGACAAGGCCCCCAAGACGCTGCGCCAGCTCGCGCTCGACGCGATCGACCAGACCGCGTTCTACCCGGAGAACGGCCGCAGCCGGCTGCGCGACATGATCGCCAACCGGCCCGACTGGTGCATCAGCCGCCAGCGCAGCTGGGGCGTGCCGGTGCCGTTCTTCCTGCACAAGGATTCGGGCGAGCTGCACCCGCGCACGATGGAGATCCTCGATCAGGCCGCCGACATCGTCGAGGCCGGCGGCATCGAGGCCTGGAGCCGCGTCACGCCCGAGCAGATCCTCGGTGCCGACGAGGCCGCGCACTACACCAAGAGCACCGACATCCTGGAGGTCTGGTTCGACTCCGGATCGACCTTCCAGCACGTGCTGCGCGGCAGCCATGCCCACGCCTACCCGGGCGCCAGCCACCACGACAGCGGGCCGGAAGCGGACCTCTATCTCGAAGGCCATGACCAGCACCGCGGCTGGTTCCACAGCTCCTTGCTGCTGGGCTGCGCGCTGCACGCCCGGGCGCCCTATCGCGGCCTGCTGACGCACGGTTTCGCGACCGACGGGCAGGGCCGCAAGATGAGCAAGAGCCTGGGCAACACGGTCGAGCCGCAGAGCGTGACCAGCAAGCTCGGCGCCGAGATCGTGCGGCTGTGGGTGGCGTCGACCGACTACTCGGGCGACCTCAACATCGACGACAAGATCCTCGCCCGCGTGGTCGATGCCTACCGCCGCATCCGCAACACGCTGCGTTTCCTGCTGGCCAACACGAGCGACTTCGACCCCGCCGTGCACACCGTGCCGGCCGCCGAACTGCTGGAGATGGACCGCTACGCGCTGACCCGCGCGGCGGCGCTGCAGGCCGAGATCCTGGCCCACTTCGAGCGCTACGAGTTCCACCCGGTGGTCGCCAAGCTGCAGGTCTACTGCTCCGAGGACCTGGGCGCCTTCTACCTCGACGTGCTCAAGGACCGCCTCTACACCAGCGCCGCCGACAGCCACGCGCGCCGCTCGGCGCAGACGGTGCTCTGGCGCATCACCGACGCGATGCTGCGCTGGATGGCGCCGTTCCTGAGCTTCACCGCCGAAGAGGCCTGGGCGATCTTCGCGGCCGGCCGCAGCACAGGCACGATCTTTACCGAGACCTATGCGGACCTGGGCGCGGTCGACGCCGCGCTGCTGGCCAAGTGGGGCCGCATCCGCGAGATCCGCGAGCAGGCCAACAAGGAGATCGAGGCGGTGCGCACCACCGGCGCGGTCGGCGCGTCGCTGCAGGCGGTGCTGACCATCGAGGCCGGCCCGGAAGACGCGGCGCTGCTGCGCTCGCTGGGCGACGACCTGCGCTACGTCACCATCACCTCGGCGGCCGAGGTGGTCGATGCCGAGGCGCTGGCCGTGCGCGTCAGCCCGAGCAGCGCCGTCAAGTGCGAGCGCTGCTGGCACTACCGCGACGACGTCGGCTCGCACGCCGCACACCCGACGATCTGCGGGCGCTGCGTCAGCAACCTCGAAGGCCCGGGCGACGTCCGGACCTTTGCCTGAACAGGCCGCACCGGTCACAGGATCATTCGATGAGCCACCCTGACGTGCAGGTCCCCACCATCGCGCTGCACCCGAGCCTGCCGGCCTTCAGCCGGCTGGTCTACGGTGCCTGGCGGCTGGCCGACGATGCCGACACCTCGCCCGCGCATGTCGCGGCCAAGATCGACGCCTGTCTGGCCCAGGGCATCACGACCTTCGACCATGCGGACCTGTATGGCGGCCACCGCTGCGAGGCGCTGTTCGGTGCGGCGCTGCAGGCTCGGCCGGACCTGAAGGCGCGCATCCAGCTGGTCAGCAAGTGCGACATCGTGATCCCCGGCGGCCTGCACGGCGCGCCCCGGCTGAAGTTCTACGACACCACGCCGGGCCACATCCGCGCCTCGGTCACGCGCTCGCTCGCGCTGCTGGGCGTCGAGCGGCTGGACCTGCTGCTGATCCACCGGCCCGATCCGCTGATCGATGCGGATGCGACCGGCGCGGCGCTCGATGCGCTGGTCGACGAGGGCCTGATCGCGGCAGCCGGCGTGTCCAACTTCCTGCCGCACGACTGGGCGCTGCTGGCCTCGCGGATGAAGCACCCGCTGGTCACCAACCAGATCGAGCTGAGTCTTGCCGCGCGGTCGGCGTGGACCGATGGTCAGCTGGCCTTCCTGCAGCAGCAGCGCGTCCGGCCGATGGCCTGGTCGCCGCTCGGCGGCGGGGCCCTGCTGGACGCGGCCCATCCGGTCGGCGCGCGCGTGCTGCCGGCGCTGCAGCGCATCGCCCAGGCGCAAGGCGTCGGCGCCGATGCGGTCGCACTCGCCTGGCTGCTGATGCACCCGGCCGGCATCATCCCGGTGGCCGGCACCAACCGGCTGGACCGCATCGCCCGGCTGTCGGACGCCTGCCGCGTCACGCTGGACCGGCAGGACTGGTTCGAGCTGTGGACGCTGGCCTGCGGGCACGACGTGCCGTGACAAGGCCCGAATCAGACGCAAGCCCAGCGGCGCTGCGATGATGCGCGCCCCGATCCCGCAGCCCTCCTTCCCCTGGACCCCCGCATGAGCCCCGTGCCGCCCCCGGACCCGCAACAGGCCGAACGCCTGCAAGCCCTCAAGGACGGCATGGCCTGCGTCAGTGCGGGCGTGGTGATCGTCACCGCCCACCACGATGGCCACGACTGGGGCATGACCTGCAGCTCGTTCACCACCGTCTCGCTCGAACCCTCGCTGGTGCTGTGGTGCCTGCACCGGGGTTCGGCCAGCCATGCCGCCTTCACCCGCCCGGCCGATCAGGGCGGCGGCTACTGCGTCAACGTGCTGGCGGCCGACCAGTCCGAGCTGGCGCGCCGCTTCGCCCGGGGCACCCAGGCCGAACGCTTCGATGCGATCGAGGTCGAGCGCCTGCCCAGCGGCCGGGCCCGGCTGGCCGGCGCGGTCGCCTGGTTCGACTGCAGCCTGCACGAGGTGCTGCGCGCCGGAGATCACGAGATCCTGATCGGCCGCATCGGCGACTTCGGCGCGCCCGGCGCCGCGACGCAGGCCAGCAGCCTGGTCTACGCGCAGCGCCGTTTCGGCAGCGTCCACGCGCTGCCGGGCTGAGCCCGCGCGCCGCCGTTCGCACCCCCTCACGTCCCCTTCCCCGACACCATGCCGCCTGCCAAGAAGACGACCTCGCTTTCCCGCCGCCAGGCCACCGGCCCGGGCCTCGGCACCTGGCTCGCGCTGGCGCTGCTGATCATCGTCATCGACCAGTTCACCAAGGTGCTCATCGTCGGCCGCTTCGCGCATGGCGACAGCGTCGTGGTGACGAGCTGGTTCAACCTCGTGCGGGTGCACAACCCGGGCGCGGCCTTCAGCTTCCTGTCTGATGCCTCGGGCTGGCAACGCTGGTTCTTCACCGGCATTGGCGTGCTGGCCTCCGGACTCTTCATCTGGCTGCTGCGCGCCCACGCCAACCAGCGGCTGTTCGCCGTGGCGCTGACCCTGCTGCTCGGCGGGGCCGTCGGCAACGTCATCGACCGGATGTGGCACGGCCACGTGATCGACTTCCTGCAGGTCCACTGGGACTTCCTCGCCGGCATCTTCCCCGGCGGTTACTTCCCCGCCTTCAACGTGGCCGACAGCGCCATCACCGGCGGGGCAATCGCGCTGGTGCTCGACGAGTTGCGACGGGTGCGACGCAGCTGAGTCCCCGGGGGGCCGGGGGTGTCTTCCGCAGGCACGGACCCCCCGGAATGGAGTCTGTTTCAACGTCGAACAGATCCTTAACATCGCTCACATCTGCAGCTTTCCACTGCCGTGGACAGGAAAGCACCATGAGCTTCACACCCCCCAATCCAGCCGGCAACAGCGGCTCCGCACCTTCCAGCAAGCCGACCGCACGGGTCTTCAAGACGCCTGCGGGCGTGCACGCACAGGACGAGGAACAACGTCGCAAGCGGCGACTGATGCTGCTCTGGCTGATCGCCGGCCTGCTGGCCGCCGGAACGCTGGGCTATGGCCTGATGAACCGCAACAAGGGCATCAGCCCGGGCCCGATCGCCGCCGGTGGCGGCGCCGCGCCCGCAGGCGGTGGCGGCGTGCTGGTTGGCGCACCGGCCGCCGGGCCGGTCGAACAGGCCCGTCAGGTCGCCGCGGCAGCGCCGCGCCAGGCCCGTCAGGCCGTCAAGCCCAAGACACCGCGCGAGACCCCCGTGCGCGAGGACCGCAGCGCCGGCCACCAGCCGCCGCCGTCCGAGCCGCAGGAAGAACTGGTGTTCGACCCGCCGGCAGCCGGCGAGACGCCGCTGCTGGCCCTGCTGGAAGACGGCAACAACGACCCGCTGGGCGGTGGTGGCGGCGGTGACACGCCGCTGGACAGCCCGACGGGCATCGGCGGCGACGACAACTTCGCCCGCCGCGCCGGCCTGCCGAACTCGGGCTCGCCGGGCACCATCAACGGTGGCGGCAACGGTGGAGGCACGGGCGGCGGCGGCGGCGGCGGTGGCAACGGTGGCGGCGGCAATGGAGGCGGCAGCAACGTCACCCCGGTCCCCGAGCCCGAGACCTACGCCATGATGCTGGCCGGTCTGGCCGTCATCGGCTGGCAGGCGCGACGCCGCAAGAAGCAGCGCTGAACGGGGGCCCGTGCGTCGGTGTCAGCCCGGCTGTTCAAGGCCGGACGCTGCGCTAAGGTGGCGGCCATTCCGAGCCTGACCCCGAGCGCATGACCCCGACCGCCCTGCCTGAAGAACCATCCGGCCGCCCGCCCGAGCCGAATCCGGAAACGTCCGGCTCCGGATCTGGCAATACCCGCAGCGCACCGATCCGCCTGCGCACCGTGTCCTGGTCCGATCCACCCCGCTGGATCGCACGGGGCTGGCGCGACTTCGTGCGGCACCCGGGCATCGGCCTGTTCTTCGGCCTGTGCTTCGCGGCGATGGGCTGGGCGCTGATGAAGGTCTTCCAGAACGCGCCGGCCTGGACGCTGGCGTTGTCGGCCGGCTTCCTGCTGATGGGCCCGTTCCTGTGCATGGGCCTGTACCAGGTCAGCCGCCGACTGGAACGGGGCGAACGCCCCGACTTCGGCGACGCCCTCACCGCCTGGGACGAGCACATCGCGCAGATGGCGATCTTCGGCTTCGTGCTGCTGGTGCTGGAGATGCTGTGGGGCCGCGCGTCGCTGGTCGTCTTCGCGGTCAGCTTCGACGGCATGCCCGACTTCAAGGGCTCGCTGCTCGCGCTCATGAACCCCGAGAACATCGAGTTCATCGTCGCCTACATCGGCGTGGGCGCGCTGTTCGCCGGGCTGATCTTCTCGGTCAGCGTGGTCAGCATCCCGATGATGCTGGACCGCCGGGTCGACGCCATCACCGCCGGCCTGACCAGCATGCGCCTGGTGCTGACCCAGCCCGGCGTGATGATCTGGTGGGGCGCCCTGCTGGTGGTGCTGGTGGTGGCCGCGCTGCTGCCGTGGTTCCTGGGCCTGCTGGTGGTCGGCCCGGTGCTGGGTCATGCCAGCTGGCACGCCTACCGTGGCTCGGTCGAGCCGCCCGAGGCGGTCGATGCGCTGCCCGGCGACGGCTCGCCGGACAGCGCCTCCTGAGCCAGCCCCTGGCTCGGATCGATCTCAGAGGGTCAGCACGCTGCAGCCGGTCGTCGAGCGCGCTTCCAGGTCACGATGGGCCTGGGCGACCGCCTCCAGCGGGTAACGCTGGTCGATGCGGATCCGGACCGCGCCGCTGGTGACCATCGCGAACAGGTCGTCGGCCATGGCCTGCGTGCGCTCGCGCGTGGCGATGTGCGTGAACAGCGTCGGCCGGGTCACGTAGAGCGAGCCCTTGGCGCCGAGCACGCCCAGGTTGAAGGCCGTCACCGGCCCCGAGGCGTTGCCGAAGTTCACCAGCAGGCCGAAGGGCGACAGGCAGTCCAGCGAGCCCTCGAAGGTGTCCTTGCCGATCGAGTCGTACACCACCTTCACGCCGCGCCCGCCGGTGATCGCGCGGACCTGTTCGACGAAGTTGCCGCTGCGGTAGTTGATGGCGTGGCTGGCACCGAGGTCCAGCGCGAGCTGGCACTTCTCGTCCGATCCGGCCGTGCCGATCAGGTTCAGGCCCATCGCGCGGGCCCACTGGCAGGCGATCAGCCCGACCCCGCCGGCAGCGGCATGGAACAGCACGAAGTCGCCCGGCTGCAGTCCACCCTGCGGCTGGGTGCTGCGCAGCAGGTACTGCACCGTCAGGCCCTTGAGCATCATGGCCGCGCCGGTCTCGAAGTCGATCGCGTCGGGCAGTTCGACGACGCACTTGGCGGGCATCACGCGGACCTCGCAGTAGCTGCCCGGCGGCTGGCTGGCGTAGGCCACGCGGTCGCCGACGCGCAGGTGCTCGACGCCCTCGCCGACCGCCTCGACCAGGCCGGCACCTTCCATGCCCAGCGACAGCGGCAACGCGTTCGGGTAGAGGCCCGTGCGCTGGTAGACGTCGATGAAGTTCAGGCCGGCCGCGTGGTGGCGGATGCGCACCTCGCCGGGTCCGGGCTGGCCGACCTCGACATCGACCAGCTGCATCGCCTCGGGGCCGCCGAAGGCCAGGATCTGGATGGCACGGGACATGGGTTCCTCGTCTATCTTGGGGTGGGAAAGGACACGAAGGGGCAGGATAGGCCAAGCATGCGCCGCTACGATGCGCGGCCCTGTCACCCAGACGACATCCCGCCATGACCCTGACCCCGCGCCTGCTCCTGATGCTGACCCTGCCCCCGCTGCTGTGGGCCGGCAATGCCATCGCCGGGCGGCTGACCGTGCCGCTGGTGCCGCCACTGCTGCTCAACCTGCTGCGCTGGGTCACGGTGGCGGTCGTGCTGCTGGTGATTGGGCGACGCGCCATCGCCACGGCCGAGGCCCGCGCGGCCATCCGCGCGCGCTGGCGCTATCTGGCGCTGGTGGGACTCCTGGGGGTGGGCGCCTACAACTCGCTGCAGTACCTCGCGCTGACCACGTCCACGCCGATCAACGTGACGCTGATCGCATCGAGCATGCCGCTGTGGATGCTGCTGGTCGGCTTCGTCTTCTTCCACGAACGGCCGCAGGCCCGTCAGGTCATGGGCGCGGCCCTGTCGCTGGCCGGCGTGGCCACGGTGCTGGGCCGGGGCGACTGGAGCAAGCTCGCGCAGATCCACTTCGTGCAGGGCGACCTCTACATGCTGCTTGCCTCGGCCTGTTGGGCCGGCTACTCGTGGCTGCTGGTGCGTCCGCCCGCATCGATGCAGCCGGCCAACCGCCCGCGCGTGATCGGCGCGGACGGCCAGCCGCGCCCCTGGAACTGGGCCGAATACCTGCTGGTGCAGACGCTGTTCGGGCTGTTCTGGTCCAGCACCTCGGCGGGGTTGGAGGCGGTCATGGTCGACCGCGTGGCGCAGTGGACCCCGGCGGTCGCCGTGGCGCTGGTCTACATCACCATCGGCCCGTCGCTGCTGGCCTATAAGTTCTGGGGCGAGGCGGTCGCCAACGCCGGCCCCACGACCGCCGGCATCTTCGTCAACCTGACCCCGCTGTTCGCCGCCCTCATGTCCACCGCCATGCTCGGCGAGGCCCCGCAGGGCTTCCACGGCGTGGCCTTCGCGCTGATCGTGGCGGGGATCGTGGTGTCGTCGGGACGGCGCTGAGGGGGGCGCGGTCAGCCGTCAGAACGTCCCCGGATACGCCCCACCATCGATCAGCAGGTTCTGCCCGTTGATGTAGCCCGCCAGCGGGCTGCAGAGGAAGGCGCACAACGCGCCGAACTCGGCCGGGGCGCCGAAGCGGCCGACGGGGATGCCGGCGCGGCGGGCGGCGGCGACGGATTCGAGGTCGCGGCCGGCCTGGGCGGCGGCCTTGTCGAGCGTCACGCGCAGGCGTTCGGTGTCAAAGGCGCCGGGCAGCAGGTTGTTGATCGTCACGCCCTTGCCCGCCAGGGCCTTCTGCCGCGCCAGGCCGGCGACGAAGCCGGTCAGGCCGCTGCGCGCGCCGTTGGACAGGCCCAGGATGTCGATCGGCGCCTTGACCGCACCGGAGGTGATGTTGAGCACCCGCCCGTAGCCGCGCGCGGCCATGCCGTCGACGCAGGCCTTCATGAGGTCGATGGGGGTCAGCATGTTGGCGTCGATGGCGCGCAGCCAGGCCTCGCGGTCCCAGTCGCGGAAGTCGCCGGTGGGCGGCCCGCCCGCGTTGTTGACCAGGATGTCGACCTGCGGCGCGGCGGCCAGCGCGGCGGCGCGGCCGTCGGCGCTGGCGATGTCACCAGCAGCGGTGCGGACCTCGACGGCCGGATGGCGCGCGCGCAGCTCGGCCGCGGCGGCCTCGAGCGCGTCGGCGCCGCGTGCGGTCATCACCACGTGGACGCCCTCGGCGGCCAGCGCCTGCGCGCAGCCGAGTCCGAGTCCCTTGCTGGCGCCGCACACCAGCGCCCATTTGCCAGCGATGCCGAGGTCCATGTCGTGTCGTCCTTGGAGGAGATTGAGGGGAAGGCCCGCTCAGCGCGAGCGCGCCAGCAGCCACACGCCGGTCAGCACCAGCGCGGTGCCGATGGCCAGCATCGGCGTGAAGGGTTCGCCCAGCAGCACGATGCCCATCAGGATGGTGCTCATCGGCCCGACCAGGCCGCACTGCGCGGCCAGCGCGGCGCCGAGCCGCTCGATGGCCATCATCACCAGGATGACCGGCGCGAAGGTGCAGGCCGTCGAGTTCAGCAGCGACAGCCAGATCACCTCGGGCGCGAGCGTGGCCACGCTGCCCACCGGCCGCAGCACAAGGAACTGGCCGATGCACAGCAGGCAGGCCACCGTCGAGGCCAGGCCGGTCAGGCGCAGGGGGCCCAGGCGGCGGACTTCCTCGCCGCTGAAGAACATGTAGCAGGCATAGCTCACGGCGCTGCCGAAGACCAGCGTGGCGCCCAGCAGGACGTGGTCGCCCTGCAGGTTGAGCTCGGTGCCGAACACGCTGAGCACGCCGACATAGCTCACGCCCAGCGCCAGCCACTGGCGGCCCTTGGGGCGGCGACCGTGCACGATCAGGCCCAGCAGCAGCACGAGGGTCGGGTTGAGGTAGAGGATCAGCCGCTCCAGGCTGGCGCTGATGTAGGCCAGCCCGGCGAAATCGAGGTAGCTGGCGAGGTAGTAGCCTGAGAAGCCCAGCCCGAACACGACGCGCCAGTCGCGCGCCGTCAGGGCCTGTCGGCCCCGTCCGGCCCACCAGGCCAGACCCAGGAACAGCGGCAGCGCGAACAGCATGCGCAGCATCAGCAGCGTGACCGCGTCGACGCCATGCCGGTAGGCGAGCTTGACGATGATGGCCTTGCCCGAGAACGCGATCGAGCCGATCAGCGCGAAGGCCAGGCCGGGCCAGAGGCGCACCACCGGGCGGGGGATCGTCGGGGCACTCACCGCGCCGGGATTCGTCTGCATGCGGTCGATTCTAGGGAGTCGATTCGCGCGGCCAGGGCGCCAGAAAAAAGGGCCGCCGTCTCGCGACGGCGGCCCTTGTCGGGTCGGACCGGTTGGTTCAGTCCGCCAGCGTCATCAGAACTTCTGCGCTTGCATGAAGTCGTCGAAGCCGGCTTCGGCGAAGCGGAACCACAGGGTCTCGTCGGCGCGGAACTTGGCGTAGTCGGCGTAGACCTTCTTCCAGTTCGGGTTCTTGGCCGACAGTTCGTCGTACAGGGCCATCGATTCCTTGAAGGCCGTTTCCATCACGTCCTTCGGGAAGCGGAACAGCTTGGTGCCACCGGCCACGAGCTGCTTGAGCGCCGTCGGGTTGCGGGCGTCGTACTTGGCCTGCATGTCGACGTGGGCCACGGCAGCGGCGGCCTCGACGATCGCCTTGTACTCGGGCGTCAGGGTCGCGAAGGCCTTGGTGCCGACGAAGAAGTCCAGCTGCGGACCACCTTCCCACCAGCCCGGGAAGGCGTAGTTCGGGGCGACCTTGTTGAAGCCGAGCTTCTGGTCATCGTAGGGACCGACCCATTCGGCCGCGTCGATGGTGCCCTTCTCGAGCGACTGGTAGATCTCGCCGCCGGGGATGTTCTGGGGCACGCCGCCCATGCGCTCGATGACCTTGCCGGCGAAGCCGCCGACGCGGAACTTCAGGCCCTTCATGTCGGCCATGGAGTTGATCGGCTTGCGGTACCAGCCGCCCATCTGGGCACCGGTGTTGCCGCCCAGGAAGTTGATGATGTTGAAGTTCGCATAGAACTCGCGCATCAGCTTCAGGCCGTTGCCTTCGATCATCCAGGCGGTCATCTGGCGGCTGTTCAGGCCGAAGGGAACCGCGCAGCCAAGGGCGAAGGTCTCGTCCTTGCCGAAGAAGTAGTAGGGCGCCGTGTGGGCGACCTCGACGGTGCCGTTCTGCACGCCGTCGACCACGCCGAAGGCGGGCAGCAGTTCACCGGCCGAGTGCACCGAGATCTGGAACTTGCCGCCGGACATCTCGCCGACCTTCTTGGCGAAGACATCGGCCGCGCCGTAGATGGTGTCGAGCGACTTCGGGAAGCTCGATGCCAGACGCCAGCGGATGTTGGCCTGGGCGTGCACCACCGCCGGAGCGGCGCCGGCAGCCAGGATGCCGGCGAGACCGGCTTGACGGACAAAGGAACGACGTTCCATGCGGGATCTCCTGATCGTGTCGAGGTGAGGGTAAGGGTGGCCGCATTCTAGGAAGCGCCCAGGCGCCGCCGCCGGGGGCTTTCCCCTGCGCAAGATTGCGTAGTCGCGTGCGGGACAGGCGCTCAGTGGCCGGCGATCGTCATGCGGTCGACCAGCACCGAACCCATCGTCTTGTTGCCACCGTTGTAGAGGTCCGCACCGACCGCGACGATGCCCTTGAGCATGTCGCGCAGGTTGCCGGCGATGGTGATCTCGTCGACCGGGTAGGCGATCTCGCCGTTCTCGACCCAGAAGCCGGCCGCGCCGCGCGAGTAGTCGCCCGTGACGTAGTTCACGCCCTGGCCCATCAGCTCGACCACCAGCAGGCCGCGATGCAGCTTGCGGATCATGGCCGCGAGGTCATCGCCGCGACGGGTCAGGCGGCTGCTGAGCGTCAGGTTCTGCGGCCCGCCGGCATGGCCGGTCGTGCGCATGCCCAGCTTGCGGGCCGAGTAGCTCGACAGGAAGTAGCCCTGCGTGATGCCGGCCGAGACGACCGTGCGGGCCGCCGTGCGCACGCCCTCGTCGTCGAACGGGGCGCTGGCCTTGCCCTTGGGCAGGTGCGGGTCCTCGCGCACGTCGATGTGGTCCGGGAAGATCGGCTGGCCCAGGCTGTCGAGCAGGAAGCTCGCCTTGCGGTAGAGCGAGCCGCCGCTGGTGGCGTGCACGAAGGCACCCAGCAGGCCGCCGGCGATCGGGGCCTCGAACAGCACCGGCACCTCGCAGGTCTTGATCTTGCGGGACTTCAGGCGCGACAGCGCCCGCTCGGCGGCATAGCGGCCCACCGCTTCGGGCTCGGCCAGATCGGCGGCGTCGCGCATCGAGCTGTACCAGGAGTCACGCTGCATGTCGCGTCCGCGCCCGGCGATCGGCGAGACCGACATCGAGTGCCGCGAGCTGGCGTAGCCGCCCCGGAAGCCGCGGCTGTTGCCGGCGAAGAAGTGCGACTGCTGGGCCGACACCGCCGCGCCTTCGGAGTTGGTGATGCGCTTGTCGACCGACAGGGCCGCGCCCTCGCAGCGCAGCGCGATGGCCGCGGCCGTCTCGGCGTCGATCGGCCACGGGTGGCACAGGCCCAGGTCCAGTTCGGCGGCGGCGCCCAGGGCGAGGTCGGCCTCGTCGGGCAGGCCGGCGGCGCTGTCCTCGGCGGTGAAGCGGGCGATGTCGTAGGCCGCCTGCACGGTCTGGCGCAAGGCGGTCGGCGAGAAGTCGGAGGTGCTCGCGTTGCCGCGCCGCTGGCCGATGTAGACGGTCACGCCGACCGATTTGTCGCGGTTGCGCTCGACGTTCTCGATCTCACCCTTGCGCACCGAGACCGACAGGCCGGCGCCTTCGGAGACCTCGACGCCGGCGTCGGTCGCGCCCAGGTCGCGGGCCACCTGCAGGGTGTCCTCGACCAGCTGCCGGAACTGCTCGCGGGTGTA
>JACCDS010186959.1_pt1 | contig 18517 bp, 14 predicted proteins | sample 7446441 | NCBI WGS metagenome assembly JACCDS01 (sample SAMN15323445, study PRJNA562643) | freshwater metagenome | isolation source: river surface water | place: USA:Blue River Watershed | collected 2017-08-17
GCGGCGATGCAGACGAGCTGTTCCGCCCGTTTTTCCAGCCGGTAGGTCGGAAAACCGACATACCGGTGCAGCCAACTCAAGGCGGCACCCAGCGGTTCTGTGGAAGGCGAAGTCATGGAAGTCAGCCCGCGAACCTAGGCCCGCGGGCCCGCGGTGCAATCCTGCGGATGGGCGATCCGGGAACAACGGCCGAAGCCGGGGATGGATCCCCGGAAAGGCAACGGCTGGGCCGGTAGGGTTTCACCCCATAGCGCCGGGCCCCGGGGCAGCCCACTATGTTCCCGTGGGTTCCGCCTTGCCGACGATCACCGAGCGGAAACAACCGCCGGCCGGCGGTCCGAAGGGGCAAGCTAACGCCGAGGACATCCGCCCGGACCAACTCCGGCAGAGGCATCCGCGGCGAATCTGGGCCGGGATGGCGATGGCGGTCGGGCTGTTTTTCGCCATCTGGGGCGTGAAGCTCGCCGTGATCGACCGCTTCGGCAGTGACCTGCCTTACTGGGACCAATGGGCGAAGGAGGGCGACCTGCTGCTCACGCCGTGGTTCGAGGACCGCACCCTCTGGCGAAACCTGATTCTGCCGCACAACGAACATCGAATCGCTCCGACGCTCGCGATGAACCTCGGGCTGGTCATCGCCGGCGGCCAATGGGACGCCCGGGTGCAGTGCGTGGCCGGAGCCGCGCTGCCGGCGCTGATTGCCGTCGGGCTGCTGCTCTGGGCCCTGCGCCACGTGGGCCGCGGTTGGGCGGTGGCGACCGGTGCCCTGCTGCTGATTTCCACTGCGGCGCCGATCGTCTGGGAAAATCTGCTCGGCGGCTTTCAGTCCCAATTCTACTTTCTCACCGGGTTCTCGTTCCTCGCGCTCGGCGGGCTGCTGAACGCACCGGCGTTGACGTGGCGTTGGTGGGCAGGATTCGGCTGCGGCCTGCTGGCACTCGTGAGCATGGGCTCGGGTCTGCTCGTCGCGGCGCCGGTGCTCGCGGTCTCGGTCTGGCGCGCGCTGGCTCGCGGACCGGCGCGGCGCGGCGCCGGGTTCACGTTCGCCGCCGGGCTCGGTCTCGCCGGCCTCGGCGCAGTCCTCCACGTGGAAGCGCCGTGGCACTCGCCGTTGCACGCCGCCGACGCGGGTGCGTTCCTCGGCTACTGGATCCGCTGCCTGGCCTGGCCGCAGCCGGGCAGTCCCTGGCTGGCGGCGGTGATCTGGCTGCCGTGGCTGGTGCTCCTCGGGTCCGGCGGTCGGACCGCCCCCGGCCCGGCGGCCAAAGCCGAGACCTTCATCCTCGCCGCGGGTTTGTGGGTCCTGCTCCAACTCGCCGCGGTGTCCTACTCGCGGGCCGGCGCCGGCGGCGGGTATCCGGCCAACCGTTACGGCGAGATCGCCGCCCTCGGCCTGCCGTTGGCCTGGCTCGCGCTCGCGCGGCTTGCACCGCGGATCCGCCCGCGCGCGGCGGCCGCGGCCGGCGGCCTGTGGCTGACCTTGGTCGCTGGTTGCGTCGCCGGCGCCGCCGCGGAAAGCCTCGCCGGGCCCCTGCCCGCGAAGCGGCGCGAGAGCGCCGAATTCGAGCGCCACGTGCAGGCCTTCGTCCTGACCGACGACTATGCCGCCTTCGCGCTGCGGCCGCTGCCGTTTCCGCTGGCGGATTGGCTGGCGCGCATCCTCCGCCGCGCCGAAATCCGCGCCGTGCTGCCGGCCAGCGTGCGTGGGCCGCTGCAGCTGCCGGGTTTCGCCCTGGCGGCCGGGCGGCACGCCCCGCCCCTCGCCCATCGTCGCACCCGAACCGTGGCCGCGTCCGAAGCCTGGCAAAGTGCGCCGCTGCCGGCCGGCCCGGGCTGGTGGAAAATCGAAACCAGCGGCCCCGCGTTCTCGACCGGACGGACCGGAGCCCCGGCGGCGCCCACTCCGCTCCGGTTCACCCGCAGCGGCGCGTTCGCCCTTCCCGGCCGGCGCGCGGAAACGGTCGCCGCCACGCGTCCGCCTTTGTCGGATACGTGGCGCGCCGCCTACGTCCGGGCCGGGCCGGACGCCGGCCGGTTGTCCGCCCATCTCGGGGCGGGCGGCGGCTGGCTGGCGCTGAGCGAGCCGGTGGCGGTCTCGAGCCTGAGCCATCGCACGCGCACGACGGCGCAACAGGGGCGCTGGATCGGCGGCGCCGGCCTGGCTCTCTGGCTGATCGGCGCGGCCGGCTGGCTCGGTTTTCGCCGCGCCCGCCCCGCGCCGGCGCCGGCCGAGGCCGCTGCTTTCACCAAACTCAACGCTTCGGCGCCGGGATGATTTCCGCCCAAACCTCGGGATCGAAGCCGACCAGCGCGACCTTCGGGCCGATGACGAAGGGGCGTTTCACCAGATTGCCGTTGCCCGCAAGCAGGGCGAGCAGGTCGGCTTCGGCCATGGCCGGGAGCTTTTCCCCGAGTTTCAATTCGCGGTATTCGCGGCCCGAGGTGTTGCACAGTTTGCGGATCGCGCCCCCCTGGGCCGCAAGCATGCGTTGCAATTCCGGCAACGCCGGCGGCGTTTCGCGGATGGCGCAAACTTCGAACTTCGTGCCGCGGGCCTCGAGCCATTTCACGGCTTTCCGGCAGGCGTCGCAGGTGGCGAGGGCGTAGACTTTGAGCATCGGCCGGGGGAACGTTTACTTCACCCAGCTCGGATGCTGGATCACGAATTGCCAACGGCCGCGGAAGATCCCGAGTTCGCCGTAGAAGCGGATCGTCGACCCTTCGGCAAAGTCGGCGCGGAGCTTGTTGCGCAAGGCCTCGTCGTAGGTCCAAACATCGTACGTCTCGCCCAGAAACTCGACGGCGAGGCGCGTGCCCGGGGCGACTTTGCCCTCCACCCGGAAGAGCTTACCCTTGAATTCGTCGTTCCGGATGTTGCGGCCGGCGGGAATCGTCGCGGCCGTCAGCGCGGCCTTCGCGAGGTCGATCTTGTCGTAGCCGATTTTGTTTTCCGTCGGGGCGGCGGCTTCGGACGACGGCTTCGTCAACGCGAGCCAGCGGTCGGCGCGGCCGTCGGCGACCGTGACGAACTTGGCCGCGACCGGGAAATGGTCGGAGAAACCGCTGCCGGTCGGGCCGTCGCCGCTCCAGCGCACCGGCAGGCCCATGGCGTCGGCATTGAGGCCGGGGAATTTCGAGACGGAGAACGAATTGTCGACGTACTGCACGCCGCGGTAGTCGTACACGCCGCGGCTGACGATGAGGTGCATGAGCGTGCCCCACTCGCCGCGGAAGGTATCGCTGCCGCGCTCCGTCGGCGGCAATTCGTACCAGAGGTTGTAGAGCGGGCGCTCGGCCTGGCGCACGGCGAGTTCGTTGCCTTGCGAGCCGAGCACGTCGTTCATGCCCGTGGTCTTCATCGCGGGGTAGCGCTGGCGCTGGTTGTACTGCGAATTGAAATCGCCGCCGAGGACGATGTCGGCGTTCGGATCCGCGCGGAGGAGTTCGTCGAGCCGCGTGCGCAGCGTGCGGGCGTTGGCCATTCGCGCCGGCTCGGTGGCGGGATCGCTGGCGCCGGATTTCCAATGGTTCGCGAAGACGTAGAGCGGCGCGCCGTCGATCTCGACGAGCACTTCGAGAATCGCGCGGGCGTCGATCGTCGGGTGCGAGCGCACGCTCTTCACCGGGAAACGCGTGAGCACGGCGTTGGTGATGGCCTGCTTCCGGCCGGAGGCGGGATCGGTGACGTTGTCCGCGACCACCATCCGGTAGTCCGTGATGCCGGCATCGGCGAGGGCTTTGAGGAGCAGGGCTTCGGACGGGAGGTCGGCGACCTCGCGGTTGAACTTCGGCCCGATCAGCAGATCGGCGAGTTTCACGCCGGCGTAACGCTGGAGGATCGCGGCGTAGTCCGGCGGCGTCTTGCCGGGCGTGGCGTCGGCCTCGAGTTCGGAGAGGATGACGATGTCGGGCCCGCGGCCGCCTTCGAACTTCGTCACGACGCGCGCGATGTTCTGCAGCTTGGTCAACGCGTGCGCGGGCGTGTATTTGTCCGACTTGTACTCCTCGTAGGCGGCGACGCCGTCGAGGTCGAAAAGGTTTTCGACGTTGTAGGCGACGACCGTGAACGGCCGCGCGAACGCCGACAGGCCGGAAGCGAAGGCCAGGAGGCCGAACAGGGCGGATCTCATGGGCCGAGAGTGGATGCGGCGGCGGCGGGAAAGCAACCGCGCGGGCGGAGCCGCGATCCCCGTTTGACCCCGGCCGATCCGCTGCGGCATCGTCCGCGCCCCATGACCGCCATTCTCGATGTGACCGACCTCCGGGTGAACCGCGGCCGCGCGGCCATTTTGCGCGGGATCAATTGGCGGATCGCGCGCGGCGAGCACTGGGTCGTCCTCGGGGCCAACGGCTCCGGCAAGACGACGCTGCTGAAGGCGCTGACCGGCTACCTGTCGCCGACGTCGGGCGGCTTCGCCGTGCTGGGCCTGCGCTACGGGCACTGCGATTGGCGCGAGCTGAAGCTGAAACTCGGCGTCGTCACGAGCGCCTTCGCGCTGTCGATCCCGCCTTCGGAAACCGCGCTCGAAACCGTGGTCAGCGGCAAATACGCGCAGCTCGATCTGTGGCACGCCGTGTCCGCCGCGGACCGCGCGGCCGCGCGCCGCCTGCTGAAGACGACGGGCCTCCTGGCCTTGGCGGACCGGGAGTGGGCGTATCTTTCCCAGGGCGAACGCCAGCGCGTGCTGATCGCGCGCGCGCTGATGGCGAAACCGAAATTGCTCATCCTCGACGAGCCCTGCGCCGGGCTCGACCCGGTGGCGCGCGAAACCTTCGTGCGTTTCCTCGACCGGCTTGCCCGCCGCCGCGGCCCGCGCGTCCCGGCGCTCGTGCTCGTCACGCACCACGTCGAGGAAATCACGCCCGCCTTCACGCATGCGCTCGTGCTGAAAGCGGGCGCGGTGCTCGCCTCGGGTCCGCGCCGGCGCGTGCTTGTTTCCAAGGTGCTCGGCGAGGCCTTCGGCGCGCCGCTGAAACTCGGGGCGCGCGGCGGCCGCTACACGATCGATTTCGCGCGCGCGTGAATCCGCTGACCGAGGCGATCGACACGCTGGGGTTCACCCACGTCGGCACCTACCTCGCGTTGTTCGTCGCCGCCTCGCTGCTGATGCTGTGGCGGCTCGAGGGGCTGCTGGCGCACGGCCTCGAAGGCACCGCCCTCGGCACCTTGGTGATGCCGTACTGCTCGGGCCTGGGAAACCTCATCTTCGTCGCGCTCATGGCGAATTCGCCCGCGCCCGGCTCCGCGGTGCTGACCAACTGCCTCGTCAACAACGTCACCAACCTCACCCTCCTCCTCGGCCTGCCCGCGCTCCTCTGGGGCCTGCCGCTCGCGGCACCCGGTGCCGCCGGCAAATCCCGCGGCGCCAAACGCAAAGCCGCGGCCGCGGGCGGCGTGCCGGGCCCGGCGCTGACGAAGCTTTCGCTGCTGCTTACCTTGGCGGCGGTCGGATTCTTCAGCGGCATCGCGTGGACGCTCGGGGCCGACGGCCGCATCGACCGGCACGACGGCCTCGCGCTCGTGGCCCTGTTTCTCTTTTGGCAAAGTTTCCAGCTCTTCGACGTGCTGAAAAACAACGTGCAGCAGCGCCGCGCCTTCGGTCCGCTGTTCTACCTCGACCTGTTTTTCGTGCTGCTCGGCGCGGTCGGGCTCTTCGTCAGCATCGAGTGGCTCGTCGGTTGGCTCTCGGCGCAGCAGGGAGGTTTCATCAACGCCGCCAACCTCGGCTGGCTCACCGGTTGGCTGATGGTCGTGCCCAACGCGCTTTTGGCATTTTGGTATGCGGCGCGAGGCCGGGCCGATATCGTGTACGCGTCGCAGATCGGCGACGGCCATATCAGCATCCCGCTTTGCCTCGGGCTCGCCGCCTGCATCGCGCCGGTGGCCGTGCCGCCGTTCTTCACCGTCGGCCTGGCGATCTTGGGCGGCGCCGCCCTGCTCCATGCCGGCTGCATCGCCTGGGCCGGCGGCCTGCCGCGCTGGCTCGGCTGGGTGCTCGTCGGCGCCTACGGCGGCTTCCTCGCGCTGGGCTTGGGTTAGGAGGAGTTGAGAGTTGAGGGCGGAGGGTTGAGAGCCCGGACCACAACCGGGCAGCATTCAGCGATCAGCTTTCAGCTATCGGCGGCCGGTTTCGCCGTTTCCCGATTTCTCGATTTTCCAATTTCTCAATTTCCCAATTTTCCGATCCCTCACCTCACTGCTCCATCACCAGCGGGTCGGCGCGGAATTTTTCGCTCAGTTCAAAGAGCACGCCCTGGACGGCGAGCCACTTGGCTTCGGCGCGGATGGCGGCGAGGTCCTTGCCGGTGTGGTTGAAAACCAGATACGTGGCGTCGCCCAGCTTCAGCAAGGCGTCGTAGCGCGTGCCCGCGGCTTCCGCCGCAAACTCAAGGTCGCCGTCCGCCAGCTGCCGGCCCGCCGTCAGCGTGCGCAGCGGCGCGGCGTCGGCCGGCAGATTGCGTTTGAAGGCCTCCGGCCGCGGACCGCTGTAGGCCAGCACGCCCCCGCCGGCCGCGGCGCGGCCGAGGATCGCCCATTCGTCGAAGACGGGCTGCGGGGAGCAGGCGCGCAGGCGGTCGACGGCCTGCCGGATGTGTTGCCGGGCGGTTTCCAAATCCATGGCCGGCGAGCAAGGGCAAAGGCGGGCGCGATGCAAGCCGGGCGCCGGACCGCGGGCGGGGCGCGCCGATTTTCACGTCCGCTTCAGCGACGCGCGGCGAAAATCTCGCCGAAGAAGACCTGCATGTGCCGCCACGAACGGCGGTCCGCCGCGGCGTGGTAGCCGACGCCGCCGACGAGCCCGGCCGCGCGCGCGATCTCGTCGGCCTTCGGATTCGTGAACGCGTGGATCGCCCCCGCGTAGCTCACGAATTGGTAATCCAGTTTCCCGGCATCGACCGCCTTGGTGAACGCGGCGAGCTCCTCGGGTTTGATGAAGGGATCGACCGCCCCGTGGCAGATCAGGATCTTGGCTTGGTTTTTCGCGACCGCCTCGGGCGAAGGCGGGATCAGGCTGCCGTGGAAACTCACGATGCCCGCCAGCGGCGCGCCGCTCCACGCGAGCGCCTGGGCCGTGGCACCGCCGAAACAGTAACCGATCGCGGCGACGCGGTTGGCGTCGACCAGGCCGGTCGCGAGCAGGCGGTCGAGGGCGGCGCGGGCGCGCTCCGCCATCAGCGGTTTGCCGTAGAACTGGCCGGCGAGCTCGCCGGCTTTTTTCGGATCGGCCGTGACGACACCCTTGCCGTACATGTCCGCCGCGAAGGCCACGTAGCCGAGCTTGGCCAACTGCTCGGCGCGGCTCTTCGGGTACTCGGTGAGGCCCCACCATTCCGGCAACACCACGACGCCCGCGCCCTTGGCGGTGGCGGAAAACTTGGTGTCGTCGTAGGCGAGAAAGCCCTCGAGCTGCACGCCGCCGTGTTCGTAGGCGACGGCCTGGGTGACGATCTTGGCGGAGGCGGCCGGGACGCAGAGGGCCGCGAGCAAAACAAAGAGGCTGGGTTTCATCGCGGCGACAAAATCCAGCCCCCGGGGCGGCGTCAAATGCGCGGCCCCGCCGCACCCGCCCGCTTACGCGGAGAAGCCGGTCGTGATGTAGTTTTTCAAATGCTCGGCTTCCGCGCGGTGCGCGTCGCCCATCCAGCGCGTGATGTCGCCGATGGAAATCGAGCCGACGAGCTGGCCTTGATCCAGCACCGGCAGATGCCGGCACCGTTTCTCGGTGAAGATCGCCATCGCCTGCTCGACGGTGGCATCCGGCCCGATCGTGATGAGGTTGGCCGTCATGACGTCGCGGATCGGTGTCGTGCGCGGATCGCGCCCTTCGCCGACGATGCGCCGGAGCACATCGCGTTCGGTGAAGATGCCGACGAGGCGACCGGACTCGAGCACGAGCATGGAGCCGACACGGTGACGATTCATCTCCGCGACGGCGTCAAAGACGCTCATCGCCGGAGTCACGGAAAGGACATGCCGTCCCTTCCGGTCCAACAAGGCGGATATTGGAGCATTCATAGGGGGTAACTGACAGGGGTGAAGCCACGCTGGCCCCGTCTCCCCGCGGCGCAACCCCCAATCCACGGCTCAACGCTCGTAGATCGCGGCCGCGGCGGTGAAGCCGGAAACCTGCGCGGCGGTACGGTTCGGAAAAACTTCCATGCGGAGGCGTTCGCCTTCGAGCACCTCCAGAAGCACGGTGCCGAAGACGGTCGGCGGTATCCCGTCGAGCGGGCGCGGGCCGTCGATGCGGTTCAGCGCCCCGAGTTCGTATTTCACCGGCCCGGTGGTGCGGCTCACGTTCTCCGGCAGCGGCGCGTTGCCTTTGACGGAAAACTGCGCGGAGCCGCGGCCCGGATAGTCGCCGATCGACACGATGATCGAGCCGGCATCGATGAAGTGGTACGCGATCGAGAGATGGCCGACCCAATAGCCGCGCGGGTTGTTGTTGCCGGAATAGCCGCCGGTCCCCTCGCGGAACCAATTGCCCACCAGCCGGCCGGGGAGGTCGTAGCCGATCTTGCCGCCGCGCGGCGCCGCGGTGCGGGGCGCGACCGCGAGCAATTGCGCGCGCACGCCGGGCACGAAGGCGTCGAAGGCGTCGACCGTGAAAACTTTCCACGGCTCCGCCAGGTAGAAGTCGGGGTTGATGAAGCCGCGGTCGGGGCGCTGCGTGTCGACCACCGCGAAATCGAGGGATTTGCCGCCGACGCCGCCGACGCGCTGGCCGCCCCGCACCGGCACGCGCACGCGCACGTTGCCGCCGCGCGGAATCCCGCCGGGAATCTGCGCGACGATCGCCGGGTCCACGTTGTCGAGCAGATCGTAGTAGGAGAAAAACGTCCCCGAGTGCTCGAAGGTCATGCGGTAGTCGTTGAATTCCCGCGCCGACACATCGGTGCCCTGCAGCGAAACGCGGTGCTGGATCGTCGTGATGACGCCGTCCGCCGGCGCGAACACCGAGTAAGTGCCGGGTGCGGCATTCCGGTTTTGGCCCCAGAAATACAGGTGGTCGGTGGGCGTGACGTGCTCGAAGATCATCAATCCCGTTGGCAAAATTTCCGCCAGATCGGCCGGCGCCATCGGCGCATGGGTCAGCACCACGGGCCCCGGCGGCGCGGTCGCGGCGATACCCCAGTTGCCCAGCAGGCTGGTGCGGTTCGAGAAGTACGGATCGCCCGCGGAAACATCGTACACCTCGACGAGGGCCTCGCCGGTGCCGCCCCGTTCGTCGGTGACTTCGACCGTGTAGGAACCGGCGTTTACCAGCGGGATCATCGCGGCGTCCGTGCTGCCGGCTGCCAGCGCAAAAGCCCCGACCGCCGTCGTCGCGGCCGCGAGACCGACCGGATCTCCCGAGCGGCCCCAGTCGCGGTTTTCGGCGATCCGTTGCTGCCGGCCGTCAAACAACCGCACCTGCGGATCCGCCAGGGTCCCGCCGACCCCGAAGGCCGCCAGCGTCGGGCCCACCGCGCGCAAGAGCAGCGTGCGCGGCGTGCCGCGCCCGGCGAAACCAACCGTGAGCGTATCGGCACCCGTGCCGGCAAAGCCGCGCACCGAGAGATTGACCAACCGCGGTCCGTCGCTGCCGACGGCGTAAAGTTCGATCAGGGCGACGCCCCCGCCGGCATCCGCGCCGGCCACGTGGATGGAATAGCTGCCCGCCGGAACGGTCACGAGCGCCGCCGCATCGCGCGAACCGGCGGTCAACCCGAAGGCCCCGACCCCGGCGGCGGCCGCGGCCACGGTCGCACCGGCGCCGCCCGCATCCCAATTGTCGTTGGTGGCAATGATACGCTGGTTGGAATCGTAAACCGTCAGCCGCGGATCGCCGAGCGTACCCGTGACGCCGAAGGGAGCCAGGCCCGGCCCGACGGCGCGGATCAGGAGCGTGCGCTGGCCGGATCCGCTCACGGCGCAGCCGACGATCGCCGGCGTGCCGCCGTCGGGCACCCGGATGCGGGAGGAGAGATTGACCAGGGTGCCGGCGGAACCTTGCGCCAAAGCGGGCGACACTGCGCCGGCGCCGGCCAAAACGAACATCGCCGCCACGCGGACGGCCCGGGGAAACGAGGGCAACATGGCGGCAAACGGTTGGCGTCCCGCGGTCCGCCGGCAAGCGCACGCCGGAACGGAAACCGCGTACGCTCAGCTCCGAAACAACTTGTCCAGCGCCCCGAGATTCTTGAGGGGGGCGGTCTTCTTCGCGGGCCCGACGGGCGCGGCCACGATCGGCTTCACCGCCGCGGGCGGGGCGGCCGCGGGCGCGGGACCGCCGCGCAGCGCCGCGAGCGCACGCTCGAGTTTCACGACCGACACCGGCTCCGCCGTGCCGAGCTCCTGCGCGAAGAGGCTCACTTTCAGTTCCTCGACCAGCCAGCGAAACGTCTCCGCTTCGGCACTACGCGGCAATTTCGCCCGGGCGGCGACGAACGGCGCGAGCTGCGCCGCGCGTTCCGCATCCTTCGCCGGCTGCTTGCGGGCGCGTTCGGCCCGCAGCTTCATCGCTTTAAGATAGCGCGGGAAATGCGGCAGCTGCGCGTACGGCGTGGTCGCGAGAAAATCCGGCGGAAGCAGCGCGTTGAGCTCCGCGGCCAAAGCCGGCGGCGCCTCGGGAAGCACCTGCAACTCGAGCCGCAACGTCAGGATCTCCTTCAACAAATCCGTCAACCGCGGCACGAGTCCGCGCAGGTCCGCCTTCGCGCGGTCGAGCACGGTCCCAAACGTTGCTCCCGTCAGCGGCACCACCGGCCGCTGCGTTACCCAGCGCCGCACCGCGGCGAACGCCTGCTCCTGCAGCGTGTCGATCGGCGCCAAGGTCGCCGTCAACGGCCCGAGGGTCTTCAGCGCGCGCAGATCGCGCTGCGTCCACATCAGGTCGTGCCCGAGCTGGCGTTCGTAGAGCGCCGCCAACCCGCCGCGCGTCGCCGCCGCGGCATCCTCGGGCGTGCGGAAAAGCCGCCGCGCGACGCCGTCGCGGCCCGCCTGCAAACCGGGAAACGCATACACCGGCGCGCCCGCCGGTTCGGCCACGAGCACGCGTTCCGGCATCTCCGGCCAGGCCCACGCCGTGTGCTCCGGCGTTTCCCATTTCGCCCGGATCGCCCGCCACGCCACGGGATCCTCGCGGGCCACGGCCACGCTGGCCTCGCGCGATTGCGAGACGAGCGCCGCGCGGATCTCGGCGAGCTCGCGGCTCGCGGCCAATTCCTTGCCGGCCGCATCGACCACGCACACGCGCACGCGCAGGTGGTCCGGCGGCGGCTTGTCCGCCCACACCGCGGGATCGAGCGCGACGCGGTGGCGCGCCGCGATCTCCGCCGCGATCGCCTCGATCAGGCTCTCCCGCCGGCCGGTGAGCCGGTCGCGCGACGCCAACTGCGTCGCGAGCGCCTTCGCGGTCTCCGCGAGCGGCACGAAGCCGCGCCGCAGTTCCTTCGGCAGCGCGCGCAGGTAGTGTTCGACCTTGGCCTCGAGGTGTCCCGGCACGGCCCAGTCGAGCGCGGCGGGCGTGAGACTCTCCGCTTCGCGCACGCTCACCTCGAGGGTCACGCCGTCGTCGGCCTGCCCGGGCTTGTACGCGTAGTTGAGCGGCATCGCCAGGTTCTCGAGCGGCAGGGCGGCGGGAAACGCGTCCGCATCGTGCGCGATCGTGTCGGGGTCGCGCAGGTCCTCGGGCGCCATCGTCAGGAAACGCGGCTCGCTGCCCTTGCGCTCGCGCACGAGGTCGACGAGTTCGCCCACGCTGCTCACGCCCTCCGTCGGGCCGCCGTGGTCCGGACTCAGTCGCGCCGCGTAGAAACGGAAGGCGGCTTCGTCGAGGTTGAGGTAGCCACTGTCGCGGGCGCGCGTAAGCAGGTCCTCGAGTTTCTCGCGGACCCCGCGGTTGTGCAGAATGAAGTCGAGCGGGAAGGTCACGGTGTCGTTCACCAGCCCTTCGCGGATGAAGATCTCGGTCGCGTGGCCGGGATCGATTTTGCCGTAGCTGACGGCGCGGGACTCGAGCTCGAGACCGTAGAGGCGCGTGCGCTGCTTCACCATCACGCGGCCGCCGGTCTCGTTCCAGAAAGGTTCGCTGTGCGCCACGCGGACGATGTGCGCGCCGAGCTCGAGCGCCCACAGCGGATCGAGCCGCGCGCAGGTGCGGGCGAAGAGCCGCGTCGTTTCCATGATCTCCGACGCCATGATCCAGCGCGGCGTCTTCGGCCCTTTCTTCGGCGCCTCGCGGGCGGCGCCGTCGGCCGGCCGCTTCCGCGGTTCCTCGCGCCGGAACAGCACGGAACCGGGAAACAGGTTCACGCGCCGGTCGTGCGTCGCCTTGTAGCCGCCGTTCTCCTCGTCGAGGTGCGCGATGTTGCCGAGCAGGCCGGCGAGGATGCTGCGGTGGATCGCGCGGTAGGCGGGTGTGCCGAAGACCGTGGTCTGCTCGTCGACTTCCTTCAGACCCCGGAAGGCCGAGGTCATCTTGAAATCCTCGCGCTCGCGCAGCACGTCGATGAGCTGGACGTGGATGTCCCGCCACTCGCGCATCCGCGTGTAGCTGAGGAAATGGTCTTTGCAGAACCGCCGCAGCTTGGCCTGCGAGAGCGATTCGACCTGGTCGTGGAACGCATCCCACACGTTGAGCAGCGTGAGGAAATCGGAATCGGGATGGACGAAACGGCGGTGCGCGGCGTCGGCCTGCTGCTGTTTGTCCATCGGCCGCTCCCGCGGATCCTGGATCGAAAGCCCGGCGGCGATCACGACGACTTCGCGCAACGCCTGCTCCGTCCGCGCCTGCAAAATCATGCGCCCGACCGTCGGGTCGACCGGCAGGCGCGCGAGTTCGCGGCCGAGCGGCGTCAGCGTGCGCACGGCCTCGCCGCTCCCCGTCGTCTCGTCGAGCGCGCCGAGTTCCTCGAGCAGGCCGTAGCCCGCGCGGATCGACTTGGCCGCGGGCATGTTGATGAAAGGGAAACGCTCGATGTCGCCGAGGCCGAAGGCCTTCATCCGCAGAATGACGTCGGCGAGGTTGGCGCGCTGGATCTCGGGCTGCGTGAACCGCGGGCGCTCCAGGTAATCTTTTTCCGAATACAGCCGGATGCACACGCCCTCGGCGACACGGCCGCTGCGGCCCTTGCGCTGGTCGGCGCTCGACTGCGAGACCGGCTCGATCGGCAGCCGCCGCGTGCGGGCCTGCGGCGAATACCGGCTCAGGCGCGCGAGGCCCGTGTCGACGACGAAGCGGATGCCGGGGATCGTGAGCGAGGTCTCCGCGATGTTGGTCGCGAGCACGACTTTCCGCCGCTGCGTCGCGGCGAAGACACGCTGCTGCTCGGCGTTCGAGAGCCGCCCGAACAGCGGCACCGTCTCGATGTCGCGCAGGCGCCGGCCGTCGAGCAGTTCGCGGACCTCGCGGATGTCGCGCTCGCTCGGCAGGAAAACCAAGATATCGCCCGAGCCGCTCTCGCGCACGATGCGCTCCACGGCCTCGGCGGCGCCGTCGATGTAGTGCAGCGCCTCCGCCTTGGCCGAGGCGACGGCGGCCGCGTCGCCGCGGTCCTCGTTTTCGTCGTTTTCGGTGTAGTCGCGGCCCAGGGAATCGAGCGGGGCGTAGATGACCTCGACGGGATAGGTGCGGCCCTCGACGAGGATGACGGGCGCGTCGTCGAACGCCGCGCTGAACGCCGCGGTGTCGATCGTCGCGGAGGTGATGACGACCTTCAGCTCGGGCCGTTTGTAGCGCAGCGTGCGCAGGTGCCCGAGCAGGAAGTCGATGTTGAGGGAACGCTCGTGCGCCTCGTCGATGATGATGGTGTCGTACTCGCGCAGCAGCGGGTCGCCCTGCACTTCGGCGAGCAGCATGCCGTCGGTGAGAAACTTGATCACCGTCTGCGGCGTGGTCTGGTCGTTGAAGCGGATCTTGCAGCCGACCTCGCGGCCCCATGCCACGCCGAGTTCTTCGGCGACGCGGCGCGAGACCGACAGCGCGGCGACGCGGCGCGGCTGCGTGCAGGCGATGCGGCCGCGCGTGCCGCAGCCGGCGGCGAGGCAAAGCTTCGGGATCTGCGTCGTCTTGCCGGAGCCGGTCTCGCCCGCCAGCACGACGACGCCGTGGGCCTGGATCGCGGCGGTGATTTCCTCGGCGCGAGCGCTGATCGGCAGCTCGGGCGGGAACTCGAGACGGAACGGAAACGGGGACTGGTCGCGGGACGAAGACACGAAGAGGCTTGAGCTTCGATGCCGCCGCGGGAATGACAAACCTTCCATGCGGTCACCTCCGCTCCTGCCCGAAGAAACTCTGGTCCGTGTGCTGCGGCTTGCGAAGCTCGACGGCATCACGGTGCTCGTGCTCGGCGGCGTATTCGCGCTGATGGCCGCGGGCAACGGCCAGGCTCCGTTCGCGATCGTCGGCCTGCTCGCCGCGGGCGCCGGCGCGATCGAGTTGCACGGCGTGGGCCTGCTCCGCCGCAACCAACCCGCCGGCATGCCCTGGGTGTTCGCCAGCCAACCGCTGCTCCTGCTCGTGATCTTCGGGTACTGCGCCCTGCGGCTCACGCATTTCGAAATGCCGCCGATCCCGGATTCGTTGCGCGAAGCCGCCGCCGCCAACGCCCAGGCCCTCGGCATGACCCTCGAAGACTATTTCCGGGTCATGAACCGCGTCAGCGCCGGCCTCGTGGCCGCCATCGCCTGCGCCTATCAGGGCTGGATGGCAGTTTACTATTGGAACCGCCGCCTCGCCGTCGCGCAGGCGCTGGAAACCGTGGTCTTCGAGACCGAGGAATAGGGGCCGCGTCCGGCTTCGCGCCGCCGGCGCTTGCGCGCCGACCCGGGCCCCATAGCGTGCGCCGCATGTCGAAGCAGCGCTACATCGAGGCCAAGCAACGCTGGGCCGAGAAACAAAAAGCCAACGGCGTCACCGCCCGCGCCGAGCCGTCCCGCGACCGGCTGCCACCCGGCCAGAAACTCACGGCCGGTTTCCCGGTCCTGGATCTCGGCGTGCAGCCGGACATCCCGCTCGCCGACTGGCAGCTGAAAATCGACGGCCTCGTCGACCGCCCGCAGCAGCTTTCGTGGGCCGCCCTCGGCGCATTGCCGCAGGTCGAAGATGTGAGCGACTTCCACTGCGTGACCACGTGGAGCAAGTACGATTGCCGCTGGGGCGGCGTCGCGTTCACCGCACTCTACGAACTCGTGCAACCGAAGCCCGAGGCCAAGTTCGTCTATTTCACGAGCTACGACGGCTACTCGACCAACGTCGCGCTCGCGCAATGCCTCGACGACGACGTCCTCATCGCGACCTCCTTCAACGGTGCCCCGGTCCCGCGCGAGCACGGCGGCCCGGCCCGCATCATCATCCCGAAACTCTATGCCTGGAAGGGCGCGAAGTTCGTCAACGGCATCACCTTCCTCGCCGAGGACAAATTGGGCTTTTGGGAAGTGCGCGGCTATTCCAACACCGCCGATCCCTGGACCGAAGACCGCTACGCCTGAGGCGCGGCGCGCGGCGCCGCGCAGTTGAAAGTTGAAAGTCGCAGGTTGAAAGCCGCACACCGGTCCGGCCGCTGCGCCTTCCGTACTTTCAACTTTCAACTTTCAGCTTTCAACTCCGCCGCCGCGGCGGCGGCTCCCGGCCCGTTCCGGTTCTCAAACCACGGCGTTTCCGCAGGACCAATTTTCCGTTCGCGCAGCAGCCCCGCCGCGATTCCCGCCGCGACGAGTTTCTGCAGCGAATATTCCCCTTTCGCCAACGCCTCCCACGCGAGCCACTTGAGTTCGCGCGGATAGATCGCGGCCAGCGGTTCGAAAAAATCCCCGTGCCGGCCGACCGCGCCAATCCCGGGCGCACAGTCCTCGCGCAGCGCCGCGAACCACGCCGCCGGCAACTTCGGCAGATCGATCGCGAGCACCGCCAGGTGCGGGTGCGTCGCGCGCTCCAGCGACGCCGTCACCCCGATGATCGGTCCCCCGACCGAAAATCCGTCCACCACCAGCGCGGCAAACCCCTTCGCCTGCGCCACCCACGGCTGTTCCGGCCGCGCCGAGAGCAAAATCTCCTCCGCGCCCGCACCCGCCAGCACGTCCCGTTGGCGCGCCCACATGGGTCCGCCGTCCGGCGCCGGCAACAGCGCCTTGTCGGAACCCATCCGGGTCGAGCGCCCGGCGGCCAGCACTACTCCGGTCAAGGAAACAGCCATGCGCGCCGGAACCTAAATCCCGTTCGACAACATTCAATCCCGCTCCCACCGTTCGCCGCATTCCCATGGCAGAGACCAATCGCCCCCTCGCCAATCGCATCCTCCTCGGCTTGGTCGTCGGCGTCGTCGCCGGCATCGCCACCCTCGCCCTCGGCGGCGTTTTCCCGGGCCTCGTGCCCGCGATGCGGACGTTCTCCACCAACGTCCTCGATCCCTTCGGCCAGATTTTCCTGCGGATGCTGTTCTTCGTGGTGATCCCGCTCGTGTTCGCGTCGCTCGCCGGCGGCGTGCTCCAGCTCGGCCGCCTCGACAAACTCGGCCCGCTCGCCGGCCGCACGTTCTTCCTCTTCTTCCTCAACATGGCGATCGGCGTCGGCCTCGGGCTGATTCTGATGAACGTGCTCGAGCCCGGCAACCACCTCGACCCCGCCGCCAAGACGCGCCTCATGGCCGAATTCGGCGGCGCCGCCCAGAAACACGTCGCCAACAGCCAGCAGGCCCAGGCCATGACGTTCGCCTCGGTCGTCGAAATGTTCATGCCGAAGAATCTCTTCGGCGCCGTCGTCGGCCAGACCAAGACCGTCATCGGCGATGTCCTGCCGCTCATCCTCTTCGCCATTCTCTGCGGCGCCGTCGGCACCAAGCTTGCCCTCGACCGCCGGGAAAAACTCCAGGAGTCGCTCGAACTCGTGAGCGATCTGATGACCGGCATCGTCAACTTCGCCCTCAAACTCGCGCCCTATGCCGTGCCCGCGATGATCTACAGCGTCATCGTGAAGATCGGTCTCGAGATCCTCCTCGCCCTCGGCGTCTTCGTCCTCGGCTGCGTATTCGTCCTTCTCCTGCACCTGTTCGGCACCATGTCGCTTTGGATCAAGTTCATGGCCAAGCGCAGTCCCATGGCCGTCTGGCGCGAAATGCGCCCCGTGCTCATCACCGCGTTCTCCACCAGCTCCTCCAACGCCACGCTCCCCGCCGCCCTCGCCTGCGCCAAAGACAACCTGAAGCTCCAACCCAGCGTCGCCGGCTTCGTCCTTCCCCTCGGCACCACGATGAATATGAGCGGCACCGCCCTCTACGAAGGCTGCGTCGTCCTCTTCATCGCCCAAGTCTTCGGTGTCGATCTCTCCGCCTCCCAGCAGATCACGTTGCTCCTTCTCTCCGTGCTCAGCGCCGTCGCCGTCGCCGGCATCCCCGGCGGTTCGCTGCCGCTGATCGCGGGCCTGCTCGCCACGTTCGGCATTCCCCCCGAGGGCATCGGCATCGTCCTCGGTGCCGACCGCATCCTCGATATGACCCGCACGATGACCAACGTCGGCTCCGATGTCGTCACGACCCTCGTCGTCGATGCGCAGATCGCCCGCGCCGAAGGACGGGATCCGGCGGCCTGAAGGGGCAACCTCGTCCCTTGGCGGCGCCGCGCGTTCGGCCTTTCAGTGTCCTTAACGCCGGCCGATAGCGAAAACTACGCACCGCCCCCGCGGTTAATCCCATTCGACATGTCCCGCGTTTCCCTCGGTCTTACAGGGTAAACACCCTAGTCCAGATGCCCTCTCTCCCTTCCCGCTTTTTCCAGCTGCTCCGGACGCTCGCGTTCGGCGCCGTGCTGGCCGGGGGCATCGCCCTTTCCGTTCCCGCCGCCGAAAGCGCACTGCCGCGCACTTATCCGACGTTGGTGCTGAAGGACGGACGCACGCTGACGGACGTGAAGGTCGTCAACTACACCGCCAAGGGCATTCTCATCCGCTACCCGGGCGGCGCGACCACGCTGCCGCTCGCCCTGCTGCCCGACACGGTGTTGGCCGATCTTTATCTTTCCCCCCGCGAGGCCGCCGCCACCGCCAAGCCTGCCGCCGCCACCGCCGATCCCTTGGCCAACAAAGCCGCCGTCGTGCTGGACGATCTCGCGCTTAAGACCGCGGTCGATCCCGCCGCCCTCGCGGACGCCCCCGCCGTTTCCCCGGCCGACGCCGTCGCCGTCGAAGCCACGGCCGATTCCGCGGCCCTTGCCCACGCCCCGGCCGCCGAAATCGCTCCCGCCGGCGAAGGCAACATTCCCGAATTCTTCGCCGCCCAAGTCGTCGTCGCCGGCGCCGCCGCCGCCACGACCTCCGATATCGTCGGCCGCGTGAAAATCACCCTGCCGCAGGGGGAAACCAAACTGCTCGCCGACGTCGAGGTGCGCGCCTACCCGGCCGAGCTGCTCGAAAGCCACCTCAAGACCGCCCGGACCCGCGCCGACACCGCCGCCGGCCGCCTCCAGGCGCAAGCCGAGGCCGCCGCCAAACTCGGCCGCCGCGCCGACGCCGACGCGCTCTTCGCCCAGGCCAAACGGACC
>JACCDS010359337.1_pt1 | contig 18517 bp, 17 predicted proteins | sample 7446441 | NCBI WGS metagenome assembly JACCDS01 (sample SAMN15323445, study PRJNA562643) | freshwater metagenome | isolation source: river surface water | place: USA:Blue River Watershed | collected 2017-08-17
CTTAATTGGTAAAGGTTTTTTGCCATTACTGAATTGGAAGCTGGAATCACATTGTCTTCAGTTTCAAAATGAACACTAATTAAGGCCTCATCTTTATCAGAAGTGAATCTAAAAAAAGAATGTTCTTTGTCATAAAAATGGTCTAACGTATAATCCGTAAGTTGTTTTGCATTATAAATCCATTTTTCTTCAAAAGTTACTTCATATAAGGCTATGAAAGCATTTATTACAAAGCAATAATCCTCTAGATACCCATTGATGGTGCTTTTTTTGTTTTTATAATTATGGAATAGATTTCCTTCTTCTGACCAAAGGTTTTTTATTATGAAGTTCGCATTTTCAATCGCAATAGTCAAATACTCAGCTTTTCCTAGCGCTTTATACGCATCCACATATCCTTTTAGCATAATGGCATTCCATGAAGTCAGACATTTATCATCTAGTCTGGGCTTAGGTCGATGTTCTCTTTCAGTATAGAGTAATCGTTCCCACGTTCTTTTTTTTTGAATCAATTCGTTTATAGAAAGATGATTTCTTTGGGCAATTGTTTCAAGATTTTCATTTTGAATTAAAACATAATTCTCATTCTCCCAAAAACCAAATGAATTAATATTGAATACCTCACTAAATAGATTGAAATCATCCTTTAGAATTGACTTTAATTGAGGAATTTTCCATATATAAAAAGCACCTTCTTCTAAGTGATTATTTTCGTTAATACTATCGGCATCAAGAGCAGAAAAGAACCCTCCTTCGTTAGTTTTCCATTCTTTATTTATAAAGTGTAAAGATTTTTCAATAATCTCTTTGTAAAGGGGATTTTGAGTTAATTTATATGCTTCACTATATAATGAAACAAGTTGTCCATTATCGTATAACATTTTTTCAAAATGAGGGACATGCCATTTAAGATCTACAGAATAACGAGAAAATCCTCCATCTATCACATCAAAAATACCACCGTATGCCATCTTTGTTAAGGTAAAATTGACGAATTCAAGCAATTCTGCATCTGATTTTTGATGTGCATAGCGAAGAAGGAATTGATAATTGTTAGGCATCATAAATTTTGGCGCCCTTGCCATTCCTCCGTATTCCCAGTCAAAACTTTTTTTCCATAGAGAAACTAAATTTTCTAAAAGTAGTTCTTGATTAGTATCTTGATTACTCTCATTTTGAATTATTGAAATGGCTTGTATTCCTTGATGCAGTTTCGCTGCATAATCTATCATTTTTTCAGGACTCGATACGTACATTCTTTGTAATTGTTGTAAAGAATCGATCCACTCTTCTTTTCGAAAATAGGTACCTCCCCATATAGGACGGCCATCAGGAAGTGCAATGATATTAAGAGGCCAACCGCCGTGACCAGTCATAATTTGTATCGCTTTCATGTAAACGGCATCTACGTCAGGTCGTTCTTCTCGATCTACTTTAATGTTTACAAAATGAGTATTCATTATGGATGCAACAGTTTTGTCTTCAAAACTTTCATGTTCCATTACATGACACCAATGACAGGCTGAATAACCTATACTTATGATAATGAGTTGGTTTTTTTCTTTGGCTAAAGCCAAAGAAGTCCTGTTCCAAGCTTTCCAATGTATGGGATTGTTGGCGTGTTGTAGTAAATAAGGACTAGTTTCTAAATGAAGCTCATTCATATTTGTACTGAAGGCTAAAAAAAGCGTTTCAAGAAATGAAACGCTTTTAATTTTTAATGGTTAAGCATTTGTTGCTTCGACAATAATCGTATCGTCATTTAGCATCGTTTTAAGTAAACTTTCAATTCCGCTTTTTAATGTGAATGTGGAAGAGGGACATCCACTACAGGCGCCTTGTAAAACAACTTTAACTACTTTATTTTCTTCGTCATATGATTCAAAAGCTATGTTTCCTCCGTCAGAAGCTACAGCAGGTTTTACATATTCCTCTAAAATACTAACAATTTTTTGTGAAGTATTATCTAGATTTTCAAATTCGGCTGTTTTTTTTGTTTCTTCAATTAACGTTTCTTGAATAAAGTTTTCATCTAATACGGTTCCTCCGTTTTCAATGAATTGCTTAATATAGGATCGTAATTCAAGTGTAATTTCATCCCAGTTAGTACTGTCGTATTTTGTTACTGAAATGTAATTTTCATCAATAAAAACTTCTTTTACATAATGAAATTTAAACAATTCTTTTGCTAAAGGAGAGGCACTAGTTTGATCTATATTTTTAAATTCAACAGCTCTTTTGGTTAACATTTTGCTTACCACAAATTTCAAAGCTGACGGATTTGGAGTTGTTTCGCCATAAACAGTTATAGGTTGTTTTTTAGGTGTGTTTTCGTCTTTTTTGATAATAATTCCACCATCATTAATAAATTTTTCAATTTGCTCAGCAACTGCCTCTTTGACATCACTCCACTCTACAATACTAAATCGTTCAATTGCAATGAAATTTCCAGAAATATATACTGTTTTTACAAAAGGTAAATAAAAAAGTTGTTGCGCTAAAGGTGAAGCACTAGCCTCATCAATATTTTTGAATTCGAAATTTTCATTTTGAGTGATAAACTCAGGAAATTCAAACTTCACTATTGTTGGATTTTGAGTCTCTTTAATGGTAACTTTTGTCATGACTTTTATTTTTTTGCAAATTTAGTAAAGTTATTTTCTTTGAATCGTTATATTTGATAATTAAATACAATACCATTATAGTCTCAACGTTAGTTTTTAGAAATCAAATTTTCCTAAATAGTGTGTACTAAGTTAAAATTTTTGTTTCTTGTTTTTTTAGTTCAATTTTCTTCCAAAGCGCAAGAAGGCATACCAGTATACTCGGACTATCTTACAGATAATTATTATCTTTTACATCCTTCAATGGCAGGAGCCGCAAGTTGTGATAAATTGAGAATTACTGGACGAAAACAGTGGTTTGGCCAAGAGGACGCTCCTGAATTGCAAACGATTAATTTTAATACTAGAATTGGAGAAAAATCAGGTGTAGGAATGATTATTTTTAATGATAGAAATGGTTATCATTCTCAAAAAGGGGTTAAATTGACTTATGCACATCACATCATGTTTTCTAGAGACGACATCGATTTAAATCAACTTTCATTTGGAATGAGTACTGGTTTCTTTCAACGTCAGTTAGACGAAACTAATTTTGTCGAATACGATCCTTTAGTTAGTGGCCAAGTTCGGACAAGTTCTAATTTTAATGTTGATGTAGGGTTTTCCTATAATTTTCTAAATTATTATTTTCATTTGACAGTTTTAGGCGCTTTGGAATCAAAGAGTGCTTTGTATAGTGATTTGGAAAGTAAAAATATTCGAAGATATATATTTAGTACTGGTCATGCTTTTGGAGATAAGCAAACTATTCTTTGGGAACCTTCTGTTCTTTTTCAAATGATAGATGCAACAAAAGAAAAATTAATTGATATCAATTTAAAAGTACATAGAGATATAAATCTTGGTTTGGGTTCTATATGGGGAGGAATTTCCTATCGGAGAAGTTTTGAAGGGGCTCAATACAATACTTCTTCAGGAGTTGCTGCTCAAAAACTACAGTATGTTACTCCATTTATAGGGGTTACCTACAAGCAACTGATGATAGGATATACTTATTCAAGAGTTTCTGGACCTATCTTATTTGATCAAGGGGCATACCATCAAATTACATTGGGTTTCAATTTTAATTGTAAACAAGAATATTTTATTGGAACTACTTTATAAAATATATTTATTTTTTTGTTATGTTAGTTAAATCTGTAAATGGTAAATCACCATTAATTCCCGAGGATTGTTATATTGCTGAAAATGCAACCATTGTAGGAGAAGTAACTTTGGGGCACTCCTGCAGTGTTTGGTTTAGTTCGGTAATTCGAGGGGATGTTAATTCAATTAGTATTGGTAATAAAGTCAATATTCAGGATGGTGCCGTAATCCATTGTACCTATCAAAAACATCCTACTGTAATAGGTAATAATGTATCTATTGGACATAATGCCATTGTGCATGGTTGTACGATAAAAGATAATGTATTAATAGGTATGGGAGCTATTGTAATGGATAATTGTATTGTTGAAAGTAATTCAATTGTGGCAGCAGGCGCTGTTATTACCCAAAATACGGTAGTTGAATCGGGGTCAATTTGGGCTGGTGTTCCCGCTAAGAAGGTAAAAGACATTGATCAATCTGATTTTGCAGGAGAGATCGAAAGAATTTCGAATAATTATGTCATGTATTCGGGTTGGTTTAAAGAAGACTAATTTAAAAATCGATTTCCTCTACTTTATATTTTCTCTCTAAAATCTCAAACAATACTTTCGGATTCGTATTAGAATAAAAAATGGGTTCTGGTTTATCTAATTTAGAAACACCAACTTTTTCTTGTAGTACTTTTTGCGTTTGTCTAGCAACTGCCTGTCCTGAATCTATAATTTGGATATGCGGAGGAAGTATTTTTTTTATTTGTGGAATTAGATAAGGATAATGACTGCAACCTAGCACTAAATAATCTATATTGGCGTCAATCATTGGTTGTAAGTAGGTATGAAGTAAATTTTCCATATCGGGGGAATTGATTTGGCCTCCTTCAATGAGTTGTACTAAACCATGTCCCACCTGCTCCACTATTTTAGTGTCTTGGTACATTTCGGTGGCTTTATGGAATAATTCACTATTTAGGGTGCCTTTGGTCGCTAAAATACCAATAGTTTGTGTTTTCGAATAAGTAGCAGCAGGCTTAATTGCGGGTTCAATACCAATAAATGGAACAGTGTATTTAGCTCGTAGTTCTTGAATAGCATTGGTAGTAGCTGTATTACAAGCAACAACAATCAATTTACAATTCATTTGGAGTAGAAAGTCGGTGTTTTTTATACTCAAATCCACAATTTCTTGCTTTGATTTTTGACCATAAGGGGCATATTTGCTATCCGCAAGATAGATGGTTTTCTCATTGGGAAGTAATTGATGTATTTCTTGCCAGATCGACGTTCCTCCAATGCCAGAGTCAAAAATTCCGATAGGTTGGTTATTCTCCATAGAAACAAAGTTACGAGCTACATTTTAAATTTCCTATACTTTTATAATTGGTAAAAAAAAACTGCTCATTCCTAAATTGAGGAGAGCAGTTTTTAAAATCTATAAAGATGTTATTAGAAACCTAAATCTTTTTTCACATCAGCAGTCAAGTTTGGACCGTCTGCTAATAAAAGAGAAGAACCATCTAATATATATTGGTATCCTTTTGCTTTTCCTACTTTTTGGATTGAAGCTCTCACTTTTTCCATTAAAGGTTTAACAATATCTGATTCTTTTTGTTGTAATTCTTTTTGAGCATTATCTCTAAAGTCAGTAATTCTTTTCAGCATATCTTGAACTTCTTTAGAACGTTCACCATTAATCGTTTCAGTAACTGTAGCAGCTTCTGCTTCGTATTTTTTTAATTTTGCTTGGTATTCTTCTACCATTTTTTTGTAATCAGCATCATAGGTAGTGCTTAATTTCTCTAATTGTTTTTGCGCGTCTAACATCGCAGGCATTTTAGCCATAATCTCATTTACATCTACATGAGCCGTTTTTGTTTGAGCAGAAATAGTTTGATTTGCTCCAAAAATAAAAATTGCAGCGATTACTAAAGTCTTGATTTGTTTCATTGTTTTAAGGTATTTAATAATTAATTTTTGTTTGTATTTGTTTTTAATTGTTCTTGCGCTTCTTTTTTTGCGTTTCTTTCTTCTAAAATTTTCTTTCTTTTTTCCTCGATTAGTTTTTTGTTTTCCTCTATTGTTTTTTTGCGTTCTTCTATGGCTTTTTGTTTAGCTAAAGCACGTTGCTGTTTAACTTCTTCTATTTTGATTTTTGTTGAATCAATTGTTTTTGATATTGAAGTATCATCATTTTCAGAAACTATGCCATTTTTTTTAGCTTCTCTTTCTTCTATAGTTTTTTTTCTTTTTTCTTCTAACGCTTTTTGCTTTTCTTCAATGATTTTTTTACGTTCTTCAATTGCTTTTTGTTTTTCTTCTGCCTGTGTTTTTCGAGCTAATTCATTCGCGTCGATTTTATTTTGTTCTGGCTTACTTTGTTCTTTTTCAGCAGTTGAGTTGCTATTTTTCTTTGCCAATTTTTCTTCGGCTAGTTTTTTTCTTCTTTCTTCAAATTCTTTTTTCTTTGTTTCTTGTTGTAACTTTCTTTCAGCTATTATTTTTTCTCTTGCTTCTTTCTTTTCGTCTAATATTTTTTGTCTTTCTTTTAGGTTAGGATTTTCATTTAATTCATCCTCTTTCTTTTCTTTTTCTTCTAATTCTTTTTGTTGTTTTTTAGAAAGCTGTTCTCTCTTTTCGGCTCTATTTATGACGCGTAAAACTTGGTCACTTATATTAAATCTTTTGGCTGCAAAAAGCATAGTTAAGTCAGATGATTTATCAAAAATGAAATCAAATTGTTTCGCTTCAGCAATATCTTGAACAGTTGTAAAAACTTGGTCTTGAATTGGTTTTGCTAAAATTAGTTTTTGTTGAATTAAATCACCATTAGCTCCGAATCTTTTTTGTTGAAAGTCTATAAGTTCTTTTTCTAAAAATTTGATTTCGGTCTCTCTTTCTTCGATAAGTTCTTTAGTTAACAGCGGTTTTTCAATTTTTAAATCATCAACGAGTTTTAGTATTTCATTTTTCTTAATTTCAATTTCTTGTTTCCATTTCTGAGCTTTTTGTTCTAATTGATTTAGAGCTTCATTGTAATTGGATACATTTTGTAAAATATATTCCATGTCAATGTAGCCTATTTTAGGACTTTTTGTTTGTGCTTGAATATTAAATATCTCAATTAGGGCTAAAAATAGAAATAAAAATTGTTTTCTCATAACTTTGTTGTTTTAGAAAATGAAACTAATTTTTAAAACTGTTGTCCAATTATAAAATGCGTCTCCCATCCATTTGGTGTAGTCTGTCCTGGAAGAGCATCAAATCCTTTACCAAAGTCAATTCCTAATAAACCAAAAGCAGGCATAAACACTCTTAAACCTAATCCTGCAGAGCGATTTAATGAAAAAGGCGTGAAATTCTTAAAAGAATCGTATGCAGAACCAGCTTCTAAAAAGGCTAAAGCATAGATTGAAGCAGATGATTTTAATGTTATTGGGTATCTTAATTCCATTGAGAATTTATTGTATATAGTCGCGCCTAATTGTTCTCCTGTACTATTTATTGGTGTTAAAGAGTTATTTGGATAACCTCTCAATTGAATGGTTTCTCTACCATCCATTGCAAACATAGCCATTCCATCCCCACCTAGATAAAACCTTTCAAAAGGGATAGCACCTCTATTTTTATTGTAGGCTCCCATGAATCCAAATTCAGAAAGACTTCGGAGAACTAATTTACCGTATATCTTCGTATACCAATCCGCTTTAAATTTTATTTTGTAATATTCTAACCAATCGAATTTTTTTTGATCAACCTTGGCTGGATCTGCCGCAGCATCTTGATAATTGGTAACACTATTAGGATATGGATTAGTAGCACTTGGTACAGCAGCAAGATAATCACCTTCATTCACTTGAATTCCATTTGCTCCCGTATATGTTGTTCCAGAGTACTTGTATTTATAAGCTTCTTGATTTCCAAGATTTAAATAATCTGTTTTGTTAAACAACGAATAGGGTGGAGTTAATTTTGCAGTAATACTAAATTCTGATCCATAAGTAGGAAATATGGGGTTTACACCTTTGTTATTTCTAGTTAAACCAATCGTATAGGCAAAATTTCTAGAGGTTCCATTTCCAAAAGTAAAAAGTCCAGTATTATAGTTATTTAAATCATAATGTTGGTAGCTTATAGCTTGAGATAATACAAAGAAATCATCAGGAACTGTCAATCGGTTTGCGAGTCCAACCGATAAAGTTAAAATATTAAAACTTTTAGTTTTATCTACCCTATAGGTAATAAAATTGTTTAAGAATTGTTTAGTATAGGATAAAGAGGTGCTAAATTGGACTGGTCTTTTTCCACCAAACCAAGGTTCTGAGAAAGATGCACTATACGTTTGAAAGAAGGTACTTGCTTGTAAACGTAACGATACTTTTTGGCCATCTCCCATGGGAAGAGGTTTGTAAGCTTCTTTTTTAAATAAGTTTCTAGCTGAAAAATTGTTAAAAGATAATCCAAGTGTGCCGATGAACCCACCACCACCATAACCTCCCTGAAGTTCAATTTGGCTGGCTCCTTTTTCAGCTAGATGGTATTCGATATCTACTGTTCCTGCTCCCGAATCTACATTTTTGAATTTTGGATCAATAGTTTCTGGGTCAAAAAAACCGAGCTGTCCAATTTCACGAATGGTTCTAACCAATTCTTCCTTGCTGTACTTTTCACCAGGCTTGGTTCGTAATTCTCTATAAATAACTCGATCGTTTGTTTTGTCATTACCTACCACTGAGATTTTATTAAAATAGGCAATAGGACCTTCAGTAATACGTATCTCAAAATCAATAGTGTCATTTGCTGTTTTTACTTCTACAGCGTTGATATTAGAAAATAAATAACCATTGTTTTGGTATAAATTAGTGATGTCCTCACCATCAGGTTTTGATTTATCAGCGATTCTTTTTTCTAACAAGACACCATTGTATACGTCTCCTTTTTTTAATCCTAAAACCTTACTTAGTCCTTGGTCTGGGTAGACTGTATTTCCTAAGAATTTAATATTACCAAAGTAGTATTTATTTCCTTCTTCAATGTTAATTTTTACAGCTAAACTGTTTATTTCTTTATTGTAAACAATCGTGTCAGAAACTATTCGAGCATCTCTGAATCCCTTTTCTTTGTATGTCTCAATGATTTTTTCTAAGTCTGTTTTATATTTATCTTTAATAAATTTAGAAGCTTTTAAAATACGAGTAAACTTTTTCCTTTTCGTATTTTTCATTGCTTTTAATAATGTTCTATCCGCTATTTTTGAATTACCTACAAAGTCAATTTCATCAATTTTAACTTTAGTGCCTTTGTCAATGGTAAGTACCATATTTACTTGATTAATGGTCGTGGTATCTACTATAGTATTGATAGTTACTTTAGTATTGTAATATCCTTCTTTTTTGAATTTATTTTCAATATAATTTTTGGTGGTTGTAATCAGATTTTCGTTAACTACTTTGTTTTCTGTAAGTCCATTGTCTTTAATTAGACTTTCTGTTTTACTTTTTTTAATACCTACAAATTTTACTTTGTTTAACTTAGGAAGCTCTTCTAAATGAAGGTCAAGAAAAACACTATCATTTTGAATTTTATTAATGTAAAATGAAATTTCATTAAAAAGTCCAAGTTTTCCAAGTTTTTTGATAGCACTACTAATTTCTTCTCCTGGGATACTAATTTCTCTTCCTTTTTCAAGTCCTGTGAAGGTAACAACAGTTTGAGCGTTAAAAGTGACTTTACCCACTATATTTACATCGGCTAATATGTATTTTTTTCCTTGATCAAAAGGAACCCTGTCTTGTGCTTTTACATGGAAAAAACATCCAATAAATAGAAGACAAAGGGTTGTTTTTATATTTTTTTGTAACACTAAAAAATTATTTAATTTGTTCGCTTGTTTTTCCAAATCTACGTTCTCTTTTTTGATAACTAATAATAGCCTGATAAAGATCGTGTTCTTTAAAATCAGGCCATAATATATCTGTAAAATATAATTCTGCATAGGCAATTTGCCATAGCAGAAAATTACTTATTCTATGTTCTCCACTAGTGCGTATCAGCAAATCTACTTCTGGGAGATTTTGTGTGTAAAGATGCTCATTTATAATCGAATCGTCAATACTGTCTACCGAAATTATATTATTTTTAACTTTATCGCTTATTTTTTTGACTGCACTTATAATTTCGTCTCTAGAACCATAGCTTAGAGCTAGTGTTAAAGTGAGGTGATTATTATTGGCTGTTTTGGCAATTACTTCCTGTAGTTCTTTTTGTGCCCTAATTGGGAGTAGGCTAAGATTTCCAATCGCATTTAAACGAATATTGTTACGTTCTAAAGTGGGGAGTTCTTTTTTTAGAGAGTTAACTAATATGCGCATTAGTGCTTCAATTTCTATTTTGGGACGGTTCCAATTTTCAGTAGAAAAGGCGTACAGAGTAAGGTTTTTAATGCCTAATTTAGCACAAGCTTCAATCACTTTTTTTACTGATTTTGTTCCGGTTTCATGACCTAAAGCACGTAATAATCCTCTTTGTTTTGCCCAACGACCATTCCCATCCATAATAATAGCGATATGCCTAGGAAGTTTGTCCTTATCAATAGTGTTTATTAATTCCATTTTATTCTGCGCAAAAACAAGGTTTATTACCAAAGGTATAGGTCAGTGTTACACCTGAAAACACATACCAATCATTATTGTTTAAATTTCCGAATTGTAGGGGTTTCCAATTTTCATTTATAGGGGAACTACCATCTAGGTCGTCTGCAAATGTAAATCGGGCTCCTATTTCTAAACCAAGCACAAAATTAGAAGTTAAATTGGATTTTACACCTAAAATTATCGGTAATGCAATAGTTTTTTGTTTTGAGTCGAACTCAGCATGGCCGTATTTGAAAAATAAGCTATCGTAAAAGCTTATACTAAGTCCTGTAAATACATAAGGAGTAAATCGTCTTTCTAAAGGGTTGGAAATATCAAAATTAAAAAAATTAAATTCAATTCCGCCAGCAAGTTCTTTTATGTTATTTTGAAATTCAAATCCTCTTAGTTTACGACCGATCTCTTTAGAATCAATGTCTTTTGCTGCTATTTTGGATTGAATATATGAAAATCGCCAAGAATGTCGAGGTGTTTTATTCCATTTATAAATCAACCCTAATGTAGTGTTATTGGGATTGATGTAAGTGGTTGAACCGACATCACCAATATAGTTACTGCCACCAACAAAAACCCCCAACTCATTAATTTGAGCTTGAGCACTTGCGAAGCAAAGTAAACATACCAATACAAGAATTGCTTTATTCATTCAAATAAAAATTGAGTGCAAATATAAAAATTATCAACCCGAATTGTTGTTTGTTAAGTAAATGAGGTTGCTTTCTGAACTTGATAAACGTAATCTAAATTCAGAATCGATAACTTAAACGAAAGAATGGGTTAAATAGTATAAAATGAATTTAATTTCTCTTGTCCTCACCCCAAAGCAATTTGTTGCGTAAGGTTTTTAAAAAAGTTTCTTCGGGAATTTCGATCATATTGATTTCAAAAGGATTCTTTTTGATAATTAAAATGGATTCGTTTTTAACCGTCGTTACTCGAGAATCAAGTGATACTAAATATTGATCTTCACGTCCTGTTACACGAAGTTTTATTTCGGTATTATCTGGAACAACAAGCGGTCGGGCGTTTAAATTATGAGGCGCAATAGGAGTGATAACTAAACTTTTTACTTCTGGAGTTAAAATAGGACCACCGCAACTCATGGAGTATCCAGTAGAGCCTGTTGGAGTCGAAATGATTAAGCCGTCTGCCCAATACGAATTTAAAAACTCATTGTTTAAATATGTTTCAATTGTAATCATCGAAGTAGTATCTTTTCTACTCACAGTGATTTCATTCATAGCGAAATTAATTTCTTTGATCGCTTCGTTTTCTGGAGAACAATCTAAACCTAGGAGAGTTCTTTTAGAAATACTGTATTTTTTGTCGATAACAAATTGTAAGAAAGAATCGATATTTTCTTTTTGAACAGTAGCTAAAAATCCCAATCGTCCTGCGTTAATTCCTAAAATAGGAACGCCTGAATTGCGCACTAAGGTGGCAGCTCTTAATATGGTGCCATCACCACCAATACTAATTAGCATGTCAAAACTAGCATCTAGTTCAGCATAAGAAGAGAATGTTTTGTGCTCTTCGTGAATGATATTTTTTTCGTGCAACATTTTAAGAAATGCTGATTCGATAACTAATTCAATAGTATTTTTTTTAAAAAAAAGAAAGATGTCCTTAATGATAGGTTCTGTACTATTGAGATAATATTGTCCGTAGATGGCTATTTTCATTTTCTATTGGTGTAACATTAGATTAAATGTTAAGATATTTGTCTAAATAATCAGAACGTTCTTTTAGATTATTGATATAATTATCTTCGTTGTGTTCAGATAGGATTTCGTAATTGTAACGTCTGAAGGTTTGAATAATTTCATTCATAACCCCTAAGGTTATTTTTATAGTAATTTCGACTGTTTCATTATCAAAATTGGAAATAAATAATCCTAATAATTTTCCATTATTGCTTTCCACAATTTGAGTAATCTGACTCATGGAGTAGTCTAGAGATGCCTTCTTAACAATAATAATTCCTCCAGCTTCTTTGATAAAAGGTGTTTCATGGAAAAATTTCATGATGTCGGTTAGTTCATAATAGCCCACATAATGGTTGTTTTCATCTAAAACAGGAACCACATTAGCGTGATTTTTACCAAAAACCTCTAAAACATCTAACCAAATCATATTGGTTCTAACAAAAAAAGGCTCCAAAGTGTATTTGTAATCGCCTACTTTTTTGTCGACATCAAAAGTCTCTAGGTCATCAGCGACGATACTTCCAATATAAATTCCATCTTCCAAAACAGGAAAATGAGAAAAAGATGAGTCCGTAAAAAAGTCTTGTGCAGCAAGAATGGTTTCTTGACTGTCAATGGCTCTGAAGTCCTTATTGATGTAGTCTGTAATCGCTGTCATAAAATCAATCCTCAATAGTTAATGCAAAATAATCAAAAAAAGGCAAAAACTCCTATCTTTTACTTTGTATTTTTGTATCCGCATAATAGTTTTTTAAAATCAATCCTAGTTTTATGACAAAGTTAAGTGTAAATATCAACAAAATAGCAACTTTACGAAATGCTCGTGGCGGAAATGTACCGGACTTATTAAAAGTGGCTACTGATATTCAAAAATTCGGCGCACAAGGCATCACCATTCATCCGCGTCCAGACGAGCGCCATATTCGCTACCAAGATGCACGTGACTTGAAATCTATCGTTTACACGGAGTACAATATAGAAGGGAATCCGCAACATAATTTTATCGATTTGGTTTTAGAATGTCAACCAGACCAAGTGACTTTAGTTCCAGATGCGATTGGAGCAATTACCTCTTCGGCGGGTTGGAATACTGTAAAAAACCAAGCCTATTTGACGGAAATGATTCAAGAATTTCAACGCAACGGTATTCGAACCTCAATTTTTGTAGATCCTGTTCTTGAAATGATTGAAGGGGCTAAAAAAACAGGAACTGACCGTATCGAACTGTACACCGAAGCTTTTGCGCATCAATACGATTTAGGAAACGAAAAAGGAATTGAACCGTATGTGGCAGCTGCAGTCTTAGCGAATGAATTGGATTTAGGAATCAATGCAGGTCACGATTTGAGTTTGGATAATATTCAGTTTTTCAAACAAAACATTCCAGGCTTATTAGAGGTTTCCATTGGTCACGCATTGATTTCCGAAGCCTTGTATTTAGGCTTGGACAATGTAGTAAATATGTATTTGCAAAAATTAAAATAATTGGGGCGTGCCTGTTTGCTTCGTTGCCTCGCAATGACAGGCGGGCTGTCGGCTTTATCTCTCCGTTGCACTGCGAGGATATTGCCTCTATCCCTCACGCAAAATAAAATAAATAACTAATGTTGTATTCAAAAATAGAAGGTTCAGGCAAGCCAATTTTAATTCTGCATGGATTTTTAGGAATGTCTGACAATTGGAAAACAATGGGAGTGCAATTTGCCTCCGAAGGTTTTGAAGTTCATCTTTTAGACCTGCGAAATCATGGTCGAAGTTTTCATTCGGAAGAATTCAGTTACGAACTAATGGTCGAAGATATTGTACAATATTGTCAGGAACATCATTTGGAAAAGATCAATGTTTTAGGGCATTCCATGGGAGGTAAAACAGCCATGTTGCTTGCTACGCGTTATCCTGAATTGGTCGATAAATTAATTGTGGCCGATATTGGGCCTAAATATTATGCGCCACATCATCAAGATATTCTAGCGGGATTGAACGCGGTCGATTTTTCTAACAAACCCAGTCGAAATGAAGTAGAAGAAATTCTTTCGCACTACATTCCTGATTTTGGAACAAGACAGTTTTTACTTAAGAGTTTGTATTGGCAGGAACCAGGTCAATTGGCGTTCCGATTTAATTTAGCGGTTTTTAATAAAAAAATAACTGAAATTGGTGTTTCTTTGCCAGCGGATTTAGTTTTTGAAAAACCAACTTTGTTTATTCGAGGAGGTAATTCTAATTATATTTTGGACGAAGATATAGCAGCAATTAAGGTACAGTTCCCGAATGCTGAAATCGAAACTATTCCCAATGCAGGACATTGGCTTCATGCTGAAAATCCTGCGTTATTTTATCAATTAAGTTTGTCGTATTTAAATTAAATGAGTTATGAAATTAGTAATTAGAGTAGTAGTTACCGCCCTTTTGGTATTGGTTTTGTCGTATTTTATGAAAGGTGTTCGTGTAGATGGAGTTGTTACAGCCTTAATTGTGGCAGTAGTTTTGGGATTGTTAAATGCTTTTATTAAGCCCGTTTTAGTCTTCTTTACCTTGCCATTTACCATTTTTACTTTGGGATTATTTTTAATTGTAATTAATGGAATATTAATCTTGGTGTGTACTAAGATTGTTGGAGGTTTCCATGTTGATTCATTTTGGACAGCAACTCTATTTAGTGTAATCTTGTCAGTGTCGCAGTCTATAATGTATAAAATCACGGGTGGATCTAAATAATAAAGAACTCTAGGAGTTCTATTTTTGATTATTTTTAGATTGAATTAAAACTTGTTTGGGTTGTAAAATTTTTATAGTTTTGCAACCCAATTTTATTATGTAAATTAAAGAACAAGATGGATATTAAAAGAGTAGCTATAGACGCTGTAAATGAAACAATTGTCATGAATGTAGTTCATATGGATTACAAAGGGCAAGTAGCAAAAAGAATCAATGAAAAAATGCCTTTGGCTACTATAAAAGGATTTAGAAAAGGACAAGCGCCTAAAGATCTTGTTGAAAAACATTACGGGAAAGCAATCAAGAAAGAGGAAGTTAAGAAAGTTGTTGATTTAGCATTAGAGCGTTTTATTCAATCAGAGCAATTACAACTTTTAGGGACTCCATTAGCTAAAATAAATGAAGACTTGGATTGGGATGCTGAAGAATTAGTATTCGAATACGAAATTGGTTTAGTGCCAAATTTTGAATTGGATTTAGAAGCCAAAAACAATATTATTAAGTATGTGGTTAAAGCAGATGACAAATTGATTGATGGTCAGGTGGCACGTATCCAAAAACAATTTGGGAAAGCAATTCCTCAAGAAGTGGTTGCTGAAGGATGTGATGTTACGGGTACTTTCTCTAATGAAGAAAAAGGAATTAATAATAAAACAGTTGTGGCTTTAGCTGTTTTTAAAGATAAAAAAACAGCTAAAAAATTCATTGGTAAAAAAGCAGGAGATGTAGTTACTGTAAATACCAAAGGGTTGTTTGAAGACGACCACCAATTAATGGATTATCTAAAAATAGGGCATGATGAGGTACATACTTTAGCTGTTGATGTTGATTTTACTATTGAATCAATAAACTCAACTGAATTAGCTGAATTGAACCAAGAATTATTTGATAAATTATTTGGAGAAGGAGTTGTGACCTCTTTAGATGATTTAAAAGCTAAAATCAAAGAAGATGCTGAAAGTCAATTTGCACAACAAGCAGATCAAAAATTATTAGGTGATGTAACTGAGTTTTTAATAGAAAACACCAAGTTTGATTTGCCAGCTGAATTTTTGAAAAAATGGTTGCAAACAGTTGGAGAGAAAAAATTATCTGCTGAAGAAGCTGAAGTAGAATATGCTCGTTCAGAAAAAGGATTGCGTTTCCAATTGATTGAAGGGAAAGCTTTAGCACAAAGTAATATCCAAATTACTTTTGAAGATTTGAAAACATTTACATCTAATGCGATCAGACAACAAATGGCGCAATTTGGGCAAACGAATCCTACTGACGAAGAAGTACAAGGAATCGTGGCTAGAGTGTTATCAAACCAAGACGAAGTTAAACGTTTGTCTGACCAAGTAGTTGCGGCTAAATTATTGGAAGTATTTAAAGAAAAAGCTAACGCAACAACAAAAGAAGTTACTTACGAAGAATTTATTGCTGCTTCATACGGAGAATAAATTCTAAAAAATTGAGTATATTTGAGCGTCAATTGAATTTTCTTTTGACGCTCTTTATTTTTGTTTGAAATTAAGGTTCTAGTTGAGCCACTTTAAACTTTTAAACTTTAAACTTTAAAAAATGAATTACGGTAAAGAATTTAGAAAATTTGCTACAAAGCACCAAGGTGTTAATGCAATGTATTACGATAAAATCGTAGGGGCAATGACTCCAAAAAATATGACTCCTTACATCATCGAAGAACGCCAATTGAATATTTCTCAATTGGATGTGTTTTCAAGATTAATGATGGATAGAATTATCTTTTTGGGTACAGGAATAGACGATCAAATTGCAAATATTGTTCAAGCGCAATTGTTGTTTTTAGAAAGTGCAGATGCGTCTAAAGACATTCAAATTTACTTGAATTCACCAGGAGGGAGTGTGTATGCTGGATTAGGTATTTATGATACAATGCAATACATCAAACCTGATGTGGCAACAATTTGTACCGGAATGGCAGCTTCGATGGGTGCCGTTTTATTATGTGCGGGTGCTGCTGGAAAACGTTCGGCATTACCGCATTCAAGAGTCATGATTCATCAGCCTTCAGGAGGTGCGCAAGGAGTAGCTACTGATATGGAGATTAACTTACGTGAAATGTTGAAGTTGAAAGATGAATTGTATAAAATCATTTCACACCATTCAGGACAAACGTTTGAAAAAGTACACGCAGACAGTGAAAGAGATTATTGGATGATTGCTGAAGAGGCAAAAGTCTATGGAATGATTGATGAAGTTTTAGTAAGAGGATAAACAAAAGTTAGAAGTTAGAAGTTAGAGATACGAAAAGTAGTTCTAACTTCTAATTTCTAACTTCTAAGCTAAAAAAATGGCAAAACAAGTATTAGAATGTTCTTTTTGTGGTAGAAAAAAGCCAGAAACCAATTTATTAATTGCAGGTATTGATGCACATATTTGTGATAAGTGTATTGAACAGGCTCACGGAATTGTTGTAGAAGAATTAAAGTCGAGTGGTGGCGCTAATTTAGTAGGTGATTTGATTCTTAGAAAGCCAAAAGAAATCAGGGCTTTTTTAGATCAATACGTTATTGGTCAAGATCAAACCAAAAAAGTGTTATCGGTGGCGGTGTACAATCACTACAAACGTTTGATGCAACAACAATTAGACGATGAGGTTGAGATTGAAAAAAGCAACATCATCATGGTAGGTCAAACAGGAACTGGAAAAACATTGGTAGCTAAAACTATCGCTAAAATGTTAGATGTTCCCTTGGCTATTGTAGATGCAACAGTGCTTACCGAAGCGGGTTATGTGGGCGAAGATGTAGAGAGTATCTTAACTCGTTTGCTTCAAGCAGCTGATTATGATGTGGAAAAAGCCGAAAGAGGCATTGTTTTTATTGATGAAATTGATAAAGTAGCGCGTAAAAGTGACAATCCATCTATAACGCGTGATGTTTCTGGAGAGGGAGTACAACAGGCTTTGTTGAAACTACTAGAAGGAACCGTTGTTAATGTACCGCCTAAAGGAGGGCGCAAGCATCCAGATCAAAAATTTGTAGAAGTCAATACGCAAAATATTCTGTTTATTGCAGGAGGTGCTTTTGATGGTGTAGAACGCATCATTTCGAAACGTTTAAACCGTCAAGCGGTGGGGTATAGTTCTTCTAAAAATGTGGACAATATTGATAAAGACAACTTGTTACAATACATCATTCCAAAAGACATTAAAGATTTTGGTTTGATTCCAGAGATTATAGGTCGATTGCCGGTATTAACGCACATGGATCCGTTAGACAAAGCTACGTTACGTGCCATTTTAACCCAACCTAAAAATGCTTTAATTAAGCAATATGCTAAATTATTTTTGATGGATGAGGTCGAATTTACCATTACAGATGATGCTTTAGACTTTATTGTGGAAAAGGCTTTAGAATACAAATTAGGCGCTCGTGGATTACGTTCGTTATGCGAGGCAATTTTAACCGATGCTATGTATGAGTTGCCTAGTTCTGAGGATAAAAAATTAGCAATTGATTTGGATTATGCTCAAGAGACATTGAATAAAAATCTATTGAAGAGGCTAGAAATCGCTTCATAAAAAAGTATTTACAACCTGTTCTTTTGGACAGGTTTTTTAATTTAAATTAGAAGTTTGTTCAAAAAACACACAATATAATTTTTTAGAAAAGATAGAATACCGATTTTTGTCTACTCTAATAATACACAACCAAAATGACAACAGAAGATAAAGAAATCATATTACTTAAAGTTTCGGGACAGGATAA
>JACCDS011157906.1_pt1 | contig 18515 bp, 15 predicted proteins | sample 7446441 | NCBI WGS metagenome assembly JACCDS01 (sample SAMN15323445, study PRJNA562643) | freshwater metagenome | isolation source: river surface water | place: USA:Blue River Watershed | collected 2017-08-17
AGACGCGCGAGCTGTCACCGGGCACGCAGATCGAGATCCTCACGCCCGACTTCCGCGGCCGCGCCGACCGCGCGCTGAACATCCTGAAGGCCGCCCCGCCCGACGTGATGAACCACAACCTGGAGACCATCCCGCGCCTGTACAAGGAAGCGCGGCCGGGTTCGGACTACCAGTTCAGCCTCAACCTGTTGAAGAAGTTCAAGGCCGAGGTGCCGGGCGTGCCCACCAAGAGCGGCCTCATGGTGGGCCTGGGCGAGACGGACGACGAGATCCTGCAGGTCATGCGCGACATGCGCGAGCACGGCATCGACATGCTCACGCTGGGCCAGTACCTGGCGCCCAGCGGCCACCACCTGCCGGTGCGCCGCTACGTGCACCCGGACACCTTCAAGATGTTCGAGCGCGAGGCCTACGCCATGGGCTTCAGCCATGCCGCCGTGGGGGCCATGGTGCGCAGCAGCTACCACGCCGACCAGCAGGCGCACGCGGCGGGCCTGCCCTCCGCCAGTTGAGCCCCTGCGCATGGGCGCAGGCTAAGTAGACACCGCAGCCTGGCGGGCTGACACCGGGGCACATTCCGATCATGAAGAGACGAGATGTCGGGCTGGCGGCCTTGGCCGCCTTGTGCGCGCCTTTGGCCCGGGCGCAGGAGACGCTGCGGGTCCACCACATCGGCCCCTTGACGGGCGTGCTGGGCCCGTCCAACCAGGAGGCTCTGGCCGGGGCGCGGCTGTACCTGGAGGCGCTCAACGCACGTGGCGGCGTGGGTGGCCGCCCGGTTGAACTGCAGACGCTGGACGACGCGCAAGACCCCAAGCGGGCCCTGGAACTGTTCGATGGCCTCGTGGCGCAGGGCTCACTGCTGGCGCTGATGATGCCGCGCACCACGCCATCGATGGAGGCCCTGATGGACGGTGTGCAGCGCCACGGCGTGCCCGTCATCGGCGCGCAGACCGGTGCCAGCTTCATCAACCAGCCGCCCCGGCGCGAGGTCTTCACCCTGCGGGCCAGCTACCAGAAGGAAGCCGAGGTGGCCATCCGCCAGCAGCACTCCATCGGTGTGCGCAGCTTTGGCCTGCTGCTGGCCGATGACGCCTTCGGGCGTGACACCCTGCTCGGCATCTCGCGCACGATGAAGGAACTGGGCGTCGAGCCCGTGGCCACCGCGCGCATCGACAACCGCAAGCCCGATGTGGGCCCGGCCGTGCAACAGATGCTGGCGCTGCGGCCGCAGGTCGTGCTGCTGATCGTGTCCAGCAAGGCCGCGTCCGACTTCGTCAAGGCCTACCGCTCGCAGGCTGCCACGGCCACCTTCATCTCGTTGTCCAACACCAGCAACAACGACTACATCCAGGGCCTGGGTGCGCAGGCGCGCGGCGCCATCGTGATGCAGGTGTTGCCGTCGCCCTTTTCGCCCACCACGGCGCTGGCGCGCGAGTACGCGGCAGCGGCGGCCAAGACCGCGCACGCCCGCAGCTACGCCGCCTTTTACGGCTTTGCCAGCGCCAAGCTGCTGGCGCTGGGACTGGCCCGCGCCGGGCGCCAGCCCACGCGCGACAGCCTCATCCAGGCGCTGGAGGGTCTGGGCGACGTGGACCTGGGCGGCTTCCGCGTGCGCTACGGCCCGGGCATGCGTGAAGGGTCGGGCTTCGTGGACTCGACCATCATCACGCACGAGGGCCGCTTCATGCGCTGAGCCCGGCAGCGGCCCCGCATGCGGGGCCGACTCACTCAGTCCGCGACCGGCAGTTCGCGCCAGTTCAGGCGGCGCAGGCCCATGCCCGAAGGCGTGCGCCGCTGCAGGATGCTGGTGCGGCCGCCGTCGTCGCCCACCAGCAGGCGCGGCACGCCGTTCACGCTGTACGTGCCCTGGTCGATCACCACGCTGGGCATGGCCGTGCTGTAGGCGATGGTGTTGCCCAGGTTGTTGATCAACTGGCTTTCGGCCGTGCCCACGTCCACCGAGTACACGCGGCTCTTGCCAGCCGGGCTGCAGGCGTCACCGTTGGGCACCATGGACACCCAGGTCACCAGGCCGAAGAACGAGGACGGGTCGTTGATCACGCGCCAGCCCAGGTTGTTGGGCTCCTGGCCCATGTCAGCCCACCAGCCCATGTTGGAGGCGAAGTTCAGCGCCAGCGGTTGCGTCAGGTCGGTGGCCTGCACCAGGTTGCTCATCTGGATGGGGAAGGTGACGCCCGAGGGCAGCGAGGCACTGGTGCTCATGGTCGAGCCGGTGCCGTCCAGGATGGCGGCGAAGACCTGTTTCTGCGTGCTGTTGACGTCTGACGAGTGCAGCAGCCGGCCCGTGCCCACGGTGATGAAGCGGCGGTTCAGTCGCGGGTGCACCACCACCAGCGGGCGCGAGGTGACGGGCAGCGCCTGGTTGTTGGCGTTGCGCAGTTCGGCCAGCTTGACGGGGGCCGCATAGGCGCCGGTGGCTGGTGTCACGTCCAGCCGCCAGAGGTTGCCCAGCAGGTCGCCCGCGTAGACCGATTCCGCGGTGCCGTCGGTGCGGTCCAGCACGTAGGCCTGCACATGGGCCATGCCGGCCTGCGAGGTGGTGGAGCCTGCGCCCGTGCCCACCTTCTCCAGCAGCGCCCCATTGCGCGGGTTGACGAAGAAGAAGTAGCCCTGACCGTCGCTGTTGTTGTAGCCGGAGCCGAACACCAGCACCCAGCCCCACTTGCGGGTCTTCACAGCCGATGGCGCGCCGTAGGTGAAGCCCAGGTCGGTGTGGCTGAACTCCCACAGCACCTTGCCGGCCACGGCGGTTTCCGTGGTCATGGCCGACGGGTCGGTCACGTCGATGGCGAAGTAGCTCTTGCCGCCCTTGCCCAGCGAGCCCACCAGCACCGAGCGCCAGTTGGTGGTGGTGCCGATCGCCGTGCCCGCGTCGTTCATGGTGCGGCCCAGGTCGATGTCGAACACCGCCGGCGGCCCGTCCACCATGGCCTTGTGGGTGAAGTCCGGGTCGCCGCGCGACACCAGGCCGTCCAGGGCCGGCGTGCCCGAGGGGCCTTGGTACAGGGCGCTGGGCACGTAGGCAAAGACCTCCTGGCCGGCCGTGGTGCCACTCAGCGAGCCGTCGATGGCATGCAGCATGCCGGCGTTGGTGCCCACGTACAGCATGGTCCTGCGCGAGGCCCAGTCGGTCTTGAAGGTGCCATAGCCCGGGTTGGCGGCATTGGAGTACGTGGCCGAAGGCGGGCCCACCGGGCGCAGCCGCGAGCCCACGATGTCACCCACCGGGCTAGTGCGGTTGCGGTACATGTGCGAGCTGGTGCTGGCGCTGGAGTTCTCCTGGTGCGTGGTGTCGCCGCGCAGGTAGTTCAGGTAGTCGGCGCTGTCGTCGCCGCTGCGGTAGAGGGTGTCCAGCGCGGCCTGCTGGGCGGTGGACAGGCTGGCGTGCCGGAAGGCCACGGCCGCATTGGTGGAAGTGTTCCAGGTGACCATGCGGCGGCCGGTGTCCCAGCCCGTGCCCGCCATCTGGGCCGTCAGCTTGGTACTGAAGTTCCACTGCGGCGTGAGCGACGGCGCACCGGTGTTGGCGTCGAAGGCCACCGAGTTGGCGCTGACCTCGCCGGTCCAGGTGGCGGCGTCGTACTGCGCGCCGTAGCTGGCCGTGCCGGACAGCGCCACCTGCGGCAGCGTGGTCGCGAAGGACGTGGTGTAGGCGCGCAGCGCGGACGAGATGCTGGAGAACGCCGCCGTCAGGCCCGCCACCATCTGGTCGGGCTTGGACACGGTGTAGTAGTTGTCCGGCCGTGCCTGCCCGCCCACGGTGTCGGGGTTGGTGTCCCACCATGACGAGGGCAGGGCCGTGGTGCGCGTGTACGGGTCAAAGCCCGTGGGCACCGTGAAGCCGCCGTACTTGGCGGCCAGGTAGTACTGGTTGTTGGACACATAACTGCCGAACTCCAGCACGTCCAGCCAGTAGGTGGTGACGGTCTGCAGCCCGGTGGTCTTGGCGTCGCCGGCCGTGTCGGGACGGATGTCCTTGGTGTGCGCGTCGTAGGCCAGGCCGGCGATGAGGTAGCTGCCGTTGCTGATGCCGGTGGTGCCCAGGCTGCCGCCCAGGCCTTCCAGGCTGCCCACCTTGTTGGTGGCCGTCACGGCGTTGACCGTGGTGTCGGCTGTCACCTGGCTGGGCATGGTGGGTTCGCTGGAGCCGGTGGTGGACCCAGGCACGTTGCGGTCCCAGTTGGTGTTGGTGTCGCCAATCCCCAGCACGAAGTTCTTCTGGCAGGAGTACTGGATGGGGTCGTCCCAGGTGCGCACGATGGGGAAGCCATCGGCCAGCCGGGCCTTGTTGCTGTCCGAGGCAATGTCGTGCCAGCTGGCGATGGAGCCCTGGTTCTTCAGGTAGCGCAAGGCGCCGTAGTACAGCTCGCTGACGGGGTCGCGCCGCTTGTAGGTCTTCTGTTCCTGGCCGAACTTGTTGAGGTAGTTGATGACGCCGCTGTTGCCAATGGTGATGCCCAGCCAGTTGGCCGTGTCCGTGGCGTCGGCGGCGTCGGGGTTGGTGACCAGCACGCCGTTGTCGGCGTCCCACTCTTTCGCGGCGTTGGCCACCGGGGTGGAGCCGGGCACGATGGTGTTGGGGCCGATGAACTTCTGCTTGGCGCGCAGCACGCCGCCGTCGCGGATGTTGTCGGTGGGGTCGTTGAGGTAGCCGAAGGCGCTGTAGCGGATCTTCTCGGCGTACTGCTGCATCAGGCCTTCAGGCTTGTAGCCGCCGGATGCGTAGGCCTTGCAGTTGGCCTCGACCGAGAAGCCGGTGCCGGACTCGCAGACCTTCACGCGGGCGTAGAAGTAGTACAGGCTGCCGTCGCTCAGCGTGAGGGACTGCGTGTAGTGCGTGGGCGTGCCGGTGGTGGAGCTGGTCAGGGTGCCGGTCTTGGTGAACCAGACCTGGTTGCCCCGCGTCCGAACGCTGACTTTCAGGGACGACAGACTCAGCGGCGTGTGGTCCGCAATCTCCGTGCTGGAGGGCGACGGACGCTCCTTGAGCGCATTGGTGTCGCTGGTGGGGATGAGCGGGAAGTTGGTGTCGCTGCCGTTGGAGCTGTTGTTGGTGGCCCAGGCACGCTCCAGGATGGTGGTGGTGGCCGTGTCCACCACCCGCAGGCCGCCGGTCAATGCCCAGCGGAAGGGGTCGATGGCCTGCATGGTCAGCCAGTTCAGGAAGTTGCCGCTCCAGGTGTCGGTGACGCTGCTGTCGGTGCACTTGTAGGCGCTGGTGGCCGTGCTCACTGGGTAGAAGTGGCTCAGGTCGGTGCCGCTCTCCGTGCCCACGTAGTAGCGGTAGCACTTGGCGTGGTCGAAGTACCCGAGGTAGCGCGTGCCGGGCACGAACTTGCCCTGGTGGGCCACGCTCACGGCCGTGGGGAACTCCACCGACAGGGCCAGCACCAGGTTGCCCGGCACCGTGGCCGTGGCGAACACCGGCTGGTCGGCCAGTTGCACCTGGGCATGCAGCAGGCCGGTGGACCCCAGCCACAGCGCAAACGCCGCGGCCAGGCTGGGCAGGTTCAGGAGCCGGAGGGTGCGGGTGAGCGTGTTCATAGCGTCACGGTGGTCTGGAAGAAAGCCTGGGTGTTGCGCGGCCCGGTCACGCGGATGCTGATGCGGTAGACCACGCGTTGGCCCAGCGCACCGGCGCCGCCGGCGCTGGCGTCCTCGGCGATGTTGGACACCGAGCTGTTGCCGCCCTGCGGGTTGAGGTCGTCCGCCATCACGCAGTGGTCGGGTGTGGCGGCGCCCGTGTTGGCGCACATGCGGTCCACCACGTAGCGCATGGTCACCGCCTGTTCGGTGACCGTGATGTCGTTGGAACTGGCGCCTATGGTCGAAAAGGAGCTGTCCGCGATCAGGTCATTCGGCAAGCCCTGCGCGTTGCTGGGCAGCAGCGTGGCGCTGTAGTTGAGCGCGGTGCTGCTGCTCTGCCGGGTGGTCTCGGCGCCCAGCGAACCGGACTGCAGCGATGTCAGCACCGTGCCCACGGCGCGCTCGGCCTGGTTGGTGAGGTCGCGCTTGAAGCCCAGGTTGCCGGCGTTGGTCATGGCCGTGCCGTAGGAGCGGATCATGGCCGCGGCCGCGATCAGCATGATGGCCAGGGCGAACAGGCCAAACAGCATCACCACGCCGCGCTGGCGTGGGACTGCGGCGCCGCGGCGCCTGGCGGGGGTGGGGTGCATCTTCATGGTCGGGGCATCAGCATCACGTTGCGCAGCGGCACCGTCACTTCCACCGCGCGCCAGCGCAGCAGTTGCTCCGTACTCGTCAGCGTGCGGCTGACCTGCAGGGTGGAACCCAGGTCGGAGAACAGCGTCATCGTCGTGGGCGACACGGCGTTGCGCTCGGGCGAGCTGTTGCGCACCAGCACGCCCATGCGCAGCGCGATGATGCGGCTGAGGTTGGTGCGCGCCGTGGCCGATCCGTCCAGCAGCGACGACGCATTCCAGGGCGAACTGGCCGGGCTCTGCCAGGAGTCGATGCGGCCGTCGTCGTTGGTGTCCACGCCGTACAGCACGCGCAGGTCGGCCACGCCGTCGGCCAGCGCGACCACGCTGTCCGTGCCGTCCAGTTGCAGCATGTCGTGCGCCACCAGGGTGGCGTTGGGGCCGACGCCGATCAGCTGGAACTGCGGCAGGTTGGTGGTGACGTTGCCCACCGGCGCCACGAAGGCCGGGCTGCTGACCCCCATGCTGGCCAGCGTGGTGCTGCCTTGCGTGCTGGTGGCGTAGGTGCCGCCGAAGGTGAGCAACTGGTCCGCGCCGCCGGTGAAGCCGCTGGACACCTGTTCCATCAGGCATTCCGAATTGCCCTGGAAGACCAGGGCCAGGTCGCCGCCGCGCAGGCCCACGGTGGCCGGCACGCGCAGTTGCGCGGTGGCGGCTGAGCCGGTCAGCACGCGCAGCGGTGACTCGCCCATGCCCGACGAGCCGGTGTTGACCGCCAGCACGTCCGAGCCGTCGGTGCCCGCACCGGCGTGCACCACCACAGGCGCCAGCCGCACGGTCTGCGACACGCTGGCAAACGGTGCCGGGAACGCGGTGCTGCGCGGCAGCACGGTGGTGCTGCTGCGCGCCACCAGCAGCTGGCAGCCGAAGGAGTTCCGCCAGGCTTGGGCAAAGCCCGAGCCGGCGCTGCGCACGCTGCGGTCCAGCAGGTAGGCCACGTAGGCGCCGCCTATGGACGAGTCGTTGCTGGAGGTGAGGTTGCGGCGCGTGCCCTCGTAGCGCACCAGCATCAGCGTGATGGCCAGTGTCAGCACCAGGCTGATGGCCACGGCCACCAGCAGTTCCACCAGCGTGAAACCCCGGCTGCGCTTGCCCATGGCGTTGCGGCGCATGTTCATGGCAGCTGCACCTGCGTGGTGTAGGTGTGCACGGTGCCCGAAGGCTCGTGGGGCGCACGCCAGGTGACGGTGATGGTGGCCACGCCGGCGCTCACGGTCACGGTGCCGGCGCCGTTGGGCAGGCCACGCGCCGTGGCGTCGCCCACACTGGTGTTCCAGGCCGAGACGGTGGCCGTGGGCAGGCTCACCGTGTTGTTGGCCCACATGGTGCTGACCATGTCGTTGGCCAGCAGCGCGGCGCGTGCGCTGTCTTCCGCGCTGACCGAGTTCTGCACGGCCTTGGCCTGCAGGCCCACCATGCCGATCAGCCCGAAGCTGAACAGCACGATCACCACCAGCACTTCGATGAGGGACAGGCCGCGTGCGCGGCGTGGGCAGGAGGTTTGACGCGGCTTCATGCGGGGCACCCGTCTGGGTTGGTGGATGACAGCGTGCGGGCCGGGTCGCACTGGCGCACCTGGCCGCCCAGGCCGACGAGCACGCGCAGCGTGCGGTCGGCGCGCACGCCCGAGATGTTGTAGGTGCTCACGCCCGACGAGGCCAGCGTGCAGGTGGTGGTGCCAATGCCCGGGCTGCTGTTGGCCACCTGGCGGCCCAGCGAGTTGAAGCAGATCGCCGTGGGGCCGCTGATGTCCACGCCCGCGGCGCGGTCGGACAGGTTGCCGCACTGCACCACCTCGGCGGTGTCGCCCGCGGTCAGGGGCACGGTGCGCACCACCCAGAAGCTGCCGTTGGCCGCCGGGGCGGTGCTGGTGCTGCAGGTGCTGTCGTTGGTGAGGAAGAACACCACCTGGCGGCTGCGGCGCAGCGCCTCGGTCTGCGCCAGGCGGGCGCCGTTCTGCAGCGCGTCGCTCACCGTGCGCACCTGGGAGTTGCGTGTCCAGGTGCTGAACGACGGTGCGGCCAGTCCCATCAGCACAGCCAGCAGCGCGATGGTGACGACCAGTTCCACCAGCGTGAAACCGCGCTGGCCTGTGCGGGGTGTGGGGTTCAGCATGCTTCCCCCTTCTTCAGCAGCCACTTGCTGGTGCAGGTGTTGTAGCCCGTGGGGGCGGCCGTGGTGGCGCGCACGTCGGCCTCGGTGATGGTGAAGGTGAAGCCGTTGGTGGCACCGCTGCCCACGGCCTGCAGCGTGAATGCCGTGGCCGTGGGCGTGCCCGAGCAGCTGACGACGAAGTTGCCAAAGGTGCGTGGCGTCGCATCGGTGCTGGCGCAGGGCGTGGTGAAGGTGCCCGAGGTGGCGTAGGTGCGGTTGTCCTGGAAGTGGCGTTCCATCTGTGCCCGCAGGGTGGCCAGGCCGTTGGTCGCGTTGGCCAGCTGGCCGCGCAGCACGTACTCGCGGTAGCTGGGCAAGGCCACGGCGGCCAGGATGGCCACGATGGCCACGGTGATCATCACTTCGATCAGCGTGAAGCCACGTGCGGCGCGGGCCGGCAGGGGCTGGGCGGTGTGCTTGGGCATGTCGTGAACCTCGGTGGGGCGCGGCCGGGCCAGGTGGCCGTGGGAGCTCTCGCGCCGCTTCTGTCTGGACTATCGGCCGCGTTGCGCGGCCATTGAGCCGGTTCCGGGTAACAGACATTTGCCGCCCCGGCCGCTTGTCCGCGCTGGCGAACCGCCGGTCCATCTGGCCCTGTTATCGGTGCCGATGCAGGCCCGCTTGAGCGGCCTGCCGGGCAGGGCGCTACAGTGACCGGGACTGACACCGACGCGGGCCTGCCACACCCCGCACACCACCATGCCCACTCTGGACCGCCCCCGCCTGCACGCCTTCCTGCAAGCCATGCCCAAGGCCGAACTGCACATCCACATCGAAGGCTCGCTGGAGCCCGAGCTGATCTTCCAGCTGGCGGCGCGCAACGGCGTCAGCCTGCCCTACGCCAGCGTGCAGGCGCTGCGCGAGGCCTATGCCTTCACCGACCTGCAGAGTTTTCTGGACATCTACTACGCCGGCGCCAGCGTGCTGCTGAAGGAGGACGACTTCTTCGACATGGCCTGGGCCTACTTTCAACGCGCCAGGGCCGACGGCGTGGTGCGTGCGGAACTCTTCTTCGACCCCCAGACCCACACCGCGCGTGGTGTGCCCATGGCCACGGTGATCCAGGGCCTGAAGCGCGCCTGTGACCGGGCCGCGGCGGAAATGGGCATCAGCGCGGCGCTGATCCTGTGTTTCCTGCGCCACCTCAGCGAAGACGACGCGTTGCAGACGCTGCAGGAGGCCTTGCCGTGGCGCGGGCACTTCATCGGTGTCGGCCTGGACAGCAGCGAGCAGGGCCACCCGCCGGAGAAGTTTGCGCGGGTCTTCGCGCGCTGCCGCGAACTGGGCCTGCAGGTGGTGGCGCACGCGGGCGAGGAAGGGCCGCCGGCCTACATCCGCAGCGCGCTGGACGTGCTGCAGGTGCAGCGCATAGACCACGGCGTGCGCTGCCTGGAGGACCCGGCCCTGGTGCGGCGCCTGGCGGCTGAACAGGTGCCGCTGACGGTGTGCCCCTTGTCCAACGTCAAGCTGTGCGTGTTCCCGACCCTGGCGCAGCACAACCTGGCCGCGTTGCTGGAGGCCGGGCTCTGCGTCACGGTCAACAGCGACGACCCCGCGTACTTTGGCGGTTACCTGCTGCAGAACTTCACCGAGACCTTTGACGCGCTGCCCCAGCTGGGCTTTGCTGAGGCCCGCATGCTGGCCCGCAACAGCCTGCAGGCCAGCTTTGCGCCGGCGGCGGACAAGGCGCGCTGGCTGCAGGACCTGGAGCGTTGCGCCCAGACTGCCTGAGTCGGCCGCGCCGGCGCGGCTCAGCGGCCGGTTTCCTCGAACCAGTAGCGGCGCAGGCGCGGTGACTGGATGGTCGGGTTCAGCCGGGACCCTTCGATGGCCGAGTTGCGCGCATTCGGCGCGCCGATGATGAACGGCACCTGCTTGGTGGTCCCGTCGGCACGTGTGATGTTCACGATGCCGGCCACCGGGCTGGGCGGCAGCCCGCCACCGGCCAGCAGCGAGCCCGTGCTGGCCACGCAGAACAGCGGCATGGCGTAGCTCTTGGCCACGCCCAGGTTGGCCGAGCAGGTGTTGCCTGACGATGCCGCCGGGCGGTTGGTGCCGAAGAAGCTGTAGCCGGCAATGGAGGTGGCCGCGTTCACCACCTTCTCGCCCTGGGCCAGCGCCATGTAGCAGCCGGGGCCGCTGATGTTGGAGCTGCTGCCCATGGCGGTCAAAGATGCCCAGTCGATGGGGCTGGCGACCGAGGGCGCGCCCTTGTCCGTGCGGCGGTCGAAGATCTGGAAGAAGTGGTCGTTGGTGGCCGACAGCAGCGGCTTTTCGCGGTCACCCGAGCCCAGCATCAGGGCCGTGAAGCCACGGGTCACGATGGCGTCGGGCGGGAAGAAGAACTTGCGCCCGGTGGTCGTGCCGCCGCTGAGGTCGGCAACACGGAAGATGGTCCAGTTCGACGGCCCGTTGCCGCCGGCGGTCTCGAAGTCGAGGCGGTACACCGTGCCGCCCAGGTCCACGGCGTAGCCGCGGTCGATCTTGCCGTCGCTGTCGTGGTCCACCAGGGTCACATCGGCGGCTACGCTGCGGCTGATGGCGCGTGGCGAGGTCTCGCCGTTGAGTGAGGTGAAGCGCTTGACCACCGAGCCGTCCAGGCCGTCCAGCACGTAGACCGCATTGCCCATGGTGGTGGTGCCGCTGCCGTCCTCCGCTGCGGCGTCGTAGCCGCCGCCGAAGATCACCACCGGGTTGCTGTAGCCCTGGACGCGGGCCACACGCGGCTCGGACCAGGTCTGGCCCAGCAGCGACAGGTCGCCCGAGCTGCTGCCCACCACCTTCCACAGGAACTTGGGCGCGCTTGGGCTGGTCACGTCAAAGGCATACAGCTGGCGGCCGCCGCGGCGCATGCCCACGTAGATGATGACCTTCTCCACCACGTTGCTGCTGTTGAGCTTCTGGTAGACGCCGATGGGGCCGTCGACGAAGTAGTCGCGGGGCGTCGCGCCCAGGCCCGTGGGGGTGGTGGACAGCTGCACGGCGGGCGCGTTGGCGCGCAGCCGGTTCAGCTTGCCGAAGTGCTCCTGCGGCACGAAGCTCCACAGCTCGCTGCCGGCGCCCGAGCCGCTCTGGTTGCCGTTGACGGCGTGCAGCTGCCCGTCGTTGGCGCCGTAGAAGACCACCACGCCCGTGGTGCCGCCGTAGTTCACCACCGCCGGACGCGAGTGCAGCACGTCGCCGTGGATGGACGGCCTCACGGTGGTGGCTGGCGTGGTGGTGGGGCCTCTTTCGTCCCCTGCGTTGTCGGTGCCGCGCACCCAGTTGATCAGGTCGGTGCGCGCGCTGGCGCTGCCGACGCCCAGCGCCGTCTGCGTGATGGCCGTGTTGCCGTCGTTGAACAAGGTGTCGGCGTCCGCGCCCAGCGTGGTGCCGGTGGAGCAGCCCACGCAGGTATAGACCTTGCGGGTGGCCTGCGCCGTGGCGTAGCTCGTGCGCAGCCACTGTGCCACCGAACCCTTTTCCACCACCTCGCCGTCGGGCGAGTCGCTGGCGCTCAGCGGCGTGCCCATGCGCTCGTTGCTCCAGAAGGTGGATGCCGCGGTCCAGTAGGAAACGGCCGAGGGGCTCAGGAAGCCGGTGGACGAGTTGATGGCGGAGGTGCCGGTGGCGTCGGCGACAAACAGGTTGTCGCTTTCGTCCAGCGCAAACTTGTACTGCTTGACGTTGCCGCGCCAGCGTGGCGCCGCCGAAGCATCGGGCCGGAACATGCCCATGAAGATCTGGTTCAGGTAGGTGCCGCGTGCGTTCACCGACACCGGCAGGCTGGCCGAGGCGAACACGCTGTTGACGGCCTGGATCTGGTTGAAGATGTTCAGCATCTGCGTCACCAGCGTGACGGTCTCTGACGCCTCGTAGTAGTTGCCGCCGCCGTAGCTGGCCACGCTGCGGGCGTAGGCCCGGTAGCGGTTTTCCGGCGCCGTGCCGGCCTTGGACGGGTCCACCACCGCCACCGCGTGGGTGATGATGCCCTGCATGTCTTCCTTGCCGCTCACGTCCACGGTGCGCAGGTAGCGGGCGTATTCATCGCCCCAGTTGGACTCGTTCGTGCCCTGGCTGGGGGCGGCGATGGGCGCCACCGCGGTGGCGCCGCCCAACCCTTGCAGCAGCGACTGCGCCGTGCTGTTCTCGCCGTTGGTGGGCGAGCCGTTGGCGATCAGGATGATGTAGTTGTTGCCGCAGGAGTTGCCCGAAGGGCTGACATAGCGGCCGCCGCTGAAGGCGGTGCTGTCGTAGAAGCTGTTGATGTTGCCCGTGCGCGGGGCCAGGCCCTTGAAGTACAGGTAGCCCTCATGCAGCATCAGGGAGAACTGCGCCAGGTTGGCCTTGTGGGTGGGCGCATTGGCGATGCTGCGGATGACCGTCTTGAAGTCCGCCTTGGCGGCCGTGGTCAGTGGCGTGAAGGCCTTCAGCGGGTAGCCGCCCTTGTTGCTATCGGGGCTGGCATTGGTGAGCATGATGCCCACGTTGAACAGCGCCGTGCCGCCCGTGCCCACGGGCAGGCGGTCAATCACGTTGTACAGCGCGCACAGCTCCACGGCGTACTTGGAGCCCTGGTCTGTGGGCTGGCCGTTGTTGACGCCGTTGTCCTGGAAGTAGCAGCTGCCTCCCACCGACGGGTTCCAGTTGGCTGACGAGTCCAGCATCAGCAGCACGTTGGGGCGGTCGCTGGTGGCGTTCACGCCGGCGTAGATGTCGATGTCCGAGGGCGGGTCTGCCCACACCGGGCTCAGGAGTCCGGACAGCAGCAGGCCGGTGGTGGCGGCGATTCGATTCAGTGCATTCATGGGCAGCCCAGTGGCGAGGCCTGCATCAGGGGCAGGCGTTGAGCGCGTCGGTGATCAGGCCGCGCGCGGCGACACCCTGGTTCACGACGACTTGCGCGCCGCTGCGCGGGTCGGTCACCACGGCGCGCAGGTTCCACTCGCTGTCCGCGCACAGCGAGTCGGTGTTGGCGGTGCTGCCGCTGACCTCCAGACCCGAGGTCTGGGCGGCCGACGACTTCATGCAGTTCAGGTCGGCCGCGACGTTGGCGTCCAGTTCGCTGGTGCGGACCACGCGCAGCCGGTAGCAGGTGGGTGCCGGTGACAGCGTGGCGCTCAGGTCGGCCACGCCGTCGCCGTCCAGGTCCACGGTCACCGGGTTGGCGGCCACGGCGTCCGGCTGCTGGCTGAAGGTGGGTGCGCTGATGGTCCTCTCGATGGCCGCCTGGGCCACGTTGAAGGCCTCCTGGCGGGCCTGGCCGTTGCCGACGATGCGCACGTTGTTGACGCTGCTGCGCACCGCCCAGGCGGCCATCAAGGCCAGGGCACCGAGCATGACCAGGGCCACCACCAGCGTGACCCCGCGCTGTTGCCCGCCATGCCGGGTGGCCGCAAGGGATGTGCGCTTCATTGGAGTTCCCGTGCCCCGCTGGGGTTGATCAGCCGGTTGGTCATGGAGTAGGCCCGCCTGACGTAGCCGTCGTCCGTGGTGGTGTAGGTGCCGGTGGCACCGAGGTCAAAGCTCTGGCTGCGGGCCGTGTGGCCGCCCGCGGCTTTTTCCAGCGAACGCACCACGTAGTGCACCTTCAGCGCCATGACGTTCTGCCACTGCGAGGCCGCGCCCGTGGCGGCGGGGCTGGTGCGCCAGGCGTCCACGCTGCCGTTGAGGTCGGTGTCAAAGCCGTATTCGAAGCGCAGCGCCTCGACGCCGTCCACCAGGGGCGTTTCCACCAGCTGGTTGCCGACCAGGTCCAGGCGCTTGAGCGTGGGTGTGCTGTCGCCGCCCGTGCCGCAGACGTTGCAGGAGGCAATGAAGTAGATGCGCGACACGTAGGCGCGTGCCACGTTGGGGCCGGCGCAGGCCCGGTTGCGCAGGGTCAGCTGGGACGGCTGGCGGTCGAAGGCCAGGGGTGTCGAGCTGCTGTCCTCGCTGCAGAAGGACACCTGCATGAGGTACTGGCTGTTGCTGCTGGTCAGGCTGGACACGGCCACGTTGCCGGTGGCCAGGCGGCGCACCACCAGGGCGTCGGTGCCGGACAGCCGGTTGCGGCTGCTCAGGCAGGCCAGGGTTTCGCTGCTGGCGTAACCGCGCACCGGTGTGGGCAGGGTCAGCGGCGAGGCCGTGAAGCCGCTGGGCGTGGTGGCGCACGGGTCAGGCTCGGACCAGGCGGCATCCTTGGTGGCCAGCTCGCCGAAGAAGCCCGCCAGCTGCAGGTCTTCGCGCAGCATCTCGGACACGTAGCGGCCGTTTTCGATCTGCACGCTGGCGCGCTGCACGTTCTGGCCGTTGGTCGAGGTGCGGGCAAACAGCATCAGCAGGGCCGCGCTCACGAACATGCCCAGGGTGATGCCGACCATCACCTCGACGAGGGTGATGCCTTGCTGGCGCCCTGGCGGGCGGGTGCGGGGATTGCGGGCCATGGTGGTGTTCTCAGCAGCGCGGCGTGGGCGACGCGACCGCCAGGTCACGCAGCAGGGCCACGCAGACCGTGGCCGAGACGACGCGCCGTTTGGTGTCATCCGGAAAGTTGGTGTCGCCCTGGCCGCAGGCGCTGGTTGGGGCGCCGGTGCCCTCCATGCCCTGCCAGGCCACGGCCACGATGTAGCGGTCGCTGGTGCCGCTGGCCTGGGTGATGCAGCCGCGGGCACCGAGCATGGCGCCGATGCGGCTGGAGCCGGCGGTCTCGGTGCTGCCGCGCAGCAGGTTGCCCCATTCGCACAGGTCCAGGGCGGCACCCGTGAGGCTGGCGCAGTCGACGACCGAGCCGCCGCCGATCAGGCCCGTGCTGGTGTAGGACCCCGCGTTCGTGCGGTTGGAGTTGATGCGCGCCGCCATGTCCTCCACCAGCACCAGTGCCTGGCTGCGCTGCAAGGCCTCGAACTCGGCGCTGGCCGCACGGGCCTGCATGGCGGCAAATCCCAGCAGGCCAAAGGCGCACAGCACCAGGGCAACGAGGATCTCGATCAGCAAGGCGCCGCCCTGGGCGGCTCTTGCGGCCTTTGCGGGCGCGGTGTGGCGTTGCATGGTCAGCAGGCCGTCAATTTGCTGCGCGCGCGGCCCGACAGGTCCAGCTCGACGCAGCGGTGGACCGCGGTGTCGCGGCTGGAGCTCATGGAGATGCGCACCGCTGTGCTGGGCGCGGACACGCGGCCTTGCGGGTTGAAGCTCACCGAGCTGGGTGCGTCGTCAAAGCGCACCGAGCTGTCCAGGGCCTCGCGCGAGGCCAGTTCGGTGCCGCCGCTGGCCACCACCCAGCCCGCCGCCCAGCTGCTGTTGCGCGGGGTCACGGTCACGGTGGCGCTGCGCTTGAGTGCTTCGCTGCGCGCCAGCAGCAGGTCGGCGGTCAGGTCCAGCGTGGCGGCGCGCATGCGCTGGCCGGCCAGGAAGCCGCTGAGGTTGGGTGCGGCCACGGCCGTGACCAGGCTCAGCAGCACCAACACGATCATCAGCTCGATGACCGTGAGGCCCCGCTCGGCCCGGCCGCCCGCGGCCGCCCAAGCGCGCTGCAGCGCGGGAGTGGCTGTCCTGCGCATCACCAGCACCCCGCCACCGCGGCCGTCTTGGTGCCGGCCTGGTTGATGCTCAGCGCGCCGCAGCGGTCACTGGCCTGGTTGCCCGTGGGCGTCAGCGTCACGGTGAAGCTTGGCGGCGCGGTGTCGGGTGTCGGCATGCTGCGCGTGTAGTTGCTGGCGGTGCTGCTGGGCACGGGCACACCCACGGCGTCCAGCGTGGCGGCGTAGGCGCGGGTGTCCACCAGGAATTGCTGCTGCCGCGAGGCCACCGACATCAGGTAGGCCTGGGCTTCCGCGCGCGTCGAGCGCCGGACCTGGTCGCGGTAGGAGGGCAGGGCCACCGCCATCAGGATGGCCACGATGGCCACCGCGATCATCAGCTCGATCAGCGTGACGCCACGCGGGCGCGGGCACGAGGCCTGGATGGCTCGGATGGGCCGAGACGGTTGCCGCGGCCTGGCCGGGTGCGGGGCGGAAAAAGTGGTCTGGTCCATGGGCGCGATCCTCACCGGCTTATCGGCCCCGGCCGGTGGAATCTTGAGCGCCCCGGACCGCCTGCTGGCGTCGCCCGGTGTTGCTTTTGCGGGCCGCCCCGTGCTGGTGCGGCCCGGCGGCTTTCAGTGCGCTGGCGGGGCCGCCAGGGCGTCCGACAGCGCCGCCGCGCCGGCGCCAAAGGCGTAGGCGTCCATGCCCAGGTCGCCGAACACCAGGCTCTCATGGATGCGCAGGCCCGGCGCCTGGCCTCCCGCGCCAGCGGCCACGTAGAAGGGCAGCAGGTGCTCGTCCGTGGGGTGCATCAGCGCCGCGTGCGGGGCGCGGCTGCGGTAGCTGAACAGGCCCGGCCAGTCGGCTGCCGCGGTGTGATCGGCAAACCAGTGGCGGAAGGCCGTGCTCTCCGGCGTGGCCGCGCGGTCCGGCGGGTGCAGGCCACCACCGGCGAACACGCGGCCCAGGTTGTGCGTGATGCTGCCGCTGCCCACGACCAGCACGCCCTCGTCGGCCAGCGGGGCCAGCGCCTGGCCCAGCGCAAACAGCTTCTCCGGCGACCAGTTGGGCGGCCAGGCCAGCGGCAGCACGGGCACGTCGGCGTCCGGGAACATGTAGTGCAGCGGCGTCCAGATGCCGTGGTCCAGGCCGCCCTTGTCCACGCGGTGCACGGGCAGGCCGGCGCCCACCAGCAGGCCGGCCACGCGCTCGGCCAGGTCGGGTGCGCCGGGGGCGTCGTAGCGCATCTCGTACAGGCGCGGGTCGAAGCCACCGAAGTCGTAGATAGCCTCGTGCCGCGGCGCGGCCAGCAGCACGGGCTCGCGCGTCAGGCTGTGGGCCGACACGGCGAGGATGGCGCGCGGCTTGCCGTGGCGGGCGGTGATCACCTGCCCCAGCTGCTGCATGAAGGCGCCGGCCTCGCGCGGCTCCAGGGCCGTCATCGGTGAGCCGTGGGACAGGAACAGGGGCGGGATGGTGTTCATGCCGCCATTGAAGCACCGCCGCCCCCCGCCACCGTTCAAGCGCGCTGCACACACGATTCACCGGCCCGCCGTGGGCCTGGCCGGCTTCCGCTATGGTCCGGCCCCATGAACGCATCCATGCCCGACCCCCGGCCACCCTCGGCGGCCGCCCTGGCCTGGCGCCAGACCCTGCGCGACTTCCGCGCCGGCGAACTGCGCCTGCTGGCCGTGGCCGTGATGCTGGCCGTGGCCGCACTCACCGCCGTGGGCTTCTTCGCCGACCGCCTGGCCAACGGCCTGCAGCGCGACGCCCGCCAGCTGCTGGGCGGCGACGCCGTGGTCAGCAGCGACCGCCCCACGCCGCCGGAACTGCTGGCCAAGGCGGCCGAACTGGGCCTGCGCACGGCGCAGATGGCCAACTTCCCCAGCATGGCGCGCGCCAGCGACGCGCAAGGTGGCGCCACGCGGCTGGTGGCGGTGAAGTCCGTCAGCGCCAGCTACCCCCTGCGCGGCCGCCTGCAGCTGCAGGCAGGGCCCGGCGCGTCGGCGGCCGTGGACGCGGTGGAGAAGTTGGAGAAGGTGGAGAAAGTGGCCGCCGCGCCCGCGCCCGGCACGGTGTGGGTGGACCCCTCGTTGCTGGACGCCCTGCGGCTGAAAGCCGGTGACCCGCTGCTGCTGGGCGACGCCACGCTGACCATCGCCCGTGTCATCGCCACCGAGCCCGACCGCGGCGCCGGCTTCTCCAGCTTTGCGCCGCGCGTGATGCTGGCCGAAGCCGACCTGGCGGCCACCGGCCTGGTGCAGCCGGCCAGCCGCGTGGCCTACCGCCTGGCCGTGGCCGCGCCCGCCGGCTGGAGCACGGCCCGCGCCGACCAGGCCGTGGCCCGCTTTGTGGCCTGGACCGACGAGCGCATCAAGGCCGCGCCGCTGCGCGGCGTGCGCGTGGAGTCGCTGCAGAGCGGCCGCCCGGAAATGCGCCAGACGCTGGACCGTGCCGAGAAATTCCTCAACCTGGTGGCCCTGCTGGCGGCGCTGCTGGCGGCCGTGGCCGTGGGCATTGCCGCGCGCGACTTTGCGCAGCGCCACCTGGACGACTGCGCCATGCTGCGGGTGCTGGGCCTGAGCCAGCGGCGCATCGCCGCGGCCTACTCGCTGGAGTTCGGCCTGGTGGG
>JACCDS010119592.1_pt1 | contig 18502 bp, 17 predicted proteins | sample 7446441 | NCBI WGS metagenome assembly JACCDS01 (sample SAMN15323445, study PRJNA562643) | freshwater metagenome | isolation source: river surface water | place: USA:Blue River Watershed | collected 2017-08-17
CTTCCCGCGCCTGAAGGAGCGTCTGGGCCATGGCGGCCAGCAGCTCTCGGGCGGCGAGCAGCAGATGCTGACCATCGGCCGCGCCCTCATGACCAACCCCGATGTGCTCATCCTGGACGAGGCCACCGAAGGCCTGGCCCCGCTGATCGCCCGCGAAATCTGGCGCATCTGCAGCGTCATCAAGGACAGCGGCATCAGCGCCATCATCGTGGACAAGAACTGGAAGCACGTCACCCAGATCACCGACCGCAACGTCATTCTGGTCAAGGGCGAGGTAGTGTTCGAAGGCAGTTCACAGGCCCTGCACGCCGACCCGAGCGTGCTGGAGCAGCACCTGGGCGTTTAGCGTCCCCTTCAAACATTCGCGAGCGGGGGCTTGCTCCCACAAGACTGTCTGTTTTCACTGTAGGAGGCCGCCCCTGCGGCCGAACAACGGCTCGGATCAGAGCAAAGGTCTCAACTCCCGCGCTGCGTCCAGCAACAATGGCAGCCACTTGCGCTGCACCGCCGCATCGCTGAACTGTTCGGCCGTGCCCACCACATTGAGGGCCGCCAACGTGCGCCCTTGCATGTCTCGCAGGGGCACGGCCAAGGCGTGGATGCCCAGCTCGTGCGCGTCCCGCGCCAGGCACCAGTCGTCCTGACGCACCTGCTCGATCAAGGCCTTGAAGGCCTTGGGGTTGACCTCGGTTTGCGGTGTGATGCGCGGCAAATCGCGGCCCTTGAGCCATGCAGTGAACTCCACTTTGGGCAAACTGGCCAGCAGCACGCGCCCGGTGGAAGTGGCATGCGCTGGCAGCCTCGCCCCCAGGTGCAGGCCATAGGCCAGAGCCCTCACCGGCTCGGCACTGCCAGCGCTGCGCGCCACGATCACGCCTTCGCCACCGTCGAGCACGACGGCACTGAAAGCCGCCTGGGTCTGCGCGGCCAGCCGGTTGAGGGTGGGCTGCAGGGTGCGCGGCAGACGTGAAGTGGCCATGTAACTACCAGCAAAGCGCAGCACCCGTGCTGACAACCAGTAATGGCTGCCGTCGGTCTCCAGATAGCCCAGTTCGGCCAGCGTCAACAAATGCCGGCGTGCGGCTGCGCGCGTGATGCCCGTGCGCTGCGCGGCCAGTGTGGCGTTCAGGCGCTGGCGCTCGGTGTCAAAGGCTTCGAGCACGGCCAGCCCCTTGGCCAGGCCCTCAATGTAGTCTGCTTTGGCAATGGACATGACCCGGTTGATCCCCATCAATTTGCGCGATCATCGCACAGCTGATCGAATGATCGCACATTAGGTGCAGTCCGGTACTGCGCTGACGGCGGGCTTTGCCTAAGCTCACGCCCATCGTTTTCACACCTTGCAGGAGACTTTCCATGACCAAAGCGACCCGTACCCAGGTGGCCATCATTGGCGCCGGCCCCTCTGGCCTGCTGCTCGGCCAGCTGCTGTACAAGGCCGGCATCGATGCCATCATCCTCGAGCGTCAGACTGGCGACTACGTGCTCTCGCGCATCCGCGCCGGCGTGCTCGAACAGGTTTGCATCGACCTGCTCGACGAAGCTGGTGTGGGCCAGCGCATGCACAAGGAAGGTCTGATCCACGGCGGTTTTGACCTGCTGTTCAAGGGCGAGCGCCACCGCATCGACATGAACCAGCTGACCGGCGGCAAGAACGTGATGGTGTACGGCCAGACCGAAGTCACCCGTGACCTGATGGACGCACGCCAGTCGCTGGGGCTGCCCACGGTGTACGAGGCGCAGAACGTGCAGGTGCACGACTTCGAAACCGCCAAACCGCGTGTCACCTACGAAAAGGATGGCGTCACCCACACCATCGAGTGCGACTTCATCGCCGGCTGCGATGGCTTTCATGGCGTTTGCCGCGCCAGCGCCCCCAAGGACAAGATCCGCGAATACGAAAAGGTCTACCCCTTCGGCTGGCTCGGCCTGCTGTCGGACACACCGCCGGTGCACCACGAGCTGATCTATGTGAACAGCCCGCGCGGCTTTGCGCTGTGCTCGCAGCGCAGCGCCACCCGCAGCCGCTACTACCTGCAGGTGCCGCTGACCGACAAGGTCGAGGACTGGAGCGATGAGGCCTTCTGGGACGAGTTGCGCAACCGCCTCGACCCCGAAGCCCGCGCCAACCTGGTGACCGGCCCCAGCATCGAGAAAAGCATCGCCCCGCTGCGCAGCTTCGTGACCGAGCCGATGCGCTTTGGCCGCATGTTCCTGGCCGGTGATGCGGGCCACATCGTGCCGCCCACCGGCGCCAAGGGCCTGAACCTGGCCGCGACCGACGTGAAGTACCTGTCGACCGCCATCGTCGAGTACTACAAGGAAAACTCCGAAGCCGGCATCGACAGCTACTCCGAACGCTGTCTGCGTCGCATCTGGCGCGCCGAGCGCTTCTCGTGGTGGTTCACCCAGCTGATGCACCGCTTCCCGGGCGAAGGCGAAATCGCACAGAAGTTCCAGGAAGCCGAACTCGACTACCTGATCCACAGCGAGGCCGGCTCCCGCACAATGGCCGAGAACTACGTCGGACTGCCGCTGGATTTCGGCGACCGCTGAGGCGCCCGCGGACAAGGCCTGCGCTACAGGCCAGCTTGCACTGTGCAGGAGGTCGCCCCCGCGGCCGAATCGGATCGAGGTCACGGCCCATGCCCTTCGCGCGCAGGGCCGCGCTCCTACAATGCGGGCACCATGAGCACGATCAAACCCCTGCGCGGCACGCGCGTTGTCAGCCTCGCCCTCAACTTGCCCGGCCCCGCCGCCCTGCGCCGTCTGGCCGACATGGGCGCGCGTTGCACCAAGGTCAACCCGCCCGCAGGCGACCCGATGCAGCACTACACGCCTGACGGTTACGCCCAGCTGCATGCGGGCGTGAAAGAAGTCACGCTGGACCTGAAAGATGCCAAGGGCCAGGCCGCGCTGCACAAGCTGCTGGCCCAGAGCGACATCTTGCTGACCTCGTTTCGCCCTTCGGCGCTGACCAAGCTGGGGCTGGGCTGGAAAGCGCTGCACAAACAGTACCCTGCTCTCAGCCTGATCCAGGTGGTGGGCGCACCCGGCCCGCTCGCCGAAATTCCGGGCCATGACCTGACCTACCAGGCCGAAGTGGGCCTGGTGCCCGGCATGGCGCTTCCGGCCAGCCTGTTTGCCGACATGGGTGGCGCCCTCATGACCAGCGAAGCCGCACTGCAGGCCACGCTGGTGCAAAAAACCACCGGCCAGGGCACGCTGCACGAAGTGGCGCTGAGCACGGCCGCGGCCTGGCTGGCCCTCCCGCGCCAGTGGCAGATGACCACGCCCAAAGGGGCGGTGGGTGGCGCACACGCCGGCTACCGCATCTACCCCTGCAAGAACGGCCGTGTTGCCGTGGCGGCGCTGGAGGCCCACTTTGCCCAGCGCCTGTGCGAAGCGGCGGGCGTGAAGATCGCCCACCCGGTCAAGGACCTGTTCAGACCGGCTGTGCACCAGGCCATTGCAGCCTTTGTGGCCAGCAAGACACGCAAGGAACTGGACACCCTGGCCGAGGCCAGGGACATCCCGCTGCTGACGCTCCGCTGAGAGGCCACGGGGACGCCACGGGGCTGCCACGGGGATCGGTGTGTCAGCCGCGTGCCGGCAGCACCGTTCCCCGGCATTCGCCAAAGCCGATGCGGGCAGCGTCCGGCTTCTCGCACCAGCCGCGCAGCACCACCGCATCACCGTCTTCCAGGAAGGTGCGGTTTTCACCGTTCGGCAAAGCGATCGGGTTCTTGCCACCCTGCGTGAGTTCGATCAGCGCACCGGCCTGGTCCAGCGTCGGGCCGGACAGGGTGCCGCTGCCGAACAGGTCACCAGGCTGCAGGTTGCAGCCGTTGACCGTGTGGTGCGCCACCATCTGCGCCACGGTCCAGTAAGCGTGGCGGTAGCTGGTGCGGCAAATCTGCGCATCAGGCTGTCCGGCTTCACGCATGCGGCGCGTCTGCAAGCCGACCTGCAGCTGGATGTCCAGCGAACCACCGGCGCGGTTCGCCGCGCTGTCCAGATAAGGCAGGGGCTGGGGATCGCCCCCGGCACGGACAAAGGGCACGCGGTAGGGTGCCAGCGCTTCCAGCGTCACGATCCACGGTGAAATGGTGGAGGCAAAATTTTTGGACAGGAATGGGCCCAGCGGCTGGTATTCCCAGCCCTGGATGTCGCGGGCGGACCAATCATTGAGCAGGCAGATGCCGAAGACATGGTTTTCTGCATCGCCAATCTCGATCGGCTCGCCCTGCGCATTGCCCTGCCCGATGAAGATGCCCAGCTCCAGTTCAATGTCCAGACGCTTGCTGGGCGCCAGCACCGGCACCTCGGCGTCGGGCGCCTTGAGCTGGCCCTTCGGGCGCGCAAAACTCTGGCCGGAAATGCCAATGCTCGAGGCACGGCCGTGGTAGCCGATCGGCACCCATTTGTAGTTGGGCAGCAGCGGGTTGTCAGGCCGGAACTGCTTGCCGATGTTCGTGGCGTGGTGCACCGAGGTGTAGAAGTCGGTGTAGTCACCGATCTGCGCGGGCACGGTGTACTCGACTTGGGACTGCGGCACCAGACAGGCTTGCACGGCTTGTTGCACCGAAGCGCCAGCATCGGCCTGGAGCAGGCCAAACAGGCCGTGACGCAGGGCCGACCAGGCAGCAGGCCCCATGGCCATCAGCGCGTTGAGCGTGGTCTGTGCTCCTGCCTTGGCGGCATCCAGCGCCAGCCCTTTCAGGCAGCCCGCCTGGCTCAGGCGCGCCAGGTCGATGACCTGATCGCCAATGGCCACACCACCGCGAAATGGCTCGGCCGTACCCCGCACGCGGAACACCGCGAAAGGCAGGTTCTGGATCGGAAAGTCGCCCCCTCGCTGGTTGGCCGAAGCCAGCCAGCTGCGCGCTGCCGGGTCATGTGTGGGGTTGAGCATCGTGTTCATGCCGACATGCTACCGTCATGCATCCAGGCCGCCTGACGCGGGGCGCGTTTGGTCTGGCTCCACTCTTCGAGCATGTCCCATTTCACGTCATCGAGCATCTGCATCATCTTGGGCGTCCCGCAATCCCAGGCGAGTTCCAGACGATGACCGTTGGGATCAAAGAAATAGATCGACTTGAAGATCGTGTGGTCGGTCGGTCCCACCACTTCGATGCCAGCGGCTTCGAGTTTGGCCTTGGTGTTGACCAGGTCGTCGTAGGACTTCACTTTCAGTGCCAGATGCTGCACCCAGGCAGGCGTGTTCTCGTCCCGCCCCATGGGTTTCTGATTGGGCAATTCGAAAAAGGCCAGGATGTTGCCATCGCCAGCGTCCATGAAGATGTGCATGTAGGGATAGGGCGCCTTGGTGGACGGCACTTCGTTTTCGGCAATCGCCAGCACGAATTTCATGCCGAGGTGTTTCTCATACCACTGCACGGTTTCCTTGGCGTCCTTGCAACGGTAGGCGACGTGGTGAATTTTTTGAGCGAGCATGGCGCATCTCCTGTGGTATGGAATGACCCAATTGGAGCCTGCTTCGATATATGATTCAAACGGTTTTTTCTTATATATTTATCGGAAAATCAGATGAATTTCACTTTGCGGCAACTGCGCGCCTTTCTGGCGCTGGCCCGCACCGGCAGCTTCACACTCGCAGCAGAAAGTCTCTACATCACGCAATCCGCGCTGAGTGGCCTGATCAAGGAGCTGGAGCAGGCGTTGGGCACGAAACTGGTGGACCGCAGCACACGGCGGGTGTATCTGACGGACACGGGAGAGCGGCTGTACCCCATGCTGGATGCCGCCGTACACGACCTGGACGATGTGATGCATCGCGCCATCGACCAGCAAGCCATGCAGTCCGGTCTGGTCCGGGTGGCCGCTTCCCAGTTGCTGGCCTCGACACTGATGCCCGAACTGATTGCCGACTACCAGAGACAGCATCCCGCCAGCCGGATCAAACTGGTGGACGCCCCCGTGGAAGATGTCATGGCGCGCGTTTTCTCCGGCGAGGTGGAGCTGGGCATCGGGCCTGAACGCGAACCCAATTCGGACATCACATCGACACGGTTGTTTGACGGCCCGTTCATGGCAGCGTTTCCGCAAGACCACCCCCTGGCGCGGCACAAACGTCTGCGATGGTCACAGCTGGCGCCCTACCCCGTCATCACGCTGCAGGGCCAGTTCACCGAACTGCTGATCCAGGATTTGCGCAAGGCCGATCCCGGTCTGAGCTTCAGCCCTGCAACCGAAGTCGCCTACATGGCCACGGCTTTGTCCATGGTCAAGGCTGGTTTGGGTGTGGCCTTGTGCATCCCCTATGCAGCGTCTCTGGTCGACGTGTACGGTCTGAAGATGAGTCCTGTCGGGACGCCGGAAGTGCGCCGCAAGTTCGAGGTGTTCACCCGCAGAGGCCGATCACTTTCGCCTGCAGCACAAAGCTTTCTCGATTTCGTTGGCCCGAAGATCCGGTCCATGCCACACCTGCAGTGACGATTGGTCGTGCACCAGAAACCAAAAAGCCCGTGTGATGACTCACACGGGCTGAACTTTGGCGGAAACGAAGTTTGTCAAGAGCTTAGACGTAGCCTGCCTCACAGAGGGAAATTTTTTGAAAGCCCCAGCCTCCCCCCGCATAAAAATCGAATCAGCGATCAAACCAATCAATGAAGGCGTGCAAGATTGTGTGTACAAGAACAATTCCGCAGGACATGTCCGATGAGGCTAGGCTGTGTCTGGCTATACCCAAGCGTACGGCATCAGCCCATTAATTCACTTTACTTGACAGTCTGTTTCTGCGCACAGGAATCTGCTGTGGTCCTTTGAGTCTAGCCCTCCGACCATGTTGGCAGATATCACCTAGCACTTGCTACTGTTGGTGACCATCCAGTCAAGTACCCGGCTAAGACGCTGTAAGCACCAGATCCTGCCTAGCTGCCAAGAAGCAATCCATACACAAGCAAGGCTAAAAACAAAGTCTCCAGCACCATCAAGGCCACCGGCTTCCAGCCCACGCTCAGGATGTCCTTAAGGTGGGTCTTGATCCCAATCGCTGCCATCGCTGCCACCAGAAATGTCCTAGATAAAGCATGTCCTGTGTTGACAACGACTTCTGGCAGATGCAGCAGGCTGTTGAGCAGCACCAGCACCACAAACACAACGGCAAACCACGGCAGCAAGGGTGGCCGGCTCGCAGGAGTGTCTGCTGTCAAACTGTCAGCTGACTGGGCATGTGTACCACGGGTCATCCAGGCTGCCACCATGATCACGGGCACCAGCATGGCCACGCGCATGAGCTTGACCACCGTGGCGGCATCGCCTGTCTCCTGGCCCATGCTGTAAGCCGCGCCGACCACCTGGGCCACATCGTGGATGGTGCCCCCCAAAAAGAAGCCGGCTTGCTGTGGGTCCAGACCCAGCCAGCGCACCAGCATCGGGTACAGCACCATGGCCACCGTGGACAAGGTGCTCACGCTGATGACCACGAACAAGGTGGCCCGGTCTTTTTGCGGGTGATTTGGAAAAGCTGCGGCAATCGCCATCGCAGCCGAGGCACCGCAAATGCCCACCGATCCGCCAGACAACAATCCAAAAAAAGGTTTGAAGCCCATCCATTTGGCCATCACGATGCCCAATGCGATGGTGAGCGAGACCGCCAGCACTACCATGAACACCGACTGCCAGCCCAGAGACTGCACCTGGTCCAGGGTGATCTTCAGACCCAGCAAGGCCACGCCCCAGCGCAGCACCTGGCGCGCCACAAATTCGATACCTGGCTTGCATCGGTTGTCGTCAGAAAGGAAGTTGACGGCCATGCCCAGCAACAAGGCAAACAGCATCACGGGGGCGCCGTAATGCTCTGCCAAAAACTGGGCCGCCACAGCCACCACGCCCGACATGACTAATCCAGGCCACAACACTAGGCTGCGCACGTACAACGCATTCACCTTCCAGACTCCTCCCGCAAAGTGCCGTGTTTACTGGTTGAGCTGTATGTTGAACTGCTTAACGATGGCCGCGTTGCGGTCAAATTCCGTTTTGACGGCTTGGTTCAACTGCTGAAGACTCCAGTCCTCTGCGCCTTCAAAACCTGTCGCGAACATGCGACCACGAAACTTCGGGTTGAGCGCCACGTTGCGCACCGCCTTGTGGATTTTTTCCTGCAGCTCGGGTGACACGCTAGCAGCCACGATCACACCCATCCAGTTCGAAAAATCCAGATCGGGGTAGCCCAGTTCGATCAGGGTCGGTACCTCGGGCAACTGGCTCAGACGATTTTTGGCGGCCACGGCATAGGCCTGCACCTTGCCAGTCGAGATCAGATTACGTGAAGTCGCATAACCGTCAAACATGACCGGTATCTGTCCACCCATCACCTGGGCCAGCGCCGGCGGCGAACCCTGGAACGGCACATGCTGCAGATCTAGCCCAACCTTTTGGTTGAGGATCATGCCGGCGTAGTGCGAGATGGTGCCGGGGCTGTAAGAGGCAAAACCCAGGTTGCCCGAGTTTTTCTTGGCATAAGCCACAAAGCCTTTGAAATCCTTGGCGGGCACATTCGGTGCCGCAATCATCACCAGATTGCCACGCCCCACAATGCCCACCGCCTTCACGTCCTTGAGCGGATCGAAGCCGCCTTTGAGCACATGCGGGATCTCGGTCAGCACATTGCTGGCGATCATCATGATGGTCTGACCATCGCCGGGCGCAGCACGCAGGGCCTGGACCCCGATAGCGCCACCGGCGCCGGGCCGGTTTTCCACCACCACAGGCTGGCCCAGATCAGTGCTCAACTGCTCCGCCACCAGACGGCCAATCACGTCAATGTTGCCGCCCGCCGGTGCAGGCACCAGCATCTTCACAGGCTTGTCGGTCCAAGCCATAACAGCCGACATGGTGAAGGTGGTCACAAGGGACATCAGGGTCAAGCGGCCAAACCGGCGTGTGCGCGTGTGCAGTGACATGTCTTGTCTCCAATAGTGTGTGTATCGGGCTCGATCGTCCCGTTGGTTAAGCGATGAAGCGATTGTTCTCAAAGCGCTTCATCGTCGCTTACCCATTCACGACAAGCTTTTATCTTTACGCGTCACACCGGGTTCACCCCGACGAAGACTGAACAAGGCCTTGTTCCCGCATTTGCGACGGCGAACACCCGAATTGCGTGGTGAACCATCGGGTGAATGAACTGAGGTTGGAATACCCCAGCTGCTCTGCCACACGCCCCATGGAATGCGCGGTGTGGGTGATGTACCGTTGCGCCAGCTCACTGCGTACCTCATTGAGGACCTGGGAAAAGCTCACCCCACTCTCGTCGAGCCGACGCTGCAACGTGCGCACATTCACGCCCAGACCGGATGCAATCTGCTCCACACTGGCACGCCCCATGGGCAAAAGCAAATACACCGAGCGACGTACATCCTGTAGGACCGAACTCTGACCACGCTTGGGAATTGCATCTATGAATGACTGCGCATAACTGGCCATGGCTGCGTCGGCACGCGCATTGGGGCGGTCCATGTCGGTTTTCAGACACACCACGCCATTGAATTCACTGTCGAAGTAAAGCGGACAGCCAAACAGGCGCCGATGCACCTGAAGATCACTGTTGGCCGCATGGGTGAAATGAATGGCCTGGGGCCGCCACTGCTCGCCAAGCATCGCACGAAAGATCAACATCAATACACCGAGAGCCATATCGGTGGACTGCTGCGTACTTCCTCGGAAGTTACTGATGATCTCCTCACGAATCAGGGTGGTCTTGCCTACATCCTCGATGTGCATACCCAGAGATTCGTTGAGCAAATGCCGGTACTGCGCGATGACCTGCAGAGCCATGCGAATCGAGGGTTGATGTGTCAGCAACAGACTGATAGGCCCGAAATCCGAGAGCACCCGGGCTTCAGCCATATGCAGGCCTACTGTGTCACTGCCGCTTTCCTTTGCGGAAATCTCCAGCAACGCCAACGCGCTTTCCACAGGAATCAGCTGTGTTGGTGAGGCCAGCATGCGGGGAGTCAAACCCACTTTCCGCAACATGACCTGCGGATTCAAACCCAGGCGCTTGGCCACTTCGTCGTAATGCGACAAAACAGCCGCGCGGACCTGCAAAGCACTGCGGGCATTCATGAAATCTCCTCAAGGAAGCCTGTGAGGCCTGAAGTTAAGAGGGTGAATGTCATGAAATGCTAACTCAAAGTCACGAATTGGCAAAACCAATTCAACGACGGACACCTAAATTCCAACTCTCATACCCAAGCAATTCAGGAGACACCCCAATGGCCAAGGCCGTGACATTCGACCGCATTGGCGGCCCCGAAGTCCTTCAATACAAAGACGTCGAATTCGGCCAGCCCGGCCTTGGCCAGGTACGACTGCGCCATGTGGCTGTTGGCCTCAACTACGCCGACACCTATTTTCGCAACGGCACCTACCCGATCCCGCTGCCCAACGGCATGGGCGTAGAGGGTGCAGGTGTGGTGGAAGCCATCGGGCCCGACGTGACGAACGTGGCCGTGGGCGACCGCGTCACATACACAGGCTTCATCAACACTTTGGGCGCTTACAGCACCGAGCGCCTGATCCCCGCCGCACCGCTGATCAAACTGCCCGATGCCATCTCTTTTGAAACGGCCGCAGGCATGACCATGCGCGGCCTGACTTCGGCCTACCTGATGCGCCGCATCTACGACTTCAAGCCGGGCGAGACCATCTTGCTGCACGCTGCGGCCGGTGGCGTGGGCCTGATCGTGTCGCAGTGGGCCAAGTTGCTGGGTCTGAACGTGATCGGCACGGTCTCGACCGAAGAGAAAGCGGCTGTGGCCCGTGCACACGGCTGCGACCACACCATCAACTACAGCCACGAGGACATCCCCAAACGCGTGCGTGAACTCACCGGAGGAAAAGGTGTGGACGTGGTGATCGACAGCGTGGGCAAGAACACCTTCATCGCATCGCTCGATTCGCTGCGCCGCCGCGGCCTCATGGTCTGCGTGGGCACCGCAAGCGGCACGATCGACGGCTTCAACCCGAACCTGCTGGCCCAAAAAGGCTCGCTCTACCTCACGCGCCCGGCCTTGGCCGACTACATCGCCGACCCGGCCGAAAAGGCCGAACTGGCCGGCGAAATCTTCGGCCACATCGCGGCCGGTCGTATCCAGATCGAGATCAACCAGCGTTACGCCCTGCAGGACGCAGTGCAGGCCCACCGTGACCTCGAAGCCCGAAAAACGATCGGTTCTTCGATCTTCGTCATCTAAGGCAAGGAGACATCCCATGCGCATCGAACCCCTGACCTGCGCCATCGGCGCGGAACTCGTGAATGTGAATCTCGCCGACGCCGTGCGCGACGACGGCCTGTTCCGGGAAATTTACGCTGCCCTGCTCCAGCACAAGGTTCTTTTTCTGCGGGACCAGACGCTGGACAAACTCTCGCGCCTGGACCACATGGCGTTTGCACAGAAACTGGGGGAGCTAGAAACCCACCCCATGGTGCCCAGCCATCCCGAAGCCCCCGGCCTGGTGCAGATCTACAAAAACCCCGACAGCCAGATCGACCGCTACGAGAACTCCTGGCACACCGACGGCACCTTCCGTGAAAAGCCTGCGCTGGGTTGCGTGCTGCGCTGCATCGAATGCCCGCCCGTGGGTGGTGACACCATCTGGGCCAACATGGCGCTGGCCTACGAGAGACTACCCGAAGGCGTGAAACAGCAGATTGAAGGCCTGATCGCCAACCACAGCTTCAACTCGACCTTCGCGGCGGCCATGCCGATCGAAAAGCGTCTGGCTATGAAGGCGCAATACCCCGACTCGGAACACCCTGTGGTGCGCACCCACCCCGACACGGGCGAGAAAGTACTGTTCGTCAACGGATTCACCACGCACTTCGTGAATTTCCACAACAAGGACAAGGTGCGTTACGGCCAGGACTTCAACCAGGGTGCAGGCGACCTGCTGCAGTACCTGATCAGCCAGGCCTACATCCCCGAATACCAGGTGCGCTGGCGCTGGAAGCCCTACAGCGTCGCCATCTGGGACAACCGCAGCACCCAGCACTACGCCGTCATGGACTACCCGCCCTGCCACCGCAAGATGGAACGTGCGGGCATCGTCGGCACCAAGCCTTATTGAAATTTCATGTTTTTTGGAGACACCACATGTACTTGCTCGACGGCCACCTCTTCCCTGAGAACCAGGAAAAACTCATCATCACCGCTGCACCCTATGGCCCCGAATGGATCCCGTCGGACTACCCCGAAGATATCCCGGTCACGATGGAAGAACAGATTCAAAAGGCCGTGGACTGCTACAACGCAGGTGCCACCGTGTTACACCTGCATGTGCGTGAACTCGACGGCAAGGGCAGCAAGCGTCTGTCCAAGTTCAATGAACTGATCGCAGGGGTGCGCAAGGCCGTGCCCGACATGGTCATCCAGGTCGGTGGCTCGATCTCGTTCGCGCCGGTCGGTGAAGGCGAGATCGCCAAGTGGTTGTCGGACGACACGCGCCACATGCTAGCCGAGCTGGACCCCAAGCCCGACCAGGTGACGGTGACCATCAACACCGTACAGATGAACGTGACTGAGCACATGGAAGAAGCCGACATCGCCGGCACCTCCATGGCCACGCCCGAAGGCCGCCGCGCCTACAGCGAGATGGTGGTGCCCTCCAACCCCGCCTGGTACGAAGAGCACATCCGCCGCCTGAGCGCAGCGGGCATCCAGAGCGCCTTCCAGTTCTATAACCTCAACAGCTTCGAGACCGTGGAGCGCCTGATGCGCCGTGGTGTCTACAAGGGCCCGCTGGTTTGCAACTGGGTCGCCATCAGCGGCGGCATGGACGCGCCCAACATCTACAACCTGGCCAACTTCCTGCGCGCCATCCCAGACGGTGCCAAGCTGACGGTGGAAAGCAGCATGCGCAATGTGCTGCCGATCAACATGATGGGGCTGTCCATGGGCCTACATGTGCGCTGCGGCATCGAAGACAACCTCTGGAACCAGTCCCGCACTGCCAAGATGAGCACGGTGGAACAGATCGAGCAGCTGGTGCGCATCTCGCGCGAGTTCGGCCGCGAGATCGCCACAGGCAAGGAAGCTCGCGAGATCCTGAAGATCGGCGTGTTCTACAACACCGTCGAAGAATCGCTGGCTGCCAACGGCTTCTCCCCCAACCGCAACGGCGGCAACCAGGGCTTTTTGCGCAAAGCCGCCTGATGGTCGTGATGCCCCCAACCATGGTGCAGGTGGATGTCTGGTTCGACCTGATCTGCCCCTGGTGCTGGATCGGTAAAACGCACCTGGACACGGCACGCCGCCAGCTGGCCGAGCGCCAGCCCGATGTCCAAGTTCAAGTGCGATGGCATTCGGTGCAGCTGATTCCGAAGACGCCACCACAGGGCTGGCCTTACCAGGCGTTTTACGAACACAGACTCGGCGGCCCAGAGGCGGTGCGTGCGCGCCGCGCCCAGGTGCAGGCCACTGCGGACCGCGCAGGTCTCACGATCCATCACGAACGCATTTCCGTGTTCCCCAACACCTGGCGTGCCCACCGCCTGCTAGCCCACGCCGCGCAGCAGCACCCTGAACAGTACGAAGCCTTGCTTGACGCCCTGTTCGAGGCATTTTTTGTGCAAGGTCTCGACATTGGCAACAGCCAGGTGTTGACTCGACTGGCGCAAGCCCATGGCGTAGACAACACAGAGTCTGAAGTCTTGCAAGCACCACCCATTTGGGCTTTGCCCGATGGTGCATCGGGTGTACCCATATTCGTCTTCAACCAGCTCCAGGCCGTGTCCGGCGCACAGCCTCCAGACATCTTGCTAGCAACCATGCAGCTTGCCTGTCAGATCGTCGACTGAAAGCTTTTCCATGTCACCCACTGTTTTGATCGTTCCCGGCCTGCGCGACCATGTGGAAGCCCACTGGCAAACGCTGCTGGCCGCACAACTGCCCAAGGTGAGCACAGTGCCACCCATGGGTCGTGAAGACCTTGGCTGCGCCAAACGCGTGCAAGCCATTGAATCTGCTATGGCCGTCACCGAAGGGCCTGTGGTCATCGTGGCGCATAGTGGCGGCTGCGTGACGGTGGCGCACTGGGCACACACCAGCGCCTATGCGGATCGCGTGCTGGGCGCGCTGCTCGCCACGCCGCCTGATTTCGACCAACCCATGCCCGAGGGCTACCCCACACTGACCGCCCTGCAGGAGGGTGGCTGGCTGCCAGTGCCACGCAAGCCGCTGCCGTTTCGTAGCCTGGTCGCCACCAGCGACAACGACCCGCTTGCCTCGCACGAACGCGTGCTGGCATTGGCCAAAGACTGGGACAGCGAGACCTTGGACCTGGGCGAAGTCGGTCACCTCAACCCTGCATCGGGTTATGGCGAATGGCCAATGGCCATGGCACTGATTGAGCAGCTGTGGGCCACAGGGTTATCCCGCAAGCTCCAAACAACTGTCGCGAACTGATAACTGTCTGTCGCAATTGGTCAAATTGGGTTTTGTCAATTCAAGAAAAATCGCGACCTGGAATTGATCGCACAACAACCATTCCTATGTGCACGCAAATTTCATCCACTTCACTCAACGAGGAGACTTCATGAACAAGCAACTGACCCTTCTGACCGCAGCCACATTGGGCTGTATCGGCGCTGCACAGGCCCAGAACAACGTCTCGATCTACGGCACGCTGGACGGCGGTGTGCTCAGCATGTCCACTACCGCCGGCGCCTCCTACATACCGAGCGCCATCGACACCGGAAGACTAACGGGGATCAAGGACGGCGGTATCGGTGGCAGCAACGTTGGCCTCAAGGGCGAGCGCGTCATGGGCAATGGCAGCAAAGCCTATTTTCAACTGCAAGGCAACATCAAGATCAACGATGGTGCTTTCGGTGGCGCCAACTCGGCAGGTACCACCACCAACTTCAACCAGATGGCGCTGATCGGTATGTCTGGCAAAATCGGGGATGTAAAATTGGGTCGTCAGATTTCCCCCATGTACTACGCCATGGCCAGCACCGACGCACGCGGTGGCCGTTACTTCGGCTCCACACTGACCACACTGGTCGGCATGAACAGCGTCAGCCGGGCATGGAACGGCACCGGCAATGCCGTGTTCGGTACTGTCTACAACGACAATTCACTGACCTACACCACCCCCAAGTTCGGCAATACCACTGTCAGCGTGCAGCATGTCTTCGGCAACGTGAACGGCAGCAGCAGTGCCAACTCGCAAGATGCCGTGACGGTCGTGTATAGCGATGGGGGTCTGCGCCTGTCGGCCCTGTACTACAACGGCAAGGGCAACGGTGCCGTGGGCACGGGTGCCAACGCCACCGCATACGGCTTCACCAACACAGCCAACACCAACCGCCTTACCTCTATCGGTGCGTTGTACACCACAGGCGCATTGACTATGAGTGCTGCACTCTTCGATGGCAAGATCCCATCAGGCGCGCAGGTACCTGCAACTGCCACCATGGCCGCGGGATCGACGCACACAACAGCCACAGCTTTGGCCCTTACCTACAAGCTGAGCCCAGAGTTCACCCTTTCCGGCGGTCATTACATACTTAAAGACAAAACCAACGCTGGCAACAAAGCCAACCAGACAGCATTGAGCCTAGATTACAACATGTTCAAGGACACCACCGTCTATTTACAAGCTGCCAGTACCCAAAACACTGGCAGCAACATGAACCTCAGCCCAGTCTTCGGCACACCCGTAGCTGCCGGCAAGAGCAACACCGCCACCATGGTCGGTGTGCGCTACACGTTTTGATGAACCCGCATGGACCGGCAACGGTCCATGCTCTCTCCAAGGTTTTTGGGGCCCAGCAGGGCCTTTTTTTTATGCGTCAGTCCAATTCAGATGACGATGCGTAGCCTGCGGGTGGACGGAATTTGCGAGGATCAACAGCTCGCATTCGAGTTCGCCAATGGTGTGCAGCTCGGAGGCTTGAAACACCAGATTGTCCGGACAACAGTCGCCATGCCTGTCGGGTCTTGTCGGCGCTACGCGTAGCCACGGCCACCTGGGCATCTGTCCTGGTCAGTCACGGTGCATCGATCATGCCGACTTTACTTCGGCGGACTGAACGATCTTGCGGGCCATGCTCCAGCGGTGCACTTCGCTGGGGCCATCGTAGATTCGGAAGGCGCGCATGTCGGTGAAGATCTGCATCACTTCCTTTTCCCCGGTGACGCCTTGACCGCCGAGGATCTGGACACAGCGGTCCACCACGCGCCACTCGGCTTCCGAGCACACCACCTTGGCGCGGCTGCTTTCGAAATTGCATGGGTGACCCTGGTCCAGCATCCAGGCCGTGTGCCAGATGTGCAGACGCGCCGTTTGCAGGTCCATGTCGTTGTCGGCCAGCATGTAGCCCACACCTTCGTGCGCAGCCACCGCTTGACCAAAGGCCTGCCGCTGGCTGGCATAGGCCACGGCGGTGTCGTGCGCGCGTCGCGCCTGACCGAGCCAGCGCATGCAGTGCGTCAGGCGGGCAGGAGCCAGACGCACCTGGGCGTAGCGGAAACCCTTGCCCACTTGACCCAGAACATCGCTGGCAGGCACACGCAAGTTGTCAAAACGCAGCACGCCATGTCCGCCGGTAAAGCAGCGGTCCATGGCGTCCATGTGGCGTTCGAGCACGATGCCCGTACGGTCCATGTCGCTCAGGAACATGGTGGCTGAACCGTCTTCCATACGGGCCCTGATGATGGTGTACGTTGCGCCCTCGGCCCCGGTGATGAACCACTTGCGACCGTTGATCACATAGTCGTCGCCGTCACGCACCGCGAAGGTCTGGAGCATGGACGGATCGGCGCCAGCGCCCGGGCCAGGCTCGGTCATGGCAAAACACGAACGGGTGAGTCCCTGAACCTGCGGGCGCAGCCAGCGCTCTTTCTGCGCCGGCGTGGCCACTTCTTCCATCAGGTGGATATTGCCTTCGTCGGGGGCATGGATGTTGAGCGCCGTCGGCCCGAGCCAGGAGTAGCCCGCTTCCTCGAACACCACAGCCTTGGCCATGTGGCTCAGGCCCATCCCTCCCATCTCAATGGACGCTTGGGGCGTGAGCAAGCCCTCGGCACGGGCCAGCGCAATCAATTCTTTTCGCAGGGCTTCGTCTGGTCCATGGGATGACTGCCGCGCATCGCGTTCCAGGGGAATGATTTTTCGGCGATGAAGCGGCGGGTACGTGCCTGCAACTCCAGGAGCTCGGAGGAAAGTTCAAAGTTCATCAGGCAGTCTGATTGGTTAAAGATGCGTCAGGCTGGGCGCAATGCAGCACGCAGCTGGACACCCGCTTCGGGCCGCGCAGCAAAGGGATTGGGAGGGTCGCGCTGATCCAGGATGGAGGTCATGCGTGCCTTCACGTGCTGCAGCATGTCCGGATGGGTAAACACGTAAAACCGCTGGCTGGCCATGGCGTCGAATATCTGACTAGCCACTTCAGCAGCGGTCAGCGGACCTCCGTTCACAGCCGCTTCCATCATGGCTTGGCCCATCAATTGGCTCTTGGTCAAGGCCTGAGGTGGTTCGTCATCGGCACGGTTGCGGGCGCTTTGGTGAATACCCGTCGGAACAAAATACGGACACACCACGCTGGCAGTGATCTGGTCAGTCACCAGTCGCAGATCGTTGAACAGGGTTTCGCTCAAGGCCACCACCGCGTGTTTGCTAACGCAGTAAGCACTCAGGTTGGCTGGCGCCAGCAGACCCGCCATGCTGGCGGTGTTGATGATGTGACCGCGCCATGCCGGGTCTGTTTGGGCAGCGTCCAGCATCAGCGGGGTGAAGACACGGATACCGTGGATGACGCCCCACAGGTTCACCCCCAGCACCCATTGCCAGTCTGCCGTGCTGTACTCCCAGACCAGCCCTTGGTTGGCCACACCAGCGTTGTTGAAGACCACATGCGGTGCACCGAAGCGCTCGACCACAACCAACGCCAGAGCGGCCATTTCTGTGGCGCTGGAAACGTCCACGCGGCGTGCCAGCACCGGGCAGCCCGCCGCCTGCATTTCGGCAGCGCAGGCATCCAGCGAGGCCTGGTGGACATCCACCAGCACCAACTGCATGCCGTGGCGGGCAGCGATCCGCGCAAAGGCCAGCCCGATGCCGGAGCCCGCACCGGTGATCACTGCCGTTTTGCCGCGCAATCCATCGGCTTGTGATGGAAGGACTTCCATGTGTATTGGCTTTCGTGTGGGCGTGGCCAAAAGTTCAGTAACGCTCGAAGATCGCGGCAATGCCCTGGCCGCCGCCGATGCACATGGTCACCAGCGCATAGCGACCGTTCACGCGCTGCAGCTCGTGCAGGGCCTTGACGGTGATGAGCGCACCGGTGGCGCCGATCGGGTGGCCCAGCGAAATGCCCGAGCCGTTGGGGTTGACCTTGGCCGGGTCCAGGCCGAGTTCCTTGGTAACGGCGCAGGCCTGGGCAGCGAAGGCTTCGTTGGCCTCGATCACGTCCAGGTCCGACACCTTCAGGCCGGTGCGCTTGAGCACCGCCTGGGTGGCGCTGATCGGGCCC
>JACCDS010108906.1_pt1 | contig 18488 bp, 15 predicted proteins | sample 7446441 | NCBI WGS metagenome assembly JACCDS01 (sample SAMN15323445, study PRJNA562643) | freshwater metagenome | isolation source: river surface water | place: USA:Blue River Watershed | collected 2017-08-17
GGATGCGATTATTGAAGAAGATTGGAAGGGAATCAAGGAAGAATTAGGGGATATCTTATTGCATGTTTTATTTTATGCAAAAATTGGTACAGAGCACGGTCAATTTACTTTACAAGATTCTATTGAAGGGATTTCAAAGAAATTAATTCATAGACATCCACATATTTACGGAGATGTGAAAGCAGTGGATGAAGAAACCGTAAAGAAAAATTGGGAGCAATTAAAATTACAAGAAGGGAAGAAGTCTTTATTAGAGGGAGTCCCTAATAGTTTGCCTGCTATGGTAAAAGCTTTTAGAATTCAACAGAAAGTAAAACAAGTAGGTTTTGAATGGGAGCATATCGATCAGGTATGGGATAAGGTAGAGGAAGAGATGAAGGAATTAAAAGTAGAAGTAGAGGCAAAGAATCAGGATAAAATGGAAGCAGAATTTGGAGATGTCTTGTTTAGTCTAATCAATTATGCGCGCTTTTTAAATATAGATCCTGAGACTGCATTGGAGAGAACCAATAAGAAGTTCAAATATCGATTTGAATTGATGGAAGCTCATGCTAAAGAAAACGGACTAGATTTAGCTAGTTTAAGTTTAGCAGAAAAAGATGCATTATGGAATAAGATAAAATCAAAAAAGCCCTTACAATAATATAAGGGCTTTTCATTTTATTGAATGTTTATCTTAATTAATCATTCAGATTTAATATAAAAGCATAGTTACCAAAATAACCTGGATAAACTCCAGCTATTTTAACCGAACTACCTGTTACTTTCTTCAAAGCTTCGTAGAATTCTTCAACAGTATTTACTGGCATGTCATTTACTTGTGTAATCACAAAACCTTTTTCAATTCTACTCTTGCCAATAATACCATCGCCTAATTCTTTAATAATCACACCACCTTCTAAATCATTCTTCTCGGCAGTGGCTTTATCTAGGGTTTCTAATTTGCCACCCAATTTTGTGCCTAACTTACTTGATGCAGCCATGTCGGTAGTACCTAATTTACCTTTTAAAACAATATCTAGGATCATATCTTTTCCTCCACGCTTTACTACGACACTTACTTTATCACTAGGCTTGTATTTAGCTACTTGTTCTTGTAACTCTCCTGATGACTTAATATTTACGCCATTGAATTTAACAAGGATATCACCTTTTTTAAGACCAGCAACTTTTGCAGCGCCTCCTTCTAATACATCTGTTATAATGATTCCGTCGCCTTCCTTGTATTTTACATTCAACTCATCAGTTAATTTTTTCAATTCTTCTTCTGCAATACCATCCTTAGGGTAACTAATACCTAAATACGCTCTTTGTACTGTTCCGAATTTTACAATATCAGTCACTACTTTCTTCACAATATTTACAGGAATAGCATAAGAATAGCCAGCGTAAGTTCCAGTAGGAGACATTATCGCAGAATTGATACCAATTAATTCGCCATTGGTATTAACTAATGCTCCACCACTATTTCCTTGATTAACTGCAGCATCTGTTTGAATAAATGATTCAATTGGTTTATCACTTTGTCTTGAGTTAATATCTATATTTCTATTCTTAGCACTGATAATGCCTGCAGTAATCGTTACATCTAATGATAGAGGGTATCCAATCGCCAATACCCATTGACCTAATTTTAAATCATCGCTATTGCCATATACCAAATAAGGTAATGATGAAGCATCAATTTTAATTACGGCTAAATCACTACTTGGATCGGTTCCAATAACTTTAGCTTTGTAAGTTTTTTTATTGGTTAAAGTAACGCTGATATCATCTGCGTCTTTAACCACATGGTTATTGGTCACAATATAGCCGTCTCCAGTGATCAAGACACCACTTCCACTTGCTCTTTGTTCTGGTATGATTCTTGGTCCGCCAAATGCATCTCCAAACATATCATCTCCAAAGAAATCAAAGAATGGATTTCTTTGTCTTGGCTGACTACCTTGCTCCACTCTTTTTGCGTTGGTTTTTGTTTTAATATGAACAACAGCAGGAGAGGCAGCGCTAGCAGCTGGTGTAAAATCAACAGTTGCTGAAGGGGCTGTCCCATTCATGAAACTTGCATAGTTTGCTGGAAGTCTTCCATCTGTATAAAATGAGTCAGTGGATTTCATCCATTTACTATATCCCCAAATACTCGCCAAAGTGGTCATTGCACTGATACCAATAATGGTTAAAACATTTTTTACATTTAAGTTCATATCTAAAATGGTTGGTTTGTGATTAAATTTTCAAATTTTGTGCCATAGATACTTCAAAAGTACAAAGCTGAAACCTTGTCACCAACAGATGACAATTTGTTTAACAAAATATTTACGAAAATGTTCGTTTATGTGTTAGTTTAGGCCAGATAGAAAGGCTAAAGTATCCACGCCATCTGCATATTGGGATAATCTAGGGGCTTGTAAGCTTCCAAAATCTAAACCTCCTTTACCCACAATGCATTGAATTTCTTCCATATTGAATTCAGGGGTAGTTCCTGGTTCATAATATTGATAATGCACCTGAGAAATGGCTGCAAAAGGAGAGGGATTTTCGCTTAATAATATTGACCCCGTATTCATGTAAAATTGTCGGGTCATCATTAGTAAGGCTAATTGATAATCATAATTGTGTTTGTACTTATGGTTATCTAAAATGAAATCGTATTTCTTTAAAGCCGCTAACAAAGGTTCAAAATTATATCCAATGGGTACCCAAAGCTGGGTTACATTTCTACAGCCCATCCCAAAATACAACATCATGTCATCGGCTAAAAGGCTTAATTCTTCAGCAGTTTCATTGCCTTCTAGAATGGCGATACTGGTTTTGTTCTTGCGTATAATATGTGGGAATTTGCCAAAATAATATTCAAAATATTGACTGGTATTATTGCTGCCAGTAGCTATATAAGCGTCACAGTTTTTTAATTGATCTTGAATAATTATTTGATCCTCCCATAGGGGGTCAATGGTTTTCAAAGATTGAATTATATACTCCATCAAGACTTTGTCTTTGGAGGATAATTTTACTACAGCAATATGGCCTGCCATTAGGGTACTTAGTAAATCATGAAACCCTACCATGGGTATATTGCCAGCCATCACAATACCAATTTTTTGTTGGGTAAAAGTCTTTGAAATATTGGGATACATGCTTGACCATTCCATTAAGGCAGGTTCTTGCAAGAATTGTTGAGAGATCTGCTTCATAGAAGCATCTATAAAAGAAGGCAAAAACCAAGCATTCTCTGTTTGAGCTCTTTGTTTAACTTCTTCTAGTGCTGGGTTATTTTGTCTCATCAATTGTTGTCCTAACGCTACAAAACCAACGATCCTTGCTTGAATTTCCATGTTTTTGTTTACCTTTATTCCACAAAAGTACGTTACTAATTTTTAAATTTTTTTTATGGCACTTAAAATAACAGATGAATGTATTAATTGTGGAGCTTGTGAACCAGAATGTCCTAATAATGCGATCTATGAAGGTGGTGTAGAGTGGGCAATGGCTGATGGAACTACAGTAAAAGGATCTTTTACATTAATGGATGGTTCTTCAGTAGATGCAGGTCATAGAAATGCACCTATTGCTGCAGATACTTACTATATCACTGCAAATAAGTGTACAGAATGTCAAGGTTTCCATGAAGAACCTCAGTGTGCTGCTGTTTGTCCAGTAGATTGTTGTGTGAATGATGAGTTGTATCAAGAAACTATTGATCAGCTACTAGCTAAAAAAGAAAAGTTACATTTGTAATAATCGAATAAAAAAAGGGAATTTGATTCCCTTTTTTTATTTTTAAGTATTGTAAAATTTTAGATTCTAGATTCATGAAAAAGAAAGTTGCATTGGTTACAGGAGGTTTGAGTTCTGAAGCACAGATTAGTTATAAAAGTGCCAAGACAGTGATGAACGCTTTGGATAAAAACAAATACGATGTTTATTTAATTGACATACATCCAACAGGCTGGTGGTATGAAAATACTGCAGGTGAAGAAGTGGCAGTAGATAAGGCAGATTTTAGTATTGTAGAAGGTGGTCAAAAAATTAATTTTGATGTTGCCTTAATGTGTATTCATGGAACTCCAGGGGAAGATGGTAAAATGCAAGGATATTTCGATTTAATTGGTCTACCTTATACCAGTTGTGATACTTCTACTTCTGCGTTAACATTTAATAAAAGATATACTGTTGCAGTGGCAGGATTTGGTGGAGTGGGTGTTGCAAAATCGCTTCATTTATTTGCAGAAGCTCCAACCCAACCAGAAGATATTTTAGCACAATTAAGTTTGCCTGTTTTTGTAAAGCCTAATAATGGAGGAAGTAGTTTAGGAATTAGTAAAGTAAACACAGCTGCTGAATTAGCGCCTGCATTAGAAAAAGCATTTAAAGAAGATACGCAAGTGTTGGTAGAAGAATATATTAGTGGAAGAGAATTTACCATTGGGGTATTTAAATCTAAAGGGGTTACTACGGTTCTTCCTATCACAGAGATTATTACTGAAAACGAGTTCTTCGATTTTGAAGCAAAGTATCAAGGAAAGAGTAAAGAGATTACACCAGCGCAGGTTTCAGAAACCATGTTTGCTGACTTAACAGCTGCTGCAAAAAAAGTGTATGCAACTTTAAATTGCAGAGGGGTTGTTAGAATAGATTTTATCTATGATGAAAAACATTCTAAGGCATTTATGTTGGAAGTTAATACGGTGCCTGGCCAAAGTGAAGCGAGTGTTATTCCGCAACAAGTTCGTGCATTAGGTTGGACATTGACTGATTTTTATGGAACAATTATAGAAGATACATTAGCTGCTAAATAAATAAAACATTTTACATTGGAAGCCATTGATAAATTATTAAAAAAACCTTTATGGGTAAATATCTTAACTGGTATTGGGGCCATTTTGGTTTTGTTGATCCTGTTTTTCTTTTCATTGGGTTGGATCACAGGGAACGGTAAGACAGAAAAAGTACCTGCGGTAATTGGATTAGATGCAGCTGCAGCTGAAAAGAATTTAACAGCATTGGGGTTTGATGTTGTCTTGCAAGATTCTATCTATGTAGATACTTTGGCAAGAAATTCTGTTTTAAGACAGACTCCTGAAGCGGATGAGATTGTAAAAAAGGGCAGAACAGTTTATTTGACTATTAATAGAACGGTTGCTCCACAAGTGGATATGCCCAATTTAATTGGCTTCTCTTTAAAAAGTGCAGAAACTTATTTAAAAGTATTGGGTTTAAGAATGGGTACAATAAGCTTAGTGCCTGATAGAAATAAAAATGTAATCCTTGATCAATTGGTAGGAGGAAAGCCAATTGCACCCGGAGCAAAAATTGCTTCTGGAACTGTTGTGAATTTCTTAGTGGGTGATGGTGGTGCTGCTGCTGGTTTTGAAGTGCCAGATTTAGTGGGATTAACTGTGAATATGGCTAAGAACAAATTAGCATCGATGGGATTAATGATTGGAATTATTAGTTCTACATCTGCTATTACAGATACCGCAAATGCATTTATTATTCAACAAAGTCCAAGTCCATTCACTGGTCAATTAGATTCTTTGGGTATGCCAATGAAGAATTTAACTATGCAAGGTGGATCGATTGATATTGTAGTGGATAAAGTAGCTCCAGTAATTTCAAAAGACTCGATTAAATAAAAAGTATAAATTAAGCAATATGAAAACTATTTCAGTAGAAGAATTAAAAGCAAAAATGGATGCTGGCGAAAAAATTAACTTAGTAGATGTTCGTGAACCACATGAGCATGAAGCATTCAATATAGGTGGTATTTTATTACCATTGGGCAAAGTACAGGGATTAGAGACGGATGATATTGATGATTTGAAGAACGAAACAGTGTATGTGTATTGCAGAAGTGGTAATAGAAGCGGTCAAGCTTGTTTAATGCTAGAACCCTATGGTTTTAAAGACATTGTAAATGTGAGTGGGGGTATGTTGGCTTGGCAAGAAAAATTTCCTGGATAGTATTAAAATATTAGCTTAAGTTTAGTATCTAAATTTGATTAGATGAAAAAACTAACCTTAAGCTTATCCTTTTTGTTATTTGCAACTGTATTTTTTTTAACAGCCTGCAAACAGTCTGCATCCAATACGCAACAAAATTATCATGATACAACAGGTAGAAAAGACATTCTAACTGGAGGGGTACAAATGATTCCTATTCAAACTGAAAAAGGAGTCTTTAATGTATGGACAAAAAGAGTGGGGAATAATCCTAAGATTAAGGTATTGTTATTACATGGTGGGCCAGGTTCTACTCATGAATACTTTGAATGTTTTGATTCATTCTTGCCTGCTGAGGGAATTGAGTATTATTATTATGATCAATTAGGCTCTGCCTATTCTGATAATCCAAATGATAGTTCTTTATGGAATCTTCCAAGATTTGTGGAAGAAGTGGAAACAGTGCGTAAAGCATTGGGAATGGATTCCACTAATTTCTTTTTATTAGGTCATTCATGGGGAGGTATTTTAGCAACGGAATATGCTTTAAAGTATCAGCAAAATATGAAGGGGATCATTATTTCAAATATGGTGCCTTCTATTCCAGATTATATTAAATATGCAAATGAAGTATTAGGTCCAAAATTGCCTAAAGATGTGTTAGCAAAGATTAGAGCTTTTGAAGCAAAAGGAGATTATACCAATCCCGAATATTTACAAATTGTTCAAGACTATTATTATCCTGAACATGTTTTGAGAATGCCACCTGCGAATTGGCCAGATCCTGTGAAAAGAGCTTTTTCTAGAATGAATTATCCTTTGTATTTAAGAATGCAAGGTCCTTCAGAGTTTGGCGTAGTAGGAGATGCTGTTTTAAAAACATGGGATAGAAAAGCAGATTTAAATAAAATTTATCGTCCACTATTGAGTATTGGTGGAGAGTTTGATACCATGGATCCTAAAGCGATGGAGGCTTTATCTAAGGCAGTACAAAAAGGGCAATATCTCTATTGCCCTAATGGTTCTCATATGTCGATGTATGATGATCAGCAAACTTATTTTAAAGGACTTATTCGATTCCTAAAAGAAACGGGTAAGTAATTTATTTAAGATCAATTTTTACACTTAACCAATAATTTCTACCCGCCATTGGGTAGTAATTATTGGAAGTGATTGTTTGTTGATTGTAGATATAGCTATAAGTATATCCATTCGGTTCATATTTTACATCCAATATGTTATTGATATAGGCTTGTAATAAAATTGAATATTTCTTTTTATCCATGATCTTCCAGTGTGCATTGATATCATTTACAAAAAATCCATTCAGTTTTCTAGCATTGTTCTGAGTGTTGTCTAAAAATTGATCAGAGGTATATTTTGTGGTCCAATAAATATCTAGATTTTTCATTGCTTTCCATTGAAGCGTTCTATTGGTAATAATGGAAGGAGATAATGCAATGTCAGTATTATAATGTTTGATTGCTACTTGATTATATTGATCATAATCATCTATATATTCCGTGAATTCTTTTATTTTATTTCTACTAAATGTTACAGAATAGCTGGTATTGAATTTTTTACTCAATGCATATTTTAATTGTAATTCTAAGCCAGCTCTATAACTATTAGGGACATTGGTTCTTGTATATGCACCTACATCATTAATTTTGCCGGTTAATACTAATTGATCTCTATAATGCATATAGTAGAGGTTAGCATTGAATGCGAAGGTGTTTTTTTTGATTTCAATTCCAGTTTCCCAATCTATCAACTGCTCTCTCTTAGGTTGTTCCGTTTGACTAGCTTCAAAATCATCTCTATTGGGCTCTTTATTAGCAACTGCTATACTTGTAAAGTAGAATATATTGTTTTGTTGATGTGTGATACCTGCTTTTGGGTTGAAGAAGGTAAACTTTCTTTCAATGTTTAAATCGGTATTCTTTGTAAATCCATTCATTGTATGTTGAACATTTCTAACTTGTAAGTCTATAAAACTTTTGGTTGTAGCGTTTAATTTTCTATCCCATTTAGCATACAAGTTATTTTCAGATTTGTTGGCATCATTGTCATAGTATTTATAATCTTTGGATGCCAATGATGTACTTAAATAGGGTAGTGTGCCAAAATGTAATCCATCGTATTTACTCCACCCTCCACCTAATGTTAATTCGTTTAGGTTGTCTTGATAAGTGATGGCGGCAATTTGACCATAAAAATCATTGTCTAACCATCTTCTTCTAACTAAATCTGAGGGCACATTGGTTTTGTTTTTGATATCAATATTATAATCTTTAAAATCAACTCCAGCTTTATATTCTTCGTAATATCCTCTTCCCTTGGTATAATAAAAAGCAGTGTTCCATTTCCATTGTTGATTGATTTGATTATTGTAAAATAATTGATAATGGTTTTGATAATAATTATCTGTTTGATTCTCATATGGGGCATCTGCTTTTTCAGTTCCTGCTGGATTAAAGGTTCTATTGGTACTTAATAATTCTTCTGGAACCCCATACCAAGCTTGATAGGTTTTTTCTTTACCACTGAATACATTTAATCTTAATGAAGATTTCTCACCCCAATAAGTGGTGCTTACGTAAAAGCTTTTTAAGTTGCTAGATGCTCTATCAATATATCCATCACTTTTAATTTGGCTAATTCTACCATCTACAGTGAATTGATTATTCAATAAACCTGATCCAAAAGTTAAGTTGTTTTTGAAAGTATTGAATGATCCAATACTGTTTTGGCTTGATAGATATGCGCTAGGTCTGTAATCATTGGTCATTAAGTTTACACTTGCGCCAAATGCACCCGCTCCATTAGTACTTGTTCCAACGCCTCTTTGTATTTGAATACTATTGGCGCTTGAAGCGAAATCGGGAATATTTACAAAGAAGGTTCCCATACTTTCTGGGTCGTTGTAGGGAATACCATTTAATGTAAAGTTGATTCTTGTTGCATCCGTACCTCTTATTCTGATGCCTGTATAACCAACTCCGTTTCCTGCATCTGCATTCACCACTACAGAGGGCGTGTTCTCTAATAAAAATGGTAGGTCTTGTCCAATATTTCTTAATGCAATAGTAGACTTGTCTATATTGCTTTTAGCAAAAGGGCTATTTTCCGCAGCCCTAACAGATTGTACTTCCAATGGGGGAAGGTTTCTAATACTATCCGTGTTGTTCTTGATTTTTGTAGATTGGCCATTACTTATTGCCCATACAAATACTACAATGAATGTTCCCAATAATTTTTTCATTACTTGCTTTTTAAAGTTAAAATTTGGGAACAGGAATAACAAGCTACGAGAAGTGCACAATTGGTGCGGTACCTTCCCTTCGCAGGAATTACCCTGTTCAGGTTCAACGGGTTTTATCTCAGCTTTTTACAGCACCCCGAGGACGGGGTAAAATTAAATATAAATTCCGGTATCTACTATTGTAACTTTATGAAGCCATTTTCGTTTTACAGAAATAAATAACTACTATGAAAAAAATACTATGCTTTCTTTTATTGGCCATTAGCTTACAATCAATGGCTCAAAAATCTGGCTTAATCTATGATTCACATGCTCAAAAAAGGTCTGTGCCAGCTTTTAATGCCATTAAAGTTTCTAGCGCAATTGATTTATACCTAACTCAGTCTAATGTAAACGAAGTGGCGGTGAGTGCTTCTGAAGATGATATCAGAGATCAAATAGTTACTGAAGTAGTTGGGGGTACCTTGATTATTAGATTAGGGGAGTCTGGCAACTGGTTTTCTTGGAAGAAATGGGGAAACTATAAAACCAAAGCTTATGTTAGTATCAAAGAGATTAATGCATTATCTGCTTCAGGCGCTTCTAATGTTCATATTGTAGGAACGATCGAGTCTCCTAAAATGAGAATTAAGATGTCAGGTGCTAGTGATTTGAAAAATGCCAATTTTAATGTAGGAACCATATTAATGGAATTGTCTGGTGCTTCAAGCTTTAAAGCTAATGCTCAATCAACTAATGTGACTATTGATTGTTCTGGAGCAAGTAATGTTGAATTAAAAGGATCTGCAGAAGATTTGGCAATTGAATGTTCAGGGGCTAGCGATGCAAAATTGAGTGAATTTAAAGTAAAAGGTGCTTCAGTAAGTGCTTCAGGGGCTAGTGATGTTTCAGTTAATGCTTCTCAATTAATGAAGTTGTCAGCATCAGGTGCAAGTTCTATTCATTATTCAGGAGATGCTAAAATTTCGGAAACACATTCATCAGGTGCTTCTAATATCAAGCGTAGAAATGACTAATTGTGGAGGTTTTTGGTGTTAATTAGCAAAAAAGCTTTAAATTAATGCTGTCAAAAACCAAAACCAACGATTATGTCAAAAAACATTGAAACAAACAAGCTATTTGTTGCCAGCTGTTTGGCACTTTTAGTGACTTCTCTTTCCTTTGGAATTAGAGCGGGTGTACTAAGTCAACAGGGCATTGATTTTAATTTAGATTCCGCACAATTAGGTACGATTGCAGCAACTGCTTTCTGGGGATTCCCATTAGCGATTCTTGTAGGTGGTACTATTGTTGATATTATTGGAATGAAAAGATTGCTAGTACTAGCGTTTCTATTCCATTTTGCCGGAATTGCATTAACTATTTTTGCAACTGGATATTGGACATTGTTTGTGTCTACTTTATGTGTGGGTATTGCAAATGGCTTGGTTGAAGCTTCTTGTAATCCTTTGGTAACTTCATTGTATCCTGAAAATAAGACTACAAAATTAAATCACTTCCATTTATGGTTCCCTGGTGGAATCGTAATTGGTACTTTAGTGGTTTATTTATTCAATAAGATTGGATTAGGCATGCATTATCAAGTGGGCATTATGTTAATCCCAACTATTTTGTATGGTTATTTATTTTCTAAATTGGAGTTCCCTGTAACAGAGCGTGTTTCGAGTGGTGTATCATCTTCTACGATGTATAAATCATTATTGAATCCATTATTTATATTCATGTTCATCTGTATGTTTGGCACAGCCATCACAGAATTGTTTACTGGACAATGGATTGATGTATTATTAAAGAATGTAAGTGAAAATGCCATTCTTTTACTGACTATTGAAACGGGGATCATGGTACTAGGAAGAGGTTTAGCTGAGCCAGTGGTACACAAATTGTCTCCTCAAGGAGTATTATTAATCTCAAGCATTTTAGCAGCAGCTGGTTTATACATCTTAGGACATAGCGCCGGTAACATGTTATTTGTAGGTGCCATTGTATTTGGTATAGGCGTTTGCTATTTCTGGCCAACCATGTTAGGATTTGTGTCAGAGAACTTGCCAGAAACGGGTGCTGTGGGTATTAATTTAATGGGTGGAGCTGGCATGTTTGCAGTTTCTATCTATATGATCTTTATGAGTGATTTTTATGACAAATTGGTAGCTGCGAAAATACCAGCGGGTACTACTGCAGAAAATTTAGCTGCTGTAACCAATGAGGCTAAGAAATTAGCTGGTCCAGAAATCATCAATGCCACTTTAACCATCCCGGTTATCTTGATTGTGGCTTTCGGTGGCTTATATGTTTATATGAAAAACAGAAAAGCAACTGCTTAGAATCCTTTAATTCTTAAATAAATAAAGCCTCTCAAGCAATTGAGGGGCTTTTTCTTTGTTTAAACTTGGTTAAGAAAGAATATTGACCTACCTTTGCCCTCCAAACATCGCGAGGTAGAGCAGCGGTAGCTCGTCGGGCTCATAACCCGAAGGTCGGAGGTTCGATCCCTTCCCTCGCAACTAAAGTAACCCGCTCCCGATTCATATCGAGAGCGGATTTTTTTTCTATGAAAGTCGGGTTTGTAAACATATTTGGTAAACCTAATGCTGGTAAAAGTACTTTACTGAACGCCTTAATGGGCGAGAAAATGGCTATTGTCTCTTCCAAAGTACAAACCACCAGACATAGAATTAAGGCTTTTTTGAATAAGGAAGATGAGTATCAGGTCATCTTTTCGGATACACCAGGGATTATTGATCCCAAATACAAGCTTCATGAGAAAATGATGGGAGCTGTTAAATCGGCCTTAGAAGATGCAGATTTAGGATTATTGATGGTGGATATTAGAGATAACCTAGAGGAAGTAGATGCCATTTTCAGTGGATTGAAGCTAAAAGTTCCTTGTATTGTAGTCTTAAATAAGTCAGATTTAGCCACTGCACAGCAGGTAAAAGAAGCGAATGCTTTCTTTAAGGAAAAGAAATATTGTACTAGTTTAATTACACTTAGTGCATTGAATAAGAATGACATAGAAAGGTTATTGAAATTAATTTTAGAGTATGTTCCAGAAGGTTTTCCTTTCTACAGCCAAGAAGATTTAAGTGATTTGCCCACTAAATTCTTTGTGAGTGAAATTATCAGAGAGAAGATCTACGGACTATTTGGTGAGGAGATTCCGTATCATACAGCAGTTTTAGTAAATTCATATAAGGAACAACCGCTCTTAATTAAAATTCAGGCAGATATTGTGGTGAATAGAGAGACCCAGAAAGCTATTATAATAGGTGAAAAGGGTAAAATGATTAAGGAGATTGGGGTGCAGGCTAGAAAAGATATAGAGGAGTTTATAGGGTCCAAAGTATACTTAGAGTTGTTTGTGAAAGTAAAGCCTAAGTGGAGAGATAACGACCTTAAATTAAAGGAGTACGGGTATCAATAAAAATAAAATATAAATAGTATTATATATTTGATTATCAATATTTTATACTATTTTATTTAAATATTTAAATGAAATTTATATGAGCTATACAGTAGCCATTGTTGGAAGACCAAATGTTGGAAAAAGTACATTGTTCAATCGTTTTTTAGAAGAACGAAAGGCCATAGTAGATGATATAAGTGGGGTTACTAGAGACCGACAATATGGTGTTACCGATTGGAATGGAAAGTCTTTCAATGTGATAGATACGGGTGGATTTGTGCCAGATTCAAGCGATATGTTTGAGACGGAGATTAGAAAGCAAGTTAGAATTGCCATTGACGAGGCTAATGCCATCATTTTTATGGTGGATGCTGCCACTGGTTTGACTGATTTGGATGATGCCATGGCAGATATGCTTAGAAGAACTACTAAGCCAGTTTATGTGACGGTGAATAAGGTAGACAATTCAACTAGGGCACTAGAAGGTACAGAGTTTTACTCCATGGGTTTTGAGCATAACTTCTTTATTAGCTCTATTTCAGGTAGTGGAACTGGGGAGTTGTTGGATGCTGTTACAGCAGATATCAAAGAAGAGCCAAAGACGGCTGCCAATGCAGAATTGCCCGAAGGGGCTGAGCCAGAAGAGGCACCTTCTATTCCTAAAATTGCTATCGTTGGACAACCCAATGCAGGTAAGTCTAGTTTACTAAATGCAATGATTGGACAAGAGAGAACAATTGTAAGTGAAATTGCAGGTACTACTCGCGATACCATTCATACTCATTACAATATGTTCCAAAAAGAGTTCATGTTAATTGACACTGCAGGTATCAGAAGAAAGAATAAAGAGAAGGATGATTTAGAGTTTTACTCAGTAATTCGTGCCATTAAAGCAATGGATGAAGCCGATGTTTGTATGTTGGTTTTGGACGCTGAAAAAGGGGTAACTGCTCAGGACTTGAGTATTTTTAGTTTAGCCATTAGAAAAGGTAAGGGGATAGTGGTTTTGGTGAATAAATGGGATTTGATTCCAAAAGACACCAATACTGCTAGAGACTATGAAAAGAAGTTAAAAGACAAACTGGCACCTTTTACTGATGTGCCGATTCTATTTATATCAGCTACAGAGAAAACAAGGATTTTTAAGGCGATTGAATTAGCCTTGGATGTTTATGAAAACAAGCATAGAAAGATTGCTACTTCTAAGTTGAATGAAATCATGCTAAAAGTGATAGAAAAATACCAGGCACCAGTAGTTAGAGGACATGTGATCAAAATCAAATTTGTTCAGCAATTGCCAACAAGGGTTCCAAGTTTTGCATTCTTCACCAATTTCCCTGATGATATCAAGACTCCGTATAGAAATTACCTCGAAAATCAAGTTAGAGCTAATTTCAAATTTACAGGGGTGCCAATTCGTATCTATTTCAGAAAGAAGTAGTTAGGAGGGCTTTAACTAAGCTTTTGGGTTGTTTTTGAAAAAATAATTAAAAATATTAGTTAAAATTTGGTTAATAGAGGGGCTGTCAATATATTTGCACACGTATTTTTAATACCAAACTTAAAAAAACCTGAAAATGAAAAAAGTATTCGCAATTTTCGCTATCGCTGCATTAGCTGCTTGTGGTGGCGCTTCTACTGAAGCAACAACTGATTCTGCTGCTGCAACTGTTGATACAGCTGCTGTTGCTGTTGACACTACTGCTGTAGCTGCTGATTCAACTGCTGTTGATTCTGCTGCAACTAAGTAATTAGAAGTATAAAACTTCTTGCAAGAAGGTCCCTCCGCATGCGGAGGGATTTTTTTTGCCCATACCACAGATTTTGGCACATATATTGCATATATACTAAACTCATAAATGAATCCTTTTTGAAATAGGATTATGTCAAATTGACCAGATCATTTATGCTAATTAATAAATTGATAGACAGTGAATAATATACTTTTTAAGACAGAAGAAGAGAATGAGTTCATACCGCTTTTTTCGTTTAATGAGCAGGATATGGAAAATGAGCCAGCATTAGAAATGGAGGAAATGATTCCTATACTGCCATTAAGAAACACTGTGTTGTTTCCAGGGGTAGTCATTCCTATTACTGTGGGTAGAGATAAAAGTATACAGGCAGTGAAAGCTGCATTTGGGAAAGACAAATTAATTGGGGTGGTTTCTCAAATGGACGGCAATATAGAAGATCCAACTGCAGCAGATTTATGTAAAGTAGGAACGGTTGCCAAAGTGATCAAGATGATCAAGATGCAAGATGGAGGTACCACTATTATTATTCAAGGAAAGAAAAGATTTGAATTAATAGAAATGGTTGAGGTGGATCCCTTCTTTAAAGCCAAAGTGGCCATTATTGAAGAAGAGAAGATCAGTAAGGAAGATCAGAATTTTCAGGCTTTATTAGCTACCATTAAAGATTTAGCGACTCAGATTATTCAATTGTCTCCTAATTTCCCTTCTGAAGCTGCGATGATTTTAAAGAATATAGAAAGTCCTTTATTCTTAATCAATTTTGTGAGTAGCAACTTGAATGTGTCCATTAATGAAAAACAAGCTTTGCTTGAATTAAATGGAATTACACCAAGAGCAGAAAAATTAATTCATTTTTTACAACAAGAATTACAATTTGTTGAATTAAAAAATAAGGTTGCCAATAAGACTAGAACAGAATTAGACAAACAACAAAGAGATTATTTCTTACAGCAACAATTAAAGAGTATCAAGGATGAATTAGGCGGAGATCCTAATGAGCGTGAGATTGTTGAAATGAAAAAGAAGGCTGAAAATAAAAAATGGCCTGATGCTGCTAAGAAATTATTTCAAACTGGCTTGGAAAAATTGGAAAGAATGCATCCAAGTACACCAGATTACTCTGTTGTATACAATCATTTAGATTTATTATTAGATCTTCCTTGGTTAGAATACACAGATGATAATTATGATTTAAAGAATGCAAAAAAGGTTTTAGACAATGATCATTATGGTATGTCTAAAATTAAGAATAGAATTATTGAATATTTGGCGGTACTGAAATTAAAAGGAGACATGAAGAGTCCTATTTTGTGTTTTTTAGGTCCTCCAGGTATTGGCAAAACATCATTGGGCAGATCTATTGCTCATGCTATTGGTAGAAAATATACCAGGGTTAGTTTAGGTGGATTACATGACGAAAGTGAAATCAGAGGACATCGCAAAACCTATATTGGTGCTATGCCTGGAAGAATTATTCAAAGTATTAGAAAGGTGAAAACTTCTAATCCTGTAATGATCCTAGATGAGATTGATAAAATTGGGAAAGATTTAAGAGGAGATCCTTCAAGTGCTTTATTAGAAGTATTAGATCCGGAACAAAATCATAGTTTCTATGACAATTACTTAGAATCAGAATATGATTTAAGTAAGACCTTATTTATTGCCACGGCAAATGATATTAGTCAGATTCAACCTGCATTAAGAGATCGATTAGAAATTATTGACTTAAGTGGTTATGCAGTAGAAGAGAAAATTGAAATTGCAAAAAGACATTTGTTGCCTAAACAAAAAGAAGCACATGGTTTGGATAAAATCAAATTCAAAATACAGGATAGTGTTTTAGAAAAAGTAATTGAAGATTATACTAGAGAGAGTGGTGTAAGAGAATTGGATAGACAGTTGGCTTCTATTATGAGATATCAAGCTAAAGAGTTGGCTTATAAACACAAAGTAAAACCAACGGTAAGTAAGGCAGATTTAATCAAGATATTGGGTCAGTCTAGATACAGCAATGATTTGTATAAGACAGTTAATATGCCTGGTGTTGCAGTTGGATTAGCTTGGACTTATGTTGGTGGAGATATTTTATTTATTGAAACCTTATTGGCAGAAGGAAAAGGTGAATTGAAATTAACAGGTAATTTAGGTAATGTAATGAAAGAGAGTGCTACTACAGCATTAACTTATTTACAAGCGAATTATAAGAAAATAGGTGTGGATCCTGAATTTTTTAAAACCAAATCTATCCATGTGCATGTGCCAGAAGGTGCAGTGCCAAAAGATGGTCCTAGTGCCGGAATTACTATGCTAACAGCATTAAGTTCTGCATTTACTGGTAGAAAGGTTAAACCATATTTAGCCATGACTGGGGAGATTACTCTGAGAGGTCAGGTATTACCAGTTGGGGGTATCAAAGAAAAGATACTTGCAGCTAAAAGAGCAGGTATGAAAGAAATAATTCTTTGCTGGCAAAATGAAAAAGATGTCAATGAAATTGATCAAAACTTCATCAAAGGGGTTCAATTTCATTATGTAAAAACCATGCAGCAAGTTTTAGACCTAGCATTGGTTTAAACAAATAATGTAGCTTTGTTATATGAGCAATAAAAGACAAACTAATGTTTTAGTAAATCTACTAGCATTGGCTTGTCTTTTTTTAGCTAAGAATCCAATTGCTGCTCAGGCAATAGGAGGGAATGCTGTATTTAATTTTCTTACCTTATCTCCTTCCGCTAAAACAACTGCATTGGGCGGTGTAAATATTAGCCATTTAGATGCAGATTTAGGCATGGCTGTTAATCAACCTGCTTTATTAAATAGAGACATGGATGGTCAGATACACTTAAGTGTAAAACCCTATCTCGCTTCAATCAATCAATATAATTTTAATGCTGCTCATTTTTTAAATAGAGCAAAAACCACCATTGGCTGGGGTGTTCAATATATGGACTATGGTACCATTCCAATGACAGATATTGCTGGCAATGAATTGGGTAGTTTTAGGCCCAATGAATATGCTTTACAAATTAGCGCTGCAAGTACTTATCAAAATCATTTCAAAGTAGGGGCAAGCTTAAAATGGGTACAATCAAAATTTGGGATCTATCATTCTAACGGTATTGCTGCAGATGTAGGTGTTTTATATGCTCCTTATAGTGGGTTAACTCAGTGGGCAATATTGGTCAATAATATCGGAGTACAAATTAAAAAATTCAATCAGAAAGAGAATCTGCCTTTTAATATCACAGCCGGTGTAACTAAAAAAGTAGCAGATGCACCTTTTCAATTTTCTTTAACTGCACAAAGATTATCAGTTTGGGATAATACTTATAATGATCCAACTTATAACCAATTAGAAGGTTTGAATAGCCCTGGTAAATATCAAAATTTATTCAATCATCTAGTTATTGCAACTGAAGTTTATCTTGGTCCATCAGTGAATGTAGAAGTAGGATATAATTTTTTAAGAAGATTTGATCTGAATATTCAAAATCAAAAAAACAGCTTAAATGGATTGAGTGCTGGTTGTTCTTTTATAGTGAATAATTTACACATGCAATATGCAAATGCTTTTTTTCAGAATAATCTAAGCCATCATTTCACCATTATATATCAATTAAAGAAGAAGTATTAACCTTTTTTCTTTGGCAATATAGCTTTAGGTTTTTGTGCTTCTTTATTGGCAGTTGGTTTCTTTGCTGTAGGTGTAGTAGGAACTGGCTGTGGAGTAGCAGGGATATCGTTGTTCACTTGGTCAGGTAATACATAGTCTGATTCAGCTTTAATATCTTCTGTTTCTATTGGAATATCAGTTGCTGTTGTATCTTGACCAACAAAATTGATATTTAAATCTCCCATACCTGTTGGTTTAACAAAGCTTGCATTAGGATCTAAATTACAAGATGGATCATTCGCAACTTTTGCCATAAAGTAAGCCCAAATAGGTAATGCGCCATGAGCACCTTGTCCAAAATAATTATCTGTAAATCTAATATATCTGTCATCTGCACCTACCCATGCACCGGCAAGTAATTGTGGCGTGTATCCCATAAACCATAAATCACTGTTGTCGTTGGTAGTACCTGTTTTACCTGCAATGGATTGTGCATTAATACCA
>JACCDS011602222.1_pt1 | contig 18483 bp, 12 predicted proteins | sample 7446441 | NCBI WGS metagenome assembly JACCDS01 (sample SAMN15323445, study PRJNA562643) | freshwater metagenome | isolation source: river surface water | place: USA:Blue River Watershed | collected 2017-08-17
CCCAGCACCGCAGGCACCGCCACAGCCAAGCCGATGGCGGTCATGATCAGGGCTTCACCCACGGGGCCTGCGACCTTGTCGATCGAGGCTTGGCCGGACATGCCGATCTTGACCAGCGCGTGGTAGATGCCCCACACGGTGCCGAACAGGCCCACGAAGGGTGCGGTCGAGCCCACCGTGGCCAGCACGGCCAAGCCGTCCTGCATGCGGCTTTGCACGTTGCCAATGGCACGCTGGATGCTCATGGTGACCCACTCGTTGAAGTCCACAGCGCCAAGCAAGCCAGTGTGCTTGGAAGCGCCTTCCAGACCCTTTTCTGCGATAAAGCGGAAGGCTGAGCCTTCTTCGAGGGTGTCTTTGCCCTGGGCCACGGTGCTGGCGCTCCAGAAGGAGTCTTGCGCAGCCTTGGCCTGCTTGTTCAGCTTGGCCTGCTCAGCGAACTTGGTGAAGATCACATACCAAGAGCCCATGCTCATGAGCACCAGGATCAGCAGCGTGCCTTTGGCCACGGCGTCACCTTGGCCCCACAGCGCGCCCAGGCCGTAGGGGTTTTCTTCCACGACGGCCGTGGCGGCGGCATCTGCAGCTTGAGCCATGACTGAGCCCGCCATCAGCAAGCTGGCCCAAACGCTGGCGATGGTGATGTGTTTGAAATTGGTTTTGAACATGGTGAGGGTCTCCTCTGAAAATTCTTGAAGGTGTTTGAAAGATTGAACGGTTTGCGTCATTCCAGACGCCAGGTGTATTTCATGCTGGCCCAAGCCTGTTCAGGTTTGCCGTCCACCGTCGCGGGCTTGAATTGACAGCGAGACAAGCCTGCGCGTGCGGCTTCATCCAGGCGCTTGTAACCGGAAGATTTGTCGATTTCGGACTGGAGCACTTTTCCGTCAGGCCCGATCAGAAATCGCAGACTCACCGTGCCTTCTTCTTCCATACGACGTGATGCGCTGGGGTATTCGGGCTTTTCACAGTTGGCTGAGTTGACCACCGCGCCCGTTCTCACAGGTTCCGACTTGACGACAGGTGCCGGGGGAGCCGGTGGTGCGGGTGGTTGAGGTGTCGCGGAAACTGCCGCAATGGCATTGACCGATGGCGCACTGGGCGCAATAGCCACCTCGACGGGCGGTACATAAGCTGGCGGTGGGGGCGTAGATGCTTTAGGCGGCGGCGGAGGCGGCGGCGGAATGTCGGGCTTGGTTTCTTCCAGCAAAACGGCTTCGACAGGCCCTTTGATTTTTTTTACAAAAGCACGGGCCAAACCGGAATTGATGGCCCAGAAAAGCAAAAGATGCAAAACCACCACCAGGCCAAATCCCAACAAGTGCTTGCTCGGTTTTCTTTGCCGACTGGCGTAATCGTCCATGTGCTTTGTCCTCCGAGTCAGGTCAGCACCGACCTGTGTGCTGAGGGTATTGATTGTAGTTGGGTGTGTACTCAGCCTCGGTACCCGCAGAGCGGCAATCCAGTGTGTGAATGCTCTGTAACCCGAATGAATCCTCCGGGCTGTCAAGTGGACATGAATGCCCATGACAATCGCTGCTTGCCTGACTCGGATGCCTGCATTGAATTCACCTTCCAACTTCCAACGCCCCGCCGTAACCACGCTGGTTCTGCCCCTGCTTGTGGAATTGTCTTTGGGACTTGTCGTCGGCTTGGCGGGAACCATCTGGGCAGCGCACATCTCGGATGCTGCTGGCGGTAGTTTTGCGTTGACCAACCATGTCTTTGGTTTCTTATTCATGGTGTTTCGTCTTGTGGGCGCTGGTGTGAGTGTGGTCATTTCGCAAAACCTGGGGGCAGGTGACCGACGTGAAGCTGATCGCATTGCCCGGGCTGCATTGGCGTGGGGGACTTGGATGGGCGGACTGGTGGCCCTGTGCGCGGGTTTCGGCGCGGCTGTTCTGGTCAGCTTGCTCAATGCGCCCGCCGATGTGGAGGTGTTGGCCGTGCCCCTGTTGCAAGCTCTTGCGCTTGCCCTGCTCCTGGATGCTTGGAACGCCTGCATGGCCAGTGTCATGCGTGCCCATCTGCGCAACCGCGACACCTTGCTCGTGGTGGTGCTCATGCATTTGTCCCATGTGTTGATGGCTTGGCCGCTGATGACGGGCTGGGGTTCCATTCCTGCGTTGGGCTTGACAGGGTTTGCGGTGGCCCTGGTCATCAGTCGCGGGGTCGGCATGGCCTTACATCTGTGGCTGTGGCGCCAGCGACTGGACTTACGACCCCGTTGGTCAGATTGGTGGCGTGTCGAGAAGACTCGACTGAGGCCCGTGCTGCACATTGGCTTGCCTGGTGCCGCTGAAAACATGGCGTGGGAGCTGGCTTTCATGTGCAGTGTGGCTGCAGTCGGCGTCATGGGCACGCAGGCACTGGCCACGCAAGCCTATGTGTTGCAGTTCAACATGTGGATCTTGATCAGTGGCGCAGCGATCGGCATCACGGTCGAAATGCTGGTGGGCCACATGGTCGGGGCCAGGCAATTGCGGCAAGCGCATGATCTGGTCAGACGTGCGCAAAAAATGGGGTTTTTCATCACCTTGCTGGTGGCTTGTGCGATGGCCTTGGGGGCGCCTTGGTTGCTGAGGTTTCTGACTCAGGATCCGAAGATCATTGAAGACGGTGTCAAGCTGCTTTGGTTGTCCATTCTTTTGGAAACGGGCCGCACTTTCAATTTGATCGTCATTGCAGCGCTTCGCGCCACGGGGGATTCTCGGTATCCCTTTTACGCTGGCGCGGGATCCATGGCCATCGTGCTGGCTGGGGGCAGCTGGTTGCTCGGTGTCCATTTCCATTGGGGCCTGGCGGGCGTATGGGTGGCCTATGCCGCAGACGAATGGATTCGGGGCATGCTGATGTGGCGCAGATGGCTCAGTCTGGGCTGGTTGCCGCATGCAAAGACCACCCATGCCCGCTTGCGTGATCAGCGATCCCGTCAGCCCTGAGCATGCCTCTGGAGGTTTCAATCGGGTTACCAAATTCAATGACGGGCACCCGCCACACCGAATTCTGATCACAATCACGCGAGGAGATAATTTCCATGAAAAAACAGCGCGCAAGCCAAGCCCACTGGGCTAACCAATTGATTCTTTTGACGGGTTTGTTGTTCTGCATGGCGTCAGTTCATGCGCAAGCCACTGCCCCCGCCACATTGCGCGCCGAAGTGCACAAGCCCTTGACGGCCGCGCAAGAGGCACTCAAAAACAACCAAACGGATCAGGCGCTGAACCTGACGCGTGAAGCGCTGTCGGTGAATGAACTCACGCCGGTGGAGCGTGCCTTCGTCATGCGCACGCAAGCGGCTGCGGCAGTGCGCAGCAAGAACTGGGACTTGGCCATCGAGTCGCTGGAGTATCTGGTGAACTCATCGGATGTGCCGCAGACGGATAAGCGCTCCATGCTGGAGTCCCTGATGAACGCCAGCTTGCAAAAGAAAGACAACGCCCGTGCCGTCAAGTGGGGGCGTCAATACCTGCAAGAAGGCGGGACGAACCCGGGCATTCGCTTGGCCATGATTCAGACTTTGTCTGTCATGGGCGAACACAAGCAAGTGTTGCAAGAAGTCCAGGAAAAGATGCGGCTGGATGCGGCTGCGGGACAAAAGACACCAGAGCAGGATCTGCGTTTGATGGCCATCAGTTACCGCCAACTCAAGGACGATGCAGGTTATACGCGCACGCTCAAGAGCTTGGTCAGTGACTACCCCTCCAAAGCCTACTGGGTGGAAGTGATCTCCCGGATGGCCCAGCAGCCTGGCCTCAATCCTCGCCAGGAGCTCAACCTGTACCGCCTGCTGGAGCAAACGGGCAACATGGAAGAGGTGGATGAATACACCGAAATGGCCAATTTGGCGATCAAGGCCGGTCTGCCTGCCGAGGCCTTGCGTGTACTGAACAAGGGCTTTGAGCAAGGCATTTTGGGCAAGGGCGCAGATGCGCCAGCGCAGACCAAGTTGCGTGCTGACGCACTCAAAAAGTCCCAGGAAGATGCGAAGGGTTTTGCTCAATTGGAAAAGTCAGCCAAAGACGCGGTGACCTGGACTGCCGTGGCCGATGTGTACTTCTCTCAGCAAAACTGGACAGCGGCACACACCGCCTATGCCAAGGCCCTGGAATTGGGTGGTTCGCGACGAGAAAACGATCTGCGATTGCACGATGCCATCAGCTTGTTCCAGTTGGGACAGAAAGAGTCTGCACGACAGCAATTGGCCGCAATTCAGGGCGATGTGGCGTGGTCCGAAATCGCTCATTTGTGGGGTATTTTGGCCCGCTGAGCTGAGCCACGAGCACTGTCTCATTGCAACCGTGCCTCACGGCGCACAGGTTTGAGAGCCTGTGCGCCTTTTTAATTTGATGCTCTTGTGATGTCGATCTTGGACCGAGTAGAAACCCTATTGCAATCGATTGCAAAGTCGGATAAATTGCAGCAATTCCATCAACTGTGCATCCGTTTGCACATGTGACGCAGCCACATGAACCCACTTTCACACGCATCGCCGCCTCGTCTGTCGATCTCACAGATCGTTCAAATGAACATCGGCTTTTTGGGCCTGCAATTCAGCTTTGGCTTGCAGCAAAGCAGCATGGGGCCCATTTACAGTTATCTGGGGGCCAATGAAGCTGAGTTGCCCTTGTTGAGCCTGGCGGGGCCGATCACAGGCCTTCTTGTGCAGCCCATCGTCGGGGCCATGAGTGACCGCACCACCTCTCGGTACGGACGGCGTACCCCGTATTTTTTGATTGGCGCGATCCTTTGCTCGCTCAGTTTGTTTGCCATGCCCTACAGCTCGGCGTTGTGGATGGCCGCCTCCTTGCTTTGGATTTTGGATGCAGCCAACAACGTGACCATGGAGCCCTACCGTGCCTATGTGGGTGATCGATTGCCCAAAGACCAGCATGCAGCGGGCTACATCATCCAAAGCGCATTCACGGGTTTGGCACAAACATTGGCGTACTTGATGCCATCGATATTGGTGTGGTTTGGCATGAACAAAGATGCTGTGGGTGACAACCATATCCCGCAGATCACACTGGCCTCATTTTTGATTGGTGGTGTGATTTCCGTGACCACCATCTTTTGGTCTATTTGGCGTGTGCCTGAGTTGCCACTGTCGGCAGAAGAAAAAAAACGGATAGAGAGTCAAAAGCAAGGCTTGGTCGCCACATTGAAGGAAATATGGGACGCGATCCGTGAAATGCCTGTGCCCATGCGGCAAATGGCTTGGATGAAATTGTTCCAGTGGATGGCCATGGGCTGGTATTGGCAGTACGTGTCGTACTCCATCGCCCGCAGTTTGTTCGACACCTCGGACCCCACATCCACCGGCTTTCGTGATGCGGTTTTGGTCAATGGACAAATCGGTGGTTTCTATAACGCGGTGTCCTTTGTGACTGCCTTGTTGATGGTGGGCTACACCAAACGGTATGGCGCACCCAAAGTGCATGCACTGTGCTTGGTGTTGTCCGGCATGGGCATGTGGTGCATACCCCAAATTCAAACCCAGGCCTGGCTCTTCTTGCCGGCCGTGGGGGTGGGTTTGGGTTGGGCAAGCATCATGGGCAATCCCTATGTCATGTTGGCACGCAGTGTGCCGCCTGAACGCACGGGGGTGTACATGGGCATTTTCAACATGTTCATCGTGATTCCATTGTTGTTGGGTGGCTTGATCGTCAGCCAGCTTTACGACACGGTGTTTGCGGGTGACCCGCGCAATGTGCTGATGATGTCCGGCGTGTTGATGGTGTGCGCTGCGCTGGCCACTTTGCGCGTGAAAGTTCCAGATTGAAAGTTCTTGATCGTCGGTGAGAGCTGGTGTCTCAAAAAAGGTGCAAGTGCATCTTCGAATATGTTCCGTGAATGATGAAAAAATGAAAAACAAGGTTCAACTGATCACTTATGTCGACCGATTCGGAGGATCGACAATCCCGCAACTTCAGGAGTTGCTGGATGGGCCTTTGAAAGGTGTGTTTGGTGGCGTGCATCTGCTGCCCTTCTTTCACAAAATCGATGGCGCAGATGCCGGATTCGATCCGATTGACCACACCCGCGTGGATGAACGCCTTGGAAGCTGGCAAGACATCAAGCAACTGACGCACAGCGCAGATGTGATGGCTGATGTGATCGTCAACCACATGTCATCCGAGTCACCTCAGTTCATGGATTACTCGCAAAAAGGCAGTGCATCGGCATTCGACGGCTTGTTCCTGACCATGGAGTCGGTGTTTCCAAATGGGGCAACCGAGCAAGACTTGCTGGCCGTGTACCGTCCACGTCCCGGTATGCCGTTCACGGTCACCACCTTGGCCAACGGCGAGCGTCGTTTGCTGTGGACCACCTTCACACCCCAGCAAATCGACATCGATGTGCACACACCAGCAGGCAAAGCCTATTTGGAATCGATCTTGCAAAAGCTCTCGCAAAGCGGTGTAACCATGGTGCGACTGGATGCTGTGGGCTATGCCATCAAGAAGGCCGGTGCCAACTGCTTCATGATGCCCGAGACGTTTGAGTTCATCAAAGCCTTTGCGCAACGGGGTCGGGAATTGGGCCTGGAAGTGCTGGTGGAAATCCATTCGTACTACAAGCGGCAGATGGAAATCGCCAAGCAGGTCGATTGGGTGTACGACTTTGCCTTGCCACCTTTGGTGTTGCATGCGCTGGAATTCGGCCGCAGTGCGCCGCTGCGTGCCTGGCTGGACCAACGCCCCAACAACGCCATCACCGTGCTCGACACGCACGACGGCATCGGCATCATCGACATCGGCGCAGATGCGGCAGATCGTGCCAACAACCCAGGCTTGGTGCCTCCGAATGAGCTGGATGAATTGGTGGAGCGCATGCACCGCAATTCACAAGGGCAAAGCCGTCAGGCCACAGGTGCAGCCGCGTCCAATCTGGATCTGTACCAGGTCAACTGCACGTTCTTTGATGCCATGGGTCGCAATGAAGCCGCCTACCTGATCGGGCGCGCCATTCAGTTTTTTGTGCCGGGCATCCCTCAGGTCTATTACGTGGGCCTTCTGGCGGGCGAGAACGACATGGCGCTGCTGGCTGAAACCAAAGTGGGCCGAGACATCAATCGCCACTACTACCCACGCGATGAAGTCTTGCAAGCGATTCAGAAACCGGTGGTGGCACGTCTGCTGGATTTGATCCGTCTGCGCAATGAGCACCCGGCATTCAATGGTCAATTCAGCCATGCCGCTGATGCCGAACATGCGTTGACGCTGTCTTGGACCCAGGGCGCTGATGCCATTCGTTTGGTGGTGGATTTGAAGGCGAAGTCGGGCGTGATCCATTTCAGTTCGCCAACGGGTGAGCAGCAATTTGAATTGCGTTGAAAAAGTATCGGACTCAAAAAATCAAGCAATCAAGCCGGTCAGCGACATGACCGGCTTTTTGTCCCAATGGAGCTAAGCATGAAAAACAGCAATCGTCAGATCCGAAACATCGTCATTGTTGGAGGCGGCTCTGCTGGATGGATGGCAGCAGCCTCGCTGTCCAATGCGTTGACTCAGGGCTGTCAGATCACTTTGATTGAGTCCGACGAAATTGGCACCGTCGGTGTGGGCGAGGCCACCATTCCGCCCATCAAAACACTCAACCGCACGATGGGCCTGGACGAGGCCGAATTCATGCGGCGAACGCAAGGCACCTTCAAGCTGGGCATCCAGTTCATTGACTGGGCCAAACAAGGCCACAGCTACTTTCACCAGTTCGGCCCGCATGGTGTGCAGTTTGACTATTCGCCCTTGCACCAGTTCTGGCTCAAAAGCCGCCAGTATCAAGAGATGCCGACCATCGACGAATATTCCATGGCCTGGGCCGCAGCCAGCCGTGGCAAGTTCGATCGTCCCAGCCAAGATTCTCGGCAGGTCACATCGATGTACGACTACGCGTACCACTTCGATGCAGGCCTTTATGCCAAATACCTGCGTGAAGTCTCTGAAAAACGTGGTGTCAAGCGTCTGGAGGGCAAGATCGTTCATGTCGGATTGCGCGAGGGTGATGGCTTTGTCGAGAAGGTGCGCCTCGCCGATGGCCGAGAAATCGCTGGCGATTTGTTCATCGATTGCTCTGGCTTTCGTGGTCTCTTGATTGAAGAAGCCTTGCAGACGGGCTACGAAGATTGGAGTCACTGGTTGCCCTGTGACCGCGCGATGGCGGTGCCCTGCGAGTCGGCAGGCGATCCTTTGCCCTATACGCGTGCCACGGCCCGTGAAGCCGGCTGGCAATGGCGCATCCCTTTGCAGCACCGCATTGGCAATGGCTATGTGTTCTGCAGCCAATTCATGAGCGAAGACGAGGCCGCATCCCTGCTCTTGCAGCGTCTGGATGGCAAGGCCTTGGCCGATCCTCGTCCCTTGCGATTCACCACGGGTCGACGCAAAAAATTCTGGAACAAAAACGTTGTTGCACTGGGTCTGTCCAGCGGTTTCATGGAGCCCTTGGAGTCCACCAGTTTGCACCTGGTGCAATCGGGTATTTCCAAATTGTTGGCCTTTTTCCCAGATCGTGATTTCGATCCGATCATTGCAGATGAATACAACCGCTTGGGCAATGCAGAATTTGAACGCATCCGTGATTTCCTGATCCTGCATTACAAGCTCACGACACGCGAAGATTCGCCTTTGTGGCGCTACACCTCCGCCATGAGCATTCCGGATTCGCTGCAGCACAAGATGACGCACTTCAAGCGCTATGGCCGCATCGTGACCGATGGCTATGACTTGTTCGGGCCCTCCAGCTGGTTGGCTGTTCAACTGGGGCAGCTCAACATGCCCGAACGCCATGACCCGCTTGTGGATCACCGCCGTGTGGACGGTGACAGCACACTCAAGCAACTGCGCAAGGCCATGAATGCGGCAGCAGACGCCATGCCCACGCACATGGCATTCATCCGACGTCACTGCGCGGCGCAATGATCGTCAAGGCATGAAAAAAGAAACCGAAAAGCACGCTCGGCCAGCCTACCATTTCACGCCGCAAGCCCATTGGATGAACGATCCCAATGGGCTTGTTTGTCACGAGGGTGTTTATCACCTGTTTTACCAGTACCACCCCTACAGTACGGAGTGGGGGCCCATGCACTGGGGTCACGCCACCAGCACAGATCTGCTTCATTGGCAGGAGCATGAGGTCGCGTTAGAGCCCGATGATCTGGGGATGATCTTCTCGGGCAGTGCCGTATTCGATGCATACAGTACTTCAGGCCTGTCCCCTGCAGGGCAAGCGCCTTTGGTGGCTGTGTTCACTCACAGCCTTCCTGACTCAGCAGAGCCAGGGCGTGCACTGCAGCAACAAAGCCTGGCCTACAGCGTGGATGCAGGCTTGACTTGGCAAAAATATGCTGGCAATCCTGTCATCAGAAATCCGGGTTTGAAGGACTTTCGTGACCCCAAGGTGTTCTGGCACGCGGCATCTTCGCGTTGGGTGATGAGTCTGGCTTGTGGTGACCACATTGCTTTTTACGCTTCCACAGACCTCAAGTCGTGGCGCTGGCTCAGCAACTTTGGTCACAGTGCAGGCGCACATGGCGGTGTTTGGGAATGCCCTGACCTCGTGGCCTTGTCCTTGAATGGCCGTGAGCGCTGGGTGCTTTTGGTCAGCCTCAATCCAGGCGGTCCGCAAGGCGGCTCTGCGACGCAGTATTTTGTCGGTGACTTTGATGGGGTGACCTTCACGCCTGAGCATACCGATACCCGATGGGTCGATTGGGGTGCAGACAACTACGCTGGGGTGACTTGGAGCAATACACCCGGGCGCTGCCTTTTCATCGCCTGGATGAGCAATTGGCAGTATGCGCACCAGGTTCCGGCGGCGCCAGGGCGAGGCGTCATGACCTTGCCGCGTGATTTGCAATTGCAGGATGTGGGGGGCCAAACATACTTGTGTTCGCCCGTGGCGGCCGAAGTGGCGCAAGCCTTTCACCCTCTGTCGTATGGAGAGCAAGGTGAAAACAATCACCCGGAACTGAGCGCATGGGTGAAGGCTGCGCAATCGGGCTTTCGACTGAATATCCTCGCGGATGCGCGTTCATCGTGGTTTGTGCAATTGCAAAATGAGGACGGTCAGCAGTGGCGGCTGAGTTTTGATCCGGGAAAAGCCCTCTACGAAGTTGACCGAAGTCAGTCTCAGTCCAAGAGTGTGACGCCTGAGTTTGCGGTAGCGCATCGGGCGCCGCGACTGAGCCATTCTGAAACGTGCGAAGTGGCGGTGTACGTCGATGCCATCTCAATGGAAACGATTGCTGATCAAGGTTTGACGTCCATCACAAGCCTCGTTTTTCCTGATTCGCCTTGGACAGCTGTGTTTGTGCAGGGAAATATGACGGTGAGTTTTTCTGCCCTGTAAACAAAAGCATTTCAGCCCGAAACGAAACTGATTTGTAACCAGCAAAAACCGTCATATTTCCGCAACATTCTAGGGTTTTTACTAAATTGCAATCGATTGCAATCGAGCTTTAATTCAAGTGTCTAGTTGGACGATTCGACTAGTCCATTCATTAACACCAGGAGATACGATGAAAAAGATCCCCAGCTACACCCCCGTAGCAGTTGCCGTTGCAGCCTTGCTGCAAGCCGGCGTGGGCTATGCCCAAGAAAGCCTGAAACTTGACGAAGTGGTTGTGACCAGCTCTTCGACCGCTAAATCCAAAATGCGCAGCTCGGTTTCTGTGACCGACGTGGACCAAGAGCAAATCAAGGATTTCAGTGCCCGTACCGAAGCTGAAGTCTTGCTGCTGATCCCTGGTATCCGCACGGATGCAACAGCAGGCCCCGGTGGTAACGCCAACATTTCTGTTCGCGGTTTGCCAATTTCCGATGGCGGATCCAAGTACGTTCAGATTCAGGAAGACGGTCTGCCTACAGTTCAGTTTGGTGACATGAACTTCGGTAACAACGACTACTGGACACGTTTCGACAACAACGTCGACAATATCCAAACACTGCGTGGCGGTTCTGCGTCCACCTACGCATCGCATGCGCCTGGTGCTGTGATCAACTACATCAGCAAGACCGGTAAAGAAGAAGGCGGCTCCATTGGCGTGACCAAGGGTCTGAACTTCAACGAAACACGTATCGACGGCAACGTTGGCGGAAAAATTGGCACCGACATGTATTACCACGTGGGTGGCTACATCCGCGAAGGCGAAGGCAACCGCAATTACACCCCTGGTGCATTGCAAGGTCACCAAATCAAAGCCAACATCACCAAAGAATTCAACGGTACAAAAGGTTATGTCCGTTTGAACGTGAAGTCATTGGACGAGCACGCGCCGACAACGCCACAAACATTTCTGACGGCAACCAAGACGGGTGGCACGGTTGGTGGTTTTGGTTTGGTGCCTGGTTACGATGGCGCACGAGATACACAATACTCCAAGTACAACAGCGTCCTGCCCGGCGTTGATCCAGTGACAGGGGCCCGCACTGCAACATCTCTGCTGGACGGTATCACCACAAAATCCAAGTCTGTCGGCTTTGAGTTCCACAATGAGTTGGCCAACGGCTATACCGTGGACAACAAGTTCCGCATTTCGCAGAACTCCGGTGCATTCCAGGCGCAATTCTGGGATGTGATGACGCAAGCAAAGTTGTTGGAAGGATTTGGGTCAGGCTCTGTTGCACGCTATGCAAATGGACCCATGGGGCCAGTAAATACAACACCAGGAGCTGTTGTCGGCGCAGACACCTTAGTTTCAAAAGGTGCGGCCATCAACGTCACATCTTCGGATATGGGCAACATCGTGAACGATGCGTCCGTGGCCAAGAAGTTCAAACTTGACGGCGGATCTTTGTTGGATGTGCGCGGTGGTTTGTTCTACTCGCGTCAAAACGTTCAGCAACGCTGGTCCATCAGCGAGCGCGTGATGGCTGCAGGCAAGAACGGTGCACTGATCGATGTGTTTGACAGCAACGGCGCGGCTTTGACCACCGCTGGTCTGACGGGCTACAACAACCAGTGGGGAGCTTGCTGCTCACGTGATATCAATGCGCAATTCACCACAACAGCGCCGTATGTGGGCTTTAACTTGGCCCAAGGCAACTGGGACTTTGACGGTGGTCTGCGTCGTGAATCATTCAGTGCAAACGGTACATACGCCGGTTCTAAAAAGGTCGATGGTGGCATGGATGTCAACAAGGACGGCCTGATCACCGGTGCGGAAAAGAATGTGTACTTGGCTGATGTCGATAATCCGGGTTTGGTCAACTACACGATCAATTACACCAATTATTCTTTCGGTACCAACTACCGCTTGAATAAGGACACCAGCGTGTTTGTTCGCCACAGCATGGGCTATCGTGCGCAATCTGATCGTCTGCTGTTCTCGGACAACATCGACAAGGTCACTGGTGCTTTGACCGAGGGTGGCAAAAAAGCAGCATTGGCTGCTGTGCAGCAGTCTGAAGTGGGTATCCGTAACCGTGGCAAACACGCATGGGGTAACTATGCTGCTGCCGCTACACTGTTCCGCTCGACCACAGAAGAGTACACCTATGACCAGACTCGCAAGCCAGAAGATGGTCCTAAGCTTAACCAGCTGGGCTACCGTGCGAATGGTGTGGAATTGGAAACCGGCGCATCGTTTGGTAACTTCGCTTTGAACTTCAATGCGGTGTACACAGATGAAATCATGACTTCCAACTTGGTCGAGCCCAAGAAAGTGGGCCTGACATCCGGTGGTCTGCCAAAGGTTCGTTACACCATTTCTCCACGTTACGCGATTGGTGACGCTGTGATTGGTGCAGCCATCCGTGGTCAGTCATCGGTGTTCGTCAATGGTGACAACACAGACAAGATCAACGGTCATTACATCGTCAGCGCATTCGCGAATTACGACTTTGGCAATGGTTTGATCGGTTCCTTGAACGTGAACAATCTGTTCAACAAGATCTACCCAGTGGCCGGTGGCGGATTCGTCGGTGGCAGCACCAGCGTGTTCGGCGCAGGTGTGAACACTGGCCGTACGGTCAGCGCTACCGTGCGCTACAAGTTCTAATCCAACTTGTCAAGCAGGCCGACGTCAGGGACGCGGTCTGCTGTTTCTGCGGAAACATGTTCAGGTGTGCTCTCAGTCGCTTGAACCGGCCGACGACATGCGAATGTCGCCGGCCAATTTTTTTCAGGCAAGCTCTTGCCTCAAATATTTCCTAATTTTGTCTTGCACGGCCATGTTGATGGCATCAAGGACGAAGCGCGCATGAAATTCTCTTTTGCATCTTGGTTGATCACCCTGAGCGTGTGGCTGGGCATGAGTGCACCGGCGCAGGCTGTTGAGGTCACCATCACTTGTGGCCCAGGCGGCAGCGATGTCGAGTTTTGCCTCAAGCATGCCCAGGCCTGGGCTGCCAAAACGGGCAACACCGTCCGCAATTTTTCACCACCAGGTGGTTTTGGAGAAAAGATTGCGCTGTACCGCCAGTTGTTCGCCGCCAAGTCCAGCGATGTGGATGTGCTGATCGTGGATGGCACCTGGCCAGGTATTTTGAAAGACCACTTGACCGACCTCAAGCCCTACAGCAAGGGCTGGGAAAACCAGCATTTTCTAGCCATGGTGGCCAACAACACCGTCAACGGACGTTTGCTGGCCATGCCATGGTTCACCGATTCGGGTCTCTTGTACTACCGCAAAGACCTGTTGGCCCAGTACGGGGAAGCCGTCCCCACCACATGGGCTGAGCTGACCCGCATGGCACAAAAAATTCAGACGGCTGAGCGCCACAAAGGACGTCAAGATTTCCACGGCTTTGTTTTTCAAGGCAAGGCCTATGAAGCACTGACCTGCTTCACCCTCGAGTTGGTGGGCGGTCATGGCGGCGGCACGATCATGGATGCCGATGGCACCATCACCATCAACAACCCACAAGCGGCCAAAGCCTTGGATCTGGCGGCGTCCTGGATCGGCACCATCTCGCCCATCGGGGTTCTGAATTACGAAGAAGAAGAGGCGCGAGGCGTCTTTCAAAATGCCAACGCCTTGTTCATGCGCAATTGGCCCTATGCCTGGGCCTTGATGGAAAAAGACGACAGTCCCGTCAAAGGCAAAGTGGGCATTGCCAAATTGCCTGGGCAGCCCAGCACTGCGGCCTTGGGTGGTTGGCAATTGGCGGTGTCCAAATACAGCCAACACCCGGCAGAGGCGGCCGATCTGGTGATGTACATGACCAGCGCCAAAGTGCAAAAGGCCAGAGCCATCGGCAACTCCCTGAACCCGACGCTACCTGAGCTTTACAAAGACAAGGATGTGATCGCCGCCAATGCGTTCATGGCCAATTTGTCGGATGTGTTTGCCAACAGTGTGGCCAGACCGGCCACATTGACGGGCCTGAAGTACCCGCAAGTCAGTCAAAGCGTTTTCAGCGCTGCGCATGAAGTCCTGTCCAAGCGTGCCACAGGCGAAGAGGCTGTGAAACGGCTGGAGCAGCGCCTCAAGAAAATTCGTCGCAAACACTGGTGAAATCCATGCATTCAAGAACACGCACGGCCTGGCTGTTTTTGACCCCCATGATCGTGCTCATGCTGATCGTGGCGGTCTGGCCATTGGCCCGATCCATTTGGTTCAGTTTTACCGATACCAACATCAACGACATTTCTGCGGGCCAATGGGTCGGTCTGGAAAACTACTTCGGTGAATACGGCCTGTTTTTCAATCCCAACGATGAAGAAGGCTTTTGGTCAGGCGACTGGGGCATTTCCATCCGCAACACCTTTGGCTTTGCGGTGGTCTCGGTTGTTCTGGAAACCCTCACGGGACTGGGTGTGGCTTTGCTGCTCAACCAGGACTTCAAAGGCCGTGCACTGGTGCGCACTGCTGTGCTGGTGCCTTGGGCGATCCCGACCATCGTGTCGGCCAAGATGTGGGGCTGGATGCTCAATGACCAGTTTGGTGTGATCAACACCTTGCTTTTGAATGCAGGGTTGATCGGCAGCAAGATCGCCTGGACTGCTGAGCCCAGCTATGCCTTGTGGACCGTGGTGCTGGTGGACGTGTGGAAAACCACGCCCTTCATGGCACTCTTGGTCTTGGCCGCACTGCAAACCGTGCCCAAAGACTGTTACGAAGCGGCCCGCGTCGATGGCGTGCACCCGCTGCGCGTGTTCTGGCGCATCACCTTGCCCTTGATCCGCCAGCCCTTGATGGTGGCCATCGTGTTCCGCTTGCTCGACTCGCTGCGCGTGTTTGACCTGATTTATGTGCTGACCTCCAACGGCAGCAGCACCATCAGCATGTCGGGCTTTGTGCGCCGTGAAATGGTGGAGTACGGCAACATGGGTTTTGGCTCTGCCGCCTCCACCTCCTTGTTCCTGATCATCATGCTGACTGCGGTGATCTTCTTGCGCCTGACCCGTGTGAAATTGGCTGAGGACAATCCATGAAGCAACGCTCCACATTGGCCACGGTCCTGCTGTACCTGATCTCGGCCGTCGTCGTCATCTTGTCGCTTTACCCGTTTGTGTATGCGATCTCGACATCGCTCAAAACCGGCAATGCCTTGTTCACCGCAGACCTCTTGCCCAGCAATGCCGATCTGCGCAATTACCGCGCATTGTTTGAAGGCGTCCAGCCCTTTGGCAAAAGCCTGGTCAATTCAATCGTTGTGTGCTTTCTAACGGTGGCATTTGCCATGTTGATGGGCATCACAGCCGCTTATGCCTTGGGCCGTATTCGTTTCAAAGGCAAAGGCTTGCTGCTCGTGAGCTTGCTGGGCGTGTCCATGTTTCCTCAGGTGGCCGTGCTCTCGGGCATGTTCGAGTTGATCCAGTCGCTCGGCCTTTACAACAAGGTGCTGGGCCTGGTGGTGCCTTACACCATCTTCACCTTGCCTTTCACGGTCTGGATCTTGACCACCTTCATGCGCGAGTTGCCAGGTGAACTCGAAGAGGCGGCCATCATGGACGGATGCGGCCCGCTGCGCATCATTTTTCAGGTGTTCATGCCACTGTTGTGGCCCGCATTGGTGTCCACAGGCTTGTTGGCCTTCATCGGTGCCTGGAACGAATTCATGTTTGCGTTGACCTTTGTCGTCAGCGACACCGAGCGCACCGTGCCCGTGGCCATCTCGCTGATCGCAGGTGCCACGGCATTTGAAATCCCCTGGGGCACCATCATGGCAGGCTCGGTGATCGTCACCGTGCCGTTGTTGTTGCTGGTGTTCTTCTTCCAAAAACGCATCGTGTCCGGCTTGACGGCGGGCGCGGTCAAAGGCTGATGGCTGCACACATGAGCAAAGCACCCAACAATAACTGGTGGCGCGGTGGCGTCATCTACCAAATCTATCCCCGCTCTTTTGCCGACAGCAACAGCGATGGCGTGGGCGACTTGCCGGGCATCACGGCCAAGCTGGACCATGTGGCCCAACTGGGCGCCGATGCGATCTGGTTGTCGCCCATTTTCAAAAGTCCCATGAAGGACTTTGGCTACGACGTCAGCGACTACTGCGACATCGACCCCCTGTTTGGCACGCTCGATGATTTCCGCACTTTGGTGCAGACCGCACACGCCAAAGGGCTGAAGGTGGTGATCGACCAAGTGCTCTCGCACACCTCGGACCAGCACCCCTGGTTTGTCGAAAGCCGCGCTTCGCGTGACAACCCCAAAGCCGACTGGTACGTCTGGGCCGATGCCTTGCCCGATGGCAACCCTCCCAACAATTGGTTGAGCGTTTTTGGTGGCAGCTCCTGGCAGTGGGACACCCGACGCAAGCAGTACTACCTGCACAACTTTCTGGCCAGCCAGCCCGACCTGAACTTCCACAACCCCGAAGTGGTGGACGCCATCCTCGGCACCGTCAAGTTCTGGTTGGCGATGGGTGTTGATGGTTACCGGTTGGACACCACGCCCTTTTACTTTCACGACCAGCAGCTGCGCAGCAACCCGCCACGCGACAACACGGTTGCGGCGGACCCCGCCTTGAGCGATGCCAACCCTTATGGCTGGCAGCGGCACATCTACGACAAGGAACGCCCAGAGAACCTGGGATTCTTGAAACAACTGCGCGAATTGCTCGATCAGTATCCCGACACCACCATGGTGGGTGAGATCGGCACCGACGACAGCATCGCAACCATGGCCGAATACACCAGCGGTGGTGACAAGTTGCACATGGCCTACAGCTTTGACTTGTTGGGCAAAGACTGCAGCGCGCCTTACCTGCATGGGCTGATGCAAAAATTTGCCGACAAGAGCAACGGTGGCTGGCCATCGTGGGCCTTGGCCAATCACGATGTAGAGCGTGTGGGTTCGCGGTGGGGTGGTCCTGGGCGCAATCTGCAGATGCTGCGTTTGGCGGCTGTCTTTCAGATGTGCTTGCGGGGTTCGCCTTGCCTCTACCAGGGCGATGAATTGGGGCTGCCCGAAGCCGATGTGGCCTTTGAGGATTTGCAAGACCCTTATGGCATCACCATGTGGCCGGAGTTCAAGGGGCGCGACGGTTGCCGCACGCCCATGCCCTGGAATAGCCAAGCGGCTGACATCGGCTTTGGCGATGGACAAACCAAGGCTTGGTTGCCGTTCACCGAGGCTTACCGCCCACTGGCGGTGGACCTGCAAGACCAAGACGCGAATTCGCACTTGAATTTTTACCGTCGGCTGCTGCAATGGCGGCGAACCAAACCGGCGCTCATCCACGGTGAGCAAACCTTGCTGCCCGTGCACCCCCAAGTGATGGCCTTTGTCCGCGAGCATGAAGGCCAGCGGATTTTGTGCGCCTTCAACTTCAGCGACCAAGTGGCCAGCTTGCATTTGAGCGATGCGCTTGTGCCCACCCATACCCTGTCGGTTCCGGGCCTCACGGGTGGCTGTTTGTCGGCAAATACGTTGGCCTTTGAGCCCTTCGGCGGCCTGCTTGTGCAGCTGCTCTGATCCGAATCACTTAGAAATCCCCCGCGCTGGAGTCAAGCCATGTCCCGCATCGAATTCAAGAACATCTGCAAGCGCTATGCGCCCCATTTGCCGATGACCATCCACAACGCCAACCTGACCATCGAGCATGGCGAGTTCTGTGTGTTTGTTGGCCCCTCGGGCTGCGGTAAATCCACCTTGCTGCGCATGGTGGCGGGTCTGGAAGACATCAGCTCGGGCGACCTGCTGATCGGCGACCAGCGTGTGAACGACCTACCACCGGCCAAGCGCGGTGTGGCCATGGTGTTCCAGAGCTATGCGCTCTATCCCCACATGACTGTGGGCGAGAACATGGCCTTTGGCCTGCGTGTGCTGGGTTCGGACAAGGCTGAGATCGACCGCAAGGTCAAAGAGGCTGCTGAAATTCTGCAACTGACCCCGCTGCTGGACCGCCTGCCCAAGGCCCTGTCGGGCGGCCAGCGCCAACGCGTGGCCATTGGCCGTGCCATCGTCGAACAGCCCAAGGTGTTTTTGTTTGACGAGCCCTTGTCCAACCTCGACGCCGCCTTGCGCGTGCAGACCCGGCTTGAGATTGCCAAGCTGCACAAGGACATGGGCTCGGCCAGCATGATCTATGTGAC
>JACCDS012153870.1_pt1 | contig 18478 bp, 10 predicted proteins | sample 7446441 | NCBI WGS metagenome assembly JACCDS01 (sample SAMN15323445, study PRJNA562643) | freshwater metagenome | isolation source: river surface water | place: USA:Blue River Watershed | collected 2017-08-17
AATGCCCGAAATAAAAGAAAGAAGTTTACAATATGAAGGGCTTAAGCACTATTTCTTAATTCGCTTTGCACAAAGACCGGGAGCATTAAAAGAGTTTGTTAACGATGTATTAGGCCCGAACGACGATATTACACGATTTGAATACATGCAAAAAACAAACAAAGAATCAGGTCCTGCGTTAGTAGGTATCGAACTAGCAGATAAGCTTGATTATGATGCGCTGATTGAACGAATGAAGCAACATAGAATAGACTATTCCGATATTCGCAAAAACGACGCGCTTTTTGGATACTTAATTTAATAAAACGTTAAATAAAGATTAACTTCGCAGCATTCAAATACGCTGTTTTTAGAATGTTTTAGAAAAAAACTAAAAAAATGCTTTTTTATTAGCAAATTGTTAATCAAAAGATAAAAATTTTCGTTTCCTTATAGTGATTAATTCAATTTCTTTAAATATTTTTACAAGCACAATTGCTTGCCATCTTTTGAAAATAAAGATGTGTACCCATTATTTCATTAATTAACAACCACCAATGGCAAGTACTACAGGTTTATACGACCCTTCCTTTGAGCATGATGCATGTGGCATCGGTTTCGTGGCAAACATTAAAGGCAACAAATCGCACCAAATTATTTCCGACGCCCTTACCGTTTTAGAAAATATGGAACATAGGGGGGCATGTGGTTGCGAAGCAAATACCGGCGATGGTGCAGGCATTATGCTCCAAATTCCACACGAATTCTTTTTTGATGAATGTGTTAAATTAGGTTTGCACCTACCCACATGCGGCAACTATGCTGTAGGTGTACTCTATTTCCCTACAGATATTCGTTTGAAAGAAGAATGTAGAGAAATTTTTAATAGAAGTGCAGAAAAACTTGGCTTAGAAATTCTAGCATATAGAAAAGTACCTGTTAATAAATCAGATATCGGGTTTACCGCTTTGTCCGTAGAACCGGAAATGGAACATGTGTTTATTGCTCGTCCGGATCATATTACCGATTTAGACGCCTTTGAACGCAAATTGTTTGTATTAAGAAACTATGCTAGCCATACCATTAATAGTACTGTCAAAAAAGATGCGATTGGATTTTACATTGCCTCTTTATCGCACAAAATTCTTGTATACAAAGGACAACTTACAAGTATGCAAGTGCGTGGATACTTCCCTGACTTGAACGACAAAAGATTGGTAAGTGCCTTTGGTTTGGTTCACTCTCGCTTTGCTACCAACACGTTCCCTAGTTGGAAATTGGCACAGCCTTTCAGATACATAGCTCACAACGGAGAAATCAACACTTTACAAGGTAATTTAAATTGGCTGCGTACCAACGAAAAAAGCTTCACCTCTTCCTATTTTACACATGAAGAGATGGATATGTTGCTGCCAATTATTTTTGAAGGCCAAAGCGATAGTGCTTGCCTTGATAACGTAATTGAATTACTTACCCTTTGTGGCCGTAGTTTACCTCATGTAATGATGATGTTGATTCCAGAAGCCTGGGACGGTAATGAAGACATGGATCCGTTAAAAAAAGCATTTTACGAATACCACGCTTCATTTCAAGAACCTTGGGACGGCCCTGCATCTATTTCATTTACCAATGGTAAAATAATTGGAGCAACTCTTGATCGTAATGGATTACGCCCATCTAGGTATTGCGTAACAAACGATAATAGGGTAATCATGGCTTCAGAAACAGGTGCCCTACCAGTAGATCCTACTATTATTGTAGAAAATGGTCGTTTGCAACCGGGTAAAATGTTTGTGGTAGACATGGAACAAGGCCGTATTATTAGCGACGAGGAGTTAAAACAAACCATTTGCTCGCAGAAACCCTATGCTGAGTGGTTAAACAAATATAAAATTAAATTAGAAGAACTACCTGCCCCAAGGGTTATGTTTACCCACTTGGAGCACGATCAAGTTTTTAAATATCAAAAAGCCTTCGGCTACAGCACCGAAGATTTGGAAACCATCATCACGCCAATGGCAGTGGAGGGAAAAGAACCAATTGGTTCTATGGGTACCGATACGCCCCTTGCCATTTTGAGCGACGAACCACAACATCTTAGCGGCTATTTCAAACAACTGTTTGCTCAAGTGACTAACCCCCCAATTGATCCAATCAGAGAACGATTGGTAATGAGCTTGGCAACTTTTGCAGGAAATAATGGCAACCTTCTAGAAGAAGATCCTTTGGCATGCCATAGCGTTGCACTTAAAATACCTGTTCTTGATAATCACGAACTTGAGAAAATCAGAAGTATTGATACGGGTATATTTCAAGCCAAAACATTACAAACCTACTTTAGAGCTGACGGCAAACCCGGTTCATTACAAAGAGGTTTAGACCGTTTGTGTCGCTATGCAGTAGATGCAGCACAAGATGGATTTGAAGTAATTATCCTTTCAGATAGAGCTATTGATAGCGACCATGCTCCTATTCCTTCTTTATTAGCTACTGCAGCGGTTCACCATCACCTTATCCGTAAAGGGCTTCGCGGCCAAGTGGGTATTATGGTAGAGGCAGGAGATGTTTGGGAAGTTCACCATTTTGCTTGCTTATTAGGCTTTGGAGCCACTGCTATTAATCCTTACCTAGCTTTAGCAACCATTAGGGATTTGAAAATTTCTGGTAAGTTAGAAACTAACTTGGAGACAGAAAAATTAAAAAAGAACTACATAAAAGCGGTTTGTGACGGTTTATTGAAAGTGTTCAGCAAAATGGGCATTTCCACACTCCAATCGTACCAAGGTGCACAAATATTTGAAATTGTTGGTTTGAACAAAGCAGTAGTAGACCGCTATTTCTCTGGTGCTACCTCTCGCATTGAAGGCATGGGCTTAGACGAGATTGCTAAAGAAACGCTTGCTAAGCACTTCTTCGCATTTAGTAAACAAGATATTCCGGTTGAACGACTTCCGGTAGGTGGTGTATACCAATGGAAAAGAAAGGGCGAATTTCACCTTTTCAATCCCCAAACAATTCATTTGTTGCAATATTCAACAAAGATGAATGATTACCCTACCTTCAAAAAATACTCTAAATTAGTCAACGACCAAAGTGAAAAAGCAGCTACACTCAGAGGTTTACTTGACTTCAAACCAAATAGACCACACATTTCTATTGACGAAGTAGAACCAGCAGAAAATATTTACAAACGCTTTGCTACTGGAGCAATGAGTTTTGGCTCTATCTCTCACGAAGCACACAGTACTTTGGCTATTGCCATGAATCGTTTAGGAGGTAAAAGCAATACAGGTGAAGGTGGTGAAGACCCAATTCGCTTTGAAAAACTTGCAAATGGTGATAGCATGCGCAGTGCTATAAAACAAGTTGCTTCGGCTCGTTTTGGTGTTACAAGTTTGTATTTAACAGAAGCTGATGAACTACAAATCAAAATGGCACAAGGTGCAAAGCCTGGTGAAGGTGGTCAATTGCCTGGCCATAAAGTAGATGAATGGATTGGTCGTGTTAGACATTCTACACCAGGAGTAGGTCTCATATCCCCTCCTCCACACCATGATATTTATTCAATTGAAGATTTAGCCCAGTTAATATTTGATTTAAAAAATGCGAATCGAGCAGCTCGTGTAAGTGTGAAGCTTGTTTCTAAAGCAGGGGTTGGCACTATTGCGGCAGGTGTTACCAAAGCAAAAGCCGATGTGGTTCTTATAGCCGGTAATGATGGTGGCACAGGGGCTAGTCCTTTAAGTTCAATAAAACACGCAGGTTTACCATGGGAATTAGGTTTAGCAGAAACGCACCAAACTTTGGTTAAAAATAAATTAAGAAGTCGTGTGGTGGTACAAGCCGACGGACAAATGAAAACAGGTCGCGATATTGCTATTGCTGCTCTTATGGGAGCAGAAGAATGGGGTGTTGCTACCGCTGCTTTAGTGGTTGAAGGATGTATTATGATGCGCAAATGCCACCTCAACACTTGCCCTGTTGGTGTTGCTACACAAGACCCTGAATTGCGCAAGCGCTTTACCGGTGATGCTGACCATGTAGTTAATTTCTTCAAATTCATAGTTCAAGAATTAAGAGAAATTATGGCCGAACTAGGTTTTAGAACTGTGAATGAAATGATTGGCCAAGTAGATTGCTTGGTGCAAAAACAAAATATTAACCATTGGAAGTTTAAAAATCTAGATTTATCCCCTATTTTATTCAAGCAACCAGCCGACGAAACTGTAGGACTTTACAATACTGAAGCGCAAGACCATTTAATGAGCGAAGTACTTGATTGGCAATTACTTAAAGCTGCAACTCCTGCGTTGGAAAATGCAGATAAAGTAACTGCCGAATTCGCAATCAAAAATACAGATCGCACAGTAGGAACTATATTGTCTAACGAAATTACCAAGCGCTACAGAGCACTCGGCCTAGCACCAGATACCATTTGTTTTAAATTTTTTGGAACAGCGGGTCAAAGTTTCGGTGCGTTTAACACCAAAGGTGTAACGCTTGAACTAGAAGGAGACGCAAACGACTACTTTGGTAAAGGATTGAGTGGAGCCAAACTTATCGTTTATCCATCAAAAAAATCTTCTTTTATTCCTGAAGACAATATTATTATTGGCAATACGGCGTTTTATGGCGCAACTGATGGTGAAGCCTATATTAGAGGAAAGGCTGGAGAACGCTTCAGTGTTCGAAATTCAGGCGCAAATGCAGTTGTAGAAGGCGTAGGCGATCATGGTTGCGAATACATGACGGGCGGCAGAGTGGTTATTTTAGGTGATACGGGACGAAACTTCGCTGCCGGTATGAGTGGAGGAATTGCCTATGTGTACGATGTTAAAGGGATATTTGCCAATAATTGTAATCAAGAAATGGTTGATTTAGACCCCGTAGCCAACGAAGATATTAGCGAATTAAAAACATTCTTAAGTAATCACTTTACTCACACGGGTAGTACGGTAGCTAAATTTGTTTTAGATGACTTTGAAAACCAATTGAAAAACTTTATCAAAGTTTTTCCTAAGGATTACAAAAAAGTACTTTCAGAAAAAAGTGCTAAAACAAAAATCGAAACCGGAAAATAGCTTTTCCTTAATCATTTAATAAGCTGTTTAAGAAAAAAGCAAACGAACATTAACAAAAACGTAATACCCTCTAAAAATAATTCAAATGGGCAAACCAACTGGTTTTTTAGAATTTACAAGAGCATACCCTAAAAAACGTTCTGTAGATGAGCGTGTACAAGATTATAAAGAATTTGTAGTGCCCTACAACGAAACAGAATTGAATCAACAATCGTCTCGTTGTATGAATTGTGGCATTCCTTTCTGTCATAACGGATGTCCTTTAGGAAATGTCATCCCAGAATTTAACGATGCTGTTTACGACGGCAACTACAAAGAAGCCTACGAAATATTAACTTCTACCAATAACTTTCCTGAATTTACCGGCAGAATTTGCCCTGCCCCTTGCGAAAGTGCCTGTGTATTAGGTATCAATCAGCCTCCTGTTGCAATTGAAGAAATTGAAAAACATATCATCGAAATTGCTTTCGAAAAAGGGTTCGTGAAAGCTAAAAAACCCAATTTAAGAACAGGCAAAAAAGTAGCTGTGGTTGGAAGTGGACCGGCAGGACTTGCTACAGCAGCACAATTAAATTATGCAGGACATTTGGTTACAGTTTTTGAAAGAGATGATGCTGCTGGAGGACTATTAAGGTACGGCATCCCCGACTTTAAGCTAGATAAAGCAGTTGTAGATAGGCGTATTGCATTAATGGAGGAAGAAGGTGTTGTGTTCAAATACAATGCGAACGTTGGTGTTAATGTTAGTATCAATGATTTGCTCCGCGAATTCAATGCAATCGTATTAGCAGGAGGAAGTACCGTACCACGCGATCTTCCTATTCCTGGCAGAGATTTAAATGGAGTATACTTTGCGATGGAGTTTTTAAAACAAAACAACAAACGCGTTGCTAATAAAAATCCATTTGACAATGCAGACATCGAAAGCAACATTTTGCCAAACGAAGTAAAAGCTACCGGCAAAAACGTAGTTGTAATTGGAGGAGGAGACACCGGTAGCGATTGTGTAGGAACTAGCAATAGACATGGTGCAAAGTCAGTTACCCAATTTGAGCTAATGCCGCGCCCTTCAGAAAGCAGAACGCCTTATATGCCTTGGCCTACTTATCCAATGGTATTAAAAACCACTACGTCACACGAAGAGGGTGTCGAACGAAAGTGGGCTATAGCAACCAAATCTTTCATTGGCGATGAAAAAGGCAATCTTAAAGCCATAAAAGTGGTTGATTTGGAATGGAAAATTACTGGAGAAGGGAAACCTGCTTCATTCGTAGAAATTGCCGGTAGTGAGCGAGAAATGCCTTGCGAATTAGCCCTTCTTGCCATGGGATTTGTTCATCCACAACACGAAGGTTTAATCAATGAATTAGATGTGGAACTAGACGAACGAGGCAATGTAAAAGCTACAGAAAAAGCCTATCAAACCAACATAAATAAAATATTTGCCGCTGGTGATATTCGGCGTGGACAAAGCTTAGTTGTTTGGGCAATTAGCGAAGGACGTGAATGCGCAAGAAAAGTAGACGAGTTTTTAATGGGTTCATCTGTTTTAGAATCTAAAGACAACTCCATTTTAAAAGCAATGATTTAATTGTAGTGCAAACAATCTACTGTTTCAAGGAAACCTATACTTATAAAAAAATCCCGAATTAATTATTCGGGATTTTTTTATAAGTATACCTTAAAAATTCCAACCTTTATTTGCCGTACATAAACACGATGCACACCAAACTAAATGTAGAATTTAAAATTGCTGCTACATTTCAATGAAACTATTTCAAAAAAAGTAGCGCTGTGGTAATTACAATTACAGTCAAAAGCATGTAATCAAACCGTTGGGCGTTTTTTTCATAATTCGAAGTCATACGTTAGATGTTTTAGGCATTTCAAATATAGGTGTGTTAATTACACAAACTAATAAATGTGGATAAAACATACAAAAGAAAAAAAAGTTCACAAAAACAGCCGCTTAATCGCTAGATATTGCAGAAATGCAATCGATTTTTTTAAAAATTTAAACGACTATTCGTTATCAAAAGTGAACAAAATAGTTTCGCTGAAAAAACAGCAATCGTAAAGAAATAGTAGATTACTGTTACACAATAATCTATTTAAATAACCTTAGAGGCTGTTTAAATTTTGTTTTTTGGAATGGCTATAGCTTATTTTTGAGCGAAACAGGTCCATTTTTACAGTCGAAATCGGCATTTTAAGCGAAAAAAACGAAGTTGCAGCCAAAAAAAAGCATAGCAAACACCATTGAAATAAATTTTAAACAGGCTCTTAATAAAGACCCCTGAAATAAGGTCTTGCAATTGCAATATCCCTAAATGGCCAAGGAGTAGCCGCTAATATAAAAAAGAAAGCGATGGCTAAAAACAACAATGATTTCTTGTGTGAAGAAGCAGAATTTGCACCTAGTACTTTATGGGCGTAAATAATACTACCTACCGATACAAACATACATAAAGGATGTTCTAGTACCCAAAACCTTAAATCTTGATACTTTATTACATAATCCCACCCAAACTCGTCCAACAAGGCTACTCCTTTTTCGCCCAAAAAAAATTGATAAATACCAATTACAAAATTGATAATAGTTGCTAATACCAACCGGAAACTCCAACGATGATCGGCTTCGTCAAAATCTTCGCCCGATTGTATGACTATTCTCAACATATTCAATAGCAGTAACCCTACCATCAACCACCTCAGCAAGCTATGTAAACCAAGCAAACCGTTATACATAATTTATTTTTTTAAATATAAATACACTCAATGCTATTAATCATATGAAATTGAAGTTTTTACCTATAATTCAAAAGAAAACCATGATTAGTGCATCCCCGGCAATATAGCTCGGCCTATATCTGCTCTGAACGGCCAAGGTATCGCCAACAACAACAATGCCAAAGCCACTAAATACAATTTAAATGCTACCGCATACTTCTGTACATCGGGTTTATTTTTCTTTAACTGACTGTAAGCTGCCGTAATGCATACAACAGCTAAAATAGTTAACAGTGGGTGCTCCATCCAATAAAAGCGGAAAAACCGATTTTTCATGAAACTTTCACCAGCAGGTAAAGTTGTTACCAAAATTCCAAAACGTCCCAATAACAGTTGATAAATGCCAATAAGCAAAGTAATGTGCGAACTAATCAGCGTAAAAAGACCAATCTTCTTGTCGGCACTAAGCAATACACCATTGTTTTTTTTACTGCCTATGTAGGTTTTAACAATAGCTGTAATCAACAGAATGAGAATTACCCAACGCAATAAATTGTGTAAATGAACCAATCCTAACTGCATAAATGATATTTTATTAACAAAAATAAAGTTTATTAACCACTAAATTTATTTTACTATCTGAAATTACACATTCAACATTCAAAAAAGCTTGTTTATTCAACATAATGCCGATAGGTAAGTAAAAAGTTTATATTACAAAACCCATTTTAATTGCAAGCTTCAAATTGCTTCTAAGCATTTAACTAGTATATTTTTCTGTTGTACAAAAAAAACAAAAAAAAACCAACTACAAAACGTATTCAAACAAAAAATGACCCTCGTCATTAGGCATCATCCCCATTTTACAACCACCTTTCTATATTTTATACCCAATTCTTAACGTTGCAATAGTACTTTTGCACAAGTTGCTACTATTTGCAATAACTATTTGGGAAGATTTACACCAATGAAATACGTATATAACACTTTATGTTTCTGTTTGGTTCTAGCCTGTCAAAATAGAGCTGTTTCGGACAAACAAGCCGATTCGCTTCAGCACACGCCCCAAGTATCTGCCTTACAAAAGGCATTACAGCAATACCCCGATAGCCTCGGCTTGCATTGGCAATTGGCTACAGTGGCCGATAGCATTGGCAATTACACACTAGCAACTGCCGCAATTGATTCCATGATTCAAAAAGACAGCATGAACTATGCTTTGTGGTTCAAAAAAGGGCAAATAATGGAACATGCTGCAGATACTATAAAAGCAATAGGCTACTACAATATTGCAGCTAAAATATATGCTAGTCCCGATGTTTTGCTTGCCTTGGCCAATCTGTATGCAGAAACCAAAAACCCTTTGGCACTAACCATGTGTCAGCTTATTAATCGCCTACGTATGGGCAAAGAGTACGATAGCTATACCGCTTTTTTTACAGCCATTTACCACGAACGTTGCCAAAATTATCCCTTAGCCATTTCGTGGCTCAACCAAAGCATTGCCAATAATTACACTTTTATGGATGCCTATATGGAAAAAGGATTTATTTACTACGACACCAAACAATATTCCGAGGCTTTAAAAACATTTCAATTGGCTGCAACCATCAATAATACCTATGCCGATGCCCCTTATTGGCAAGCAAAATGCTTGGAGGCCATGAACCAAAAAGCGGCAGCTGTACAAAAATACCAAATAGCCCTGTCGCTAAACAAACACCTAACCGAAGCTTCGCAAGCCCTACAACGTTTACAATAATTTTTTACACTACTCAAATATTCAATTATTTACAATGCCCATTATTGCGCCCTCTTTACTAGCAGCCAATTTTTTACATTTACAAACCGAAAGCCAAATGCTCAACCAAAGTGTTGCCGATTGGTTTCACCTCGATGTAATGGATGGTCAATTTGTTCCCAATATCAGTTTTGGCTTACCGATCATTCAACAACTTAGAAGTACTACCCAAAAAGTATTTGACGTACACTTGATGATTGAAGAGCCAGAAAAATATACGGAAGCTTTTCAAAAAGCAGGGGCAGATATATTAACGGTACACGTAGAGGCTTGCCGACATTTGCACCGCAACCTCCAACATATTAAACAATGCAACATGAAAGCAGGGGTAGCGCTAAACCCTCACACGCCTATTGACAGCATTAAAGACGTTCTACACGAAATAGATGTTGTTTGTCTCATGAGTGTCAATCCCGGCTTTGGCGGGCAATCATTTATTCCCCATACCTTACAAAAAATTCGCGAACTGCGCAAATGGATTGATGCGCTGAATTTACCTACCCTTATCGAAATAGACGGCGGAGTTACCTTAAACAATGCTGCTGCAATTGTAGAGGCAGGTGCACATGTTTTAGTAGCCGGCAATACCGTTTTTGCTTCCAAAGACCCTATCTCCACAATTGCGCAATTAAAACAAATACAGTAAGTTTTTTTTGGGAGGGGCTACGAACAGCCAAACCAATACTGCAACTGTGGTTCCTGCTGCGTTGGGCTACGCTTACGCTCCGGTACGCACCTTACAGGATGCGCACCAAGCCCGTTGCATCAGGCAGCCCTTCATCTTTAGCAACATTGTCCAACTTTCTCTTAACGGCAATATTTACATCCGGCATGGCAAACAGCCTATACAAGTGGGCATCCATAAAAGAAAAAAGGGGTAATTTCTGATTCAACAGAAACTACCCCTTTTTAGAGTTTAATCTTATTCAATAACAATTATTGCTTAATTAGTTGAGTGGTTTGTTTGCTGCCATTGTTATCAAAAACCACTAAGTAACTCGCTTTTACCAATTTACTTACGTTCATGCTTGTTTGTGTAGCACCTGCCGCAATGGGCAATTGTGCTACCACTTTACCTAATGCCGATACCAAACGTATACTTGCACCTGTAGTTGCTTTAGGGTGGGCAAGTAACAAAGTACTAGTAACCGGGTTCGGATAAGCAGACAATCTTAATCCTTCCACCTTAGCACTTACGGCTACAATGGCACTATACACAAATTTACCATCAAAATCCACCATTTTCAGGCGATAGTATTGTTGACTAAATGATTTATTAAAATCTACATATTGGTAAGAACCACCAGCATTGTTATGCTTTGCATCTACTTTAGCAATTTCGTAGAACGCAGTGGCATCAGTGCTTTTTTCTACCGCAAAATGGCTAAAATTGGTTTCATTAGCCGTTTTCCAATTCAAAACCGGTTGATAATCTACCAACGACGCTGTAAATGATTTAAGAGATACGGGGAGAATTGTTGAAAGACTTCTGGGATTTGGAGTTCCAGTAGCGAAGTCAGCTTTATTATCATCAGTATCTGTAGCACCATCCCCAGCTCTAAAAATGCTGGTTGTATTACTTGGGGCAGCTGCAGGACCTGAGCCCTCAAAAGTTGTGGGTGTTAAACCATACGCAACAAAATCAACAACAGAACCGGTTACAGAGGTACTTGGGTTAGCAACGGGTGTAGGTGTAGTAGATGCGCTTAAAGTGGTTGTATCACTAACTAAAGCAACTTTCCCTGCTGTACCAGACATATTAATTATACCTTGGGCAGTTGTAGGAACTAAATCTGGTGTAGGTAAAGCTGCGGGAGTACCAGAACCAGCACCTTCTTGTATTAGATAATATTTTTTTGCAGGTAATATAGTACCTACGGGGATTCTAGTTTTATTTGTCCAACTAGATCCGGTGGCACTAGCATAAGCAATTTGCCAATTACCTATGTTCACATCAAGATCAGTAGGATTATATAGCTCAACATAATCATTCGTGAATGGTGCGCCAGTATTTCCTCCACCACCATAAATTTGGCTTATGGTAACATGTGTTGCCTGACCAAAGCTTAGTGAAGCTGAAAAAACTGCAATAATTGTAATAAATTTTCTCATAAATTTTAGTTTTTGATTTACTTCTCTGCAATTTAAGGCTAAACCACAAGTTTTACAAAATATTTTGGGTTAACTTTTTAATATCAATTAAAAAAGAGCCTATTTGCAGCCATTTTGTATCTTCATCGGCTCATAATAGCTCCATTAATGAAATTTTCACTCTCATTTGCTATATTACTATTTACCTTTATTAGTAGTTTTTCGCAGCAAAATGCTTGTATTTCTGGTTTTGTAGTAAACGAAAACAACGTTCCGCTCGCAAATGCCTCTCTTCAATTGCTACACATACAAAAAGGCACTATTTCCAACAACAACGGCTCTTTTTCCCTCTCCGTTCCGGCAGGCAAAGCTATTGCACTCGTCATTTCCTATGCGGGCTACCAAACTGTTCAAAAAAACTTTTTTCTCAAAAAAGGCGATACCGCCAAAATAACGGTTCAACTTTCCACCAAAATTACCCAACTAGCAGATGTTACCGTAAAGGAAGACAAAGGACGTAAAGAAATTGGCCGCATCAATATCGACGCGTCCAATTCACTCGTTAATCCCTCTCCTATCAGTGGTATTGAAAGTTTGATAAAAGTAATCGTGGGGAGCAACAACGAACTTACTTCGCAATACAATGTGCGTGGCGGCAGCTACGACGAAAACCTGATGTATGTTAACGACTTTGAAGTGTACCGCCCCTACTTGGTACGCAGTGGTCAACAAGAGGGCTTGAGCTTCATCAATCCCGAACTTACCGGCAATGTCAAATTTTACAATGGCGGCTTTGCAGCCAAATATGGCGATAAAATGAGTAGCACTTTGGACATTACCTACCGAAAACCAAAAAACCAATCGGGCAGTGCTTACCTGGGCTTATTGGAACAAGGCATACATTTGGAAGGCAGTAGCACCAAACACAAAACCACTTATTTAATTGGTGCGCGCAACCGAAGCAATCGCAATTTATTGAGCAGTCAAGATACCAAAGGCAATTACATCCCTTCTTCTGCCGATTTGCAGGCACTTATCACCTATCAAGCATCGACTAAATGGATGTTGGAGCTTTTAGCCAATACTTCTACTACTAAATTTACTTTTTTCCCCGAAGAAAGCAAACTCACCTCATCGGTATTTACTCCCTTTTATTCTGCCAATTTAGGTCTTGATATTTATTTTCAAGGACAAGAAAGAGATGCCTATACTACCCGTTTTTTGGGTGCTTCGGCTACGTACCAACCTGCCAAAAACCTGAAACTCAAATGGATGTTGAGCTATTTTGGAAATAGCGAACAGGAAAATGTAGACATTACGGGTGCTTATTTGTTTGGCGATAGAAATTTTGACAAAAGCAGTTCCTCCTATGGCCTTATTACCAACCCGCTTGGTGCCGGTGTATACCAAAATTATAGTCGTAACAAACTTACTATTGATGTGTGGAATGCCACCCTGAAGGGCAGTTACGATCATGGCAACCATGCCATACAGTGGGGCAACAGCATTGACAGATATACCATTTCGGACAAACTGAACGAATGGCAATACAACGATAGCGCGGGCTATTCCCTCCCCTACACTATCACCCACTTGCCTTTGTATAGTGTACTTAAAAGCAGGCTACACCTCAATATTACCCGCTTTAGTGGCTATGTTCAGGACAATGTGCAATTAAAAAACAACACCGATGCCGTTCTTCAAATGGGCGTTAGGTACAACTACAATACGCTTAATAACGAACTATTGGTATCGCCACGATTGGGCATTGCTTTTAAACCGCGCAGTTGGAAGCGCGATGCGATTATCAAAGCCTCGGCGGGGGTATACCAACAACCGCCTTTTTATCGCGAATTGCGCCGATACGATGGCTCGGTAAATACAGCCCTAAAAGCACAAAAAAGTTGGCAACTGAGTACGGGTATCGATTACAACTTTGCCCTTTTTCAACGGCCGGCAAAACTGACTACCGAAATGTACTATAAAAACATGACCGATGTAGTGCCGTACGATGTGGACAATGTACGCATTAGGTACTTTGGCCAAAACCAAGCCAAAGCCTATGCAGTAGGTTGGGAAACCCGCCTTTATGGCGAATTGGTGAAAGATGCCGAAAGTTGGGTGAGCTTTGGATTGATGCGCACGCAGGAAAAAATAGCCAATTTTAGCTACCAACAATACAAAAATGCTGCCGGCGAAATCATCAAAGCCAATACCACAGACCAAGTAATTGCCGACAGTGTTACCACGCAAGTAGGTTGGGTACGCCGACCTACCGACCGATTGGTTACGTTTGGTATGTTTTTTCAAGACTATTTAAGCACCAATAAAAACATTAAGTTTTACCTAAATGCCTTGTACGGTAGTAATTTGCCGTACAATATTCCCGGCAGTGTAAAATACCGCAATGCCCTTACCATTGACCCCTATTTGCGTATAGATATGGGCTTTAGTGCTTTATTGCTTGATGCTGCCAAGAAACAACACCGTAGTCATTCGCCCTTTAAAGATGTACAAAGCATTTGGGCAAGTTTTGAAATTTTTAACCTGATTGACCGTGCCAATACCATTAGTTACTTACTCATCAAAGATTTTAGCAACAATACCTATACCATGCCCAATAGGCTTACAAGTAGGCTTGTAAATGTAAAGTTGGTGGTACGTTGGTAAGGGCTTGCGCAATGTTTTTTTGTTTAGGATAATCAAAACCTCATAAATGTTGCTGTATACAAGCCCTCACAAAAGCCAATTGACACTTTGCGGAAAACTTGGCACATAATGGGTTGGCATAATGCTTACAGTAGCTTGCTGCAAGACACTGTTTTGTAAAATGTAAAGTACCCTTCCCTGCAACTTCCTTTCTTTCTATCTATTGTTCAAAATTTTACCTCAATTGATACCTCCTACCTCTCTTTAAACACTTAGGTAGTATTGCAAGTTCCAATACCAAGCTATTAATACCGCCAAGCCGTATGCTTTAGCCTTTGATTTCACCAGGCATTTATGCACAATTATTAGCCAATGGATTGACGAGGATTTATTTCAATGGCTTGTTAAAAAATTCGGTAGAAAACAAGGTTGTTTTTGCAGCACAAAATGCAACATATTGAAGATGCATTCATTTCCCTATTTCGGCTCCAAACCAAGCTATCGTATTACTCAATAGAACATTTCAACTGCACCTTAACTACTTTAAATATATTTTCGTAGTTCAATCTAGTTTTACCAAATAGTAACGACAATGGGCTATCGTTTTACAAAATATATCTTTCTTTTCTGCACTTACTTTTTTCTGCTAGCGGCATCTACTTTTTCAAGTGCTCAAAGCACAAATAAGGGCATCTACATTGTTAATTCAAATACAAAAGTTCCGCTGCAAGATGTTAGTGTACAATGCCTAGATGTTCCTTTCCATGCAATTACCGACGACAACGGTTTTATAGATTTGAAGCTATTGCCAAAAGGTGCAAAAAAGGTATTGGTATCGTGCATAGGCTACCAATTGGACACGATAGCAATTGCTACACTTTCCTTTACTAAAAACAATACTGCTATTGTTTATTTAAGTCCCAAAGTGGCTAGTTTACAAGAAATTAATGTGACTACCTCGTCCAATAAAGGAATATTTAAAACCATTAGCAATTTGGATATTCATTTACGACCTATCAGTAATTCACAAGAAATATTGCGAATGGTGCCCGGCTTATTTATTGGCCAACATGCAGGTGGCGGTAAAGCAGAACAAATTTTTTTACGCGGCTTTGACCTTGACCATGGTACCGACATCCATATTTCTGTAGACGGAATGCCGGTAAACATGGTAAGCCACGCTCACGGACAAGGTTATGCAGATCTACATTTTGCAATACCTGAATTGATAGACAATGTACATTTTAACAAAGGCCCGTACTATGCCGACAAAGGCAACTTTACAACAGCCGGTTTTGTGGCTTTTAACACAAAAGATTATTTAGAAAACAATTTTGCAAAACTAGAAGGCGGACAGTTTGGTACGTATCGTGCTGTTACGGGCATCAATTTATTAACCACCAAAGGCGATAGAAGAAACCAAAGTTTGTATTTGGCAGGTGAGGGTTTCTTTTCCAAAGGCTATTTTGAAAGTCCGCAAAATTTCAAACGTTTCAACGGCCTACTCAAATACCATGGCAGCCTAAATGCAAACAATACTTTAACAGCTATGCTGAGCGGATTTACGAGTAAGTGGAACGCATCGGGACAAATACCCGACAGAGCGGTAGCAAGTGGCTTAGTGGGGTTTTATGGCGCAATAGACAACACGGAAGGCGGCAAAACCTCAAGACACAATGCACAAATAACCTTGCAAACCAAGCTTGCAAACAACGGAATACTGCGCAATCAACTGTATTTCAGCAGGTACCAATTTGAATTGTATTCCAACTTTACTTTTTTTAAAGAAGACCCTGTAAACGGCGACCAAATAAGGCAAAAAGAAAGTAGAAATATGGTTGGATACAATGGTTCGTACCAAAAAGTGTTTGCTATTGGCAACATAAAAACGGAAACAAAAGCAGGTATACAAGTTCGCTACGACGCAATAGACAACATTGAATTAACAAGAACCCAAAATAGAACTACCAATACCGCGGCACTAATGCTTGGAGATGTGAATGAATGGAATACAGGTGCTTATTTCGCGCAATCCTTTTCCTTTACCAAAGCACTTGACGTTACAGCAGCATTGAGAGCCGATTATTTTACCAACCGCTACCAAGACCAATTGGCATTGCAAATACTTTCGTCTCATTCTACCATCTTAAGTCCCAAACTCAATATTAACTATCGCATCAACGATAAAATACAGTTGTACCTCTACAATGGAAGAGGATTTCATAGCAACGATACAAGGGTTGCCGTACAGCAAAATGGCAAAAAAGTGCTGCCGCCGGCTTATGGAACAGATTTGGGCGGTGTATGTAAACTGGGTAAAAAATTGGTGTTGCAAACGGCATTATGGTATTTGTGGCTCGACCAAGAGTTTGTATATGTAGGGGATGAAGGCGTTGTGGAAGCCGGTGGACAAACCCGAAGATTAGGTTTTGACCTTTCGGCTAGGTACGAAGTGGCAAAAAATTTATTTGCCGATATGGACGTAAGTTTAGCCAACCCTAGGGCAATTGGTGTAGCAAAAGCAGCTAGTTATTTGCCCTTAGCACCACGATTTACAAGTGTGGGTGGACTTACCTATAAAAAGGAACAGGGTTGGAATGGCAGCTTGCGTTACCGTTTTATGAGCAATAGGCCGGCCAATGAAGACAATTCGGTGGTGGCCAAAGGCTATATGGTGGTAGATGCCGCAATTAATTACACCCAACCCAAGTGGGAAGCGGGTTTGTTTATTCAAAATTTGTTCAACACCCAATGGAAAGAAACCCAATTTGACACCGAAAGCCAATTGCAAACAGAAACCACACCGGTATCGGAAATTCATTTTACACCAGGCACGCCTTTTTTTGCAAAACTGGGTTTTACGGTATTTTTTTAATCCACTGCTGCCGCCTAGGCACAAAAAAACGGCCTTACAAGCGTAAGACCGTTCCACTAACAACAATGAGCAATACTAGGGGGTTATGTGTTAGCTGTTATTGGTGCCGGTTTAATGCCTCCGGCAAGTAGGTTGGCTTTTGCTATGAGTTCGTTTACTTCTTTGATAGTGGTTTCGTAATCGGCAGTGGGTGTTTTATCGTACACGGCGGTTTGGTACCTACTTTCCAATAATTTGATCAAATTTTGGTACAGCGCATCGGTTTTTTTGCGAATAAGGCTAAAACTCTCTATCGATTTATCTGCCGAAGTATCTACAATTCTTTTGCTGTACAAACTAGCAAATTCCGCATTTACCGTACCCAATTGGGTTATCCAAAGGGTGCCGTTGAGGGCAGCAAGCGCCGCTTTTCGGTCATTGTTATCGGTAATACCGGTTACTATTTGTGTAAGGATAGTGGTTTCGGCCAAATGCGATTGGGTATTGATGTTTTTGCCAAAACTGTTTACATAGCGCAACAAATCCTGTGCATGATTGGCTATTGCCGCATCGGGATAAAACGACATACTGTCTAAAAACTTTACAAAATTGCTGATTAGGGTATCGCGCTCTTTATCCAAAGTATTTAATTGCTTGGTAATTGTGCTACTCTTTTCCTTGTCCAATGCGGCTTGCAGCCCTGTAAAACTGTTGAATAAATTGGTTACTGAAGCTGTTACTTTTAGCTTATCGGCATTGTTTTTTTGTATCAATGCGACCAATTGCTTTAAAAATTCAAAATATTCTACGTTGCTAAGCTGTTGTGTTTTAACTTTCTTAATGTCCATAGTGCTAATTATTTACATCCAAAATTAGGCAACCATTAATCATTTAAAAAAAATAAAATATCCACACATTAATAACACTAAGTACTTTTTTAAATCTGCCTTTTTGTTGCACACATACACAATTTGTTTTTTGAAACATTCCAATCGTTACAGTACACACTTTTTATTACTTTAATCGCCTTTTTGATAGTTGAAAATCAACCAACTTGGTGGAACCTAAACCTTTGGTTTGCTGACGAAAGTACAAAATGGATAAAGCAGGGCTTTTGCTTGCTATCGAAAACAGCAAAATGAAAAAGTAGCCTCACTATTTTTTAAAGTGACACCAAAAATGAAAAAGTAGCCTCACTATTTTTTAAAGTGACACCAAAAATGAAAAAGTAGCCTTACTATTTTTTAAAGTGACACCAAAAATGAAAAAGTAGCCTCACTATTTTTTAAAGTG
>JACCDS010439705.1_pt1 | contig 18474 bp, 14 predicted proteins | sample 7446441 | NCBI WGS metagenome assembly JACCDS01 (sample SAMN15323445, study PRJNA562643) | freshwater metagenome | isolation source: river surface water | place: USA:Blue River Watershed | collected 2017-08-17
ATTGACCGTCAAATGAAAAAAATTGATGACAGTCTGATGGCCATGAACCGTGCATTGGCCGAGCGTAGCAACTGCGTAGGCATCCACCTGAGTTTGGCAGACATTGCCGTGGGCACAGCCCTCGGGTATTTAGACTTCCGTTTCCCGCAGGTCGATTGGCGCAGCAAGCACCCCAACTTAGGCGCGTTGTACGAGCGCTTGTGTCAGCGTCCCAGCTTCAAAGACACGCTGCCCGCTTAACTGTTGGCGCGTTTTTTTAGCCAGCGCATCAAACTGCCCACCACGGGCAGTTTTTCATACAGCTCTTCAGCCGCATCCCAATAGTCGCGGTGCACGGCGACACGCCACACGCCAGCCTCCTCGCGCAGCACAAAGTGGGTTGCCCCACGAATGGTTTGGGTCGCGCCCTTGTCCATGCGCGGCACAGAGAAGCAGAAGTCCCACGTCACAAAACACTGTGCGCCGTTGTGAACTTGTTGAGTGATGACAAATCGTGGCGCATCCAGCGCTTCGAACATGTGGGTGAAGATGCGCGCGATGGCTGAGATGCCCTGCACCTCGTTGAAGGGGTCTTTGAATTGCGCGTCTTCGGTGTAGTGCTGCGCCATGTGTGCCACGTCGCTGGGTTGCAGGTGTTCAAAAAAATGCACCAAGCGTTGCAGCGCAGCTTCTGGTGTGTCGGCGTGTGTGGTGTGGAGTGACATGATGCGCGCTTACATGCCCGTGCCACGCCGTACCAAGGCAAAGTACCAACGGTAGGGCAGCAAGCGCAACAGCAACAGCATGCGCGTGAAGCGTTTGGGGAAGTGGATATGAAACTCACCCTTGCGCCATCCTTTGAGAATTTCAGTGGCTGCTTTTTCGGATGTGATGATGGCGGGCATGGGAAAGTCGTTGTTGGCCACCAGCGGTGTTTCTACAAAGCCGGGGTTGATCAAGCTCACACCAATGCCGTGCGGTGACACGTCGTAGTGCAAAGCTTCAGCCAAGTTGATGAGCGCTGCCTTGGTCGGGCCATAGGCCAAACTTTGTGGCAAGCCACGAAAGCCCGCCACGCTGGAAATAAAGCTGATGTGGCCGCGTTGCTGCGGCAGCAATTCGGGCAGCACCGCATCGAGCACGCGCAGTGCGCCGGTGTAGTTGATGTCCATGTGGCGCAGCATCTCAGGCAGCGAAAACTCGGCAGCACGCATGGCTTGGTAATAACCGGCGCAGTACATCACCACATCCAAACCCTGCTGGGTTTGCACGTAGCGGGCAGCAGTGGCAATGGCGGCGGTGTCGGCCACATCCAGCACCACCGCTTGTGCGCCGGGGTGGGTGTCGACAAACTGTTGCAGCAACTCGGCCTTGCGTGCCGACACCACCACGCGTGCGCCTGCGGCATGCAACGCTTTGGCGGTGGCCAAGCCAATGCCGCTGGATGCGCCGATCAGCCACACACTGCGGCCTTGCCAATGGGTGATGGGAGGGTTCAGGGGTTTGAGCCAGGCCATGTCAACCTCGACGTGTGAACGACAAAGTGACATCGCCCAAGTGCACACCCCACTTGGTCATGCGGGCTTTGTTGAGCATGACGCGGTCGTTCATCAAATACATCCAGTCGTCCATGCTCACGTGCAACACCGTGCCGTCGACGGGTAGCGCCAAGGTGTAGCCCCACCGAAATGCGTTGCCACGCGTTTGTCCGCTGGCTGTGCCCACCACGTCGCCGGCTGTGCCTTGATAGCGGCCCTCACCGAGGTGGGTCAAGCGCCAAATGCGTTTTTCTTTGCTGCCGTCTGAATACACGAAGTCTTCATCCAACACGCCTTGGTCGCCTTGCCAACTGCAGTTCATCAGCACGGTGAAACGTTTGACAACTTTGCCTTGCCGGTCGGTGAACACGCCCCACGCGTCCACCACGCCGTTGAAGTATTGGCGCAAATCAAGGCTGGGTTTTTCTTGCGCGTAGTCGTCCACGGTGGGGCTGGCGCAACCGCTTAAGCCAAGGGCGGCCAATGCCCCCGCACTTGTGGCACTACGCGCTAAAAGTTGTCGTCTATTCACCATGTGGTTTCTCCCAAAGATGTGTGCGAGCTTGCCACAAATATCAAGTTCCGACGTCGGCTACACCCGCATCACGGCTGGGCACCGGCCAACAATTGTTGGCGCAACTGCCGCTGTGAGGTTTCGGGGGCTAGCCAAATGCCCATGAAGCGTTGGGCCAATTCACCATCGCGCAGTTCGCCCACGGGCTGATCTTGGTGCAGCAACTGCAAGCCTTTGTGTGGGGTGTACACACCCGTCAGGCGTTCGCCCTCGCGCACATTGGGAATGAGCTGTCGCAGTTGTGCAGACCAATTTTGGGTTTGCGCGGCGGTGAGGGGGCGCTGGCCGTGCATTTCGTCGATGGAGCGTTGTGCAATGTCGGCCCCTTTGAAGTCGCGCAAATAGCGCAGCTCCAGCACCAGGTTGTGTTGTGCCCAGTCGAGGCTGGCAAACGAGGTGTTGGCCCACAGGCTGGCGTCGTACACGGCAAAGCCCCAGTAGCTGAAGCGCTGTTGGCCCATCAATTTGGGGCTGGACAACAAACCTTGCAAACGAGCAGGGGCTTCTGTGGCTGCGCTGGTTTGGGCATGGACAAGAGGCCAGCCAGCCCCCAACAAAGCAGCGCTGAGACCCGCAGCTAGCAGGGCGCGGCGCGAGGTCATGGCTTGAGCAAGGTGTACTGCACCACGTCCGTGTTGTGCTGCTCAAACGCAGCTTCGCAGTAGGCGAGGTAGAACTCCCAAATGCGAATGAAGCGCTCGTCAAAGCCCAGTTGCAACACCTGCGTTTTGTCGGCCATGAATTGGTGACGCCAGCGGCGCAAGGTTTCGGCGTAATCCAAACCAAAGGCCAGCTCGTCCACCACCTTCAGGCCTGCGCGTTCGGCGTGTGCGCGGAACTCACGCGGGCAAGGCAGGCAGCCGCCAGGGAAGATGTATTGTTGGATGAAGTCAGTGCTCTTGACGTAGCGGTCGAACAGGCTGTCATCAATCACGATGGTTTGCACACAGGCTTTGCCGCCTGATTTGAGCAAGCGCGCCACGCTCTGAAAGTAAGTGTCCCAATATTCTTGACCCACGGCCTCCAGCATTTCGATGGAGCAAATGGCGTCATACGGGCCGTCGTCAATGTCGCGGTAGTCTTGTAAGCGCAGGTTGCTGGTGTTGGCCAAGCCGAGCTTTTGCATGCGTTGGTTGGCAAAGGCCAGTTGTTCGTGGCTCAGGGTCACGCCGCTCATGTGCGCGCCAAACTCTTGGCCCCCCAGCTCGGCCAACGCGCCCCAGCCGCATCCGATTTCTAAAATGCGGTCGCCCGCTTTGGCGTCGACCATGCGCAAAGCGCGGCGCACTTTGGCGGTTTGTGCTTCGGCCATGGGCTTGGTGCGGTCATTGTCAAACCAAGCGGATGAATAGTTCATCGTAGGGTCTAGCCACAACTCGTAAAACGCGTTGCCGAGGTCGTAATGGGCGTGGATGTTTTTCTTGCTGTTGCTGCGCGTGTTGCGGTGTAACAAGTGACGCACGCGGTAAAACAAGCGGCCCAGCCAGTTGCCGTAAATCAGCTCTTCCATGTCTCGGCGGTTGGCGACCAAGAGCTGCAGCAAGTCGGCCAAATTGGCGGTGGTCCAGTCGCCTGCGATGTAGCTTTCGGCAAAACCGATGTCGCCCGATTTGAGGGCTTGTGTGAGCGGTGTCCAGTTGTTCAGGTGCAGTGTCGCGTTGAGGCCTGTGTCACTGGTTTGGCCAAATTGCTCGATGCGGCCATCGGGCCATTGCACATGCAGTGTGCCGTGTTTCAGACGCTGCAAAAGACCCACCACGCGACGCGCAGAGGCTGGCATGGTTGGGTGCGTGGACGTGACGGGGGCCGAGGTCGTGGTGGTGTTCATGGCTGTGCTTCTCTCTGGATCAACGGGTCACAAAATTTTGCGGTGGCGTGGGTTTGGTGAAAAACGGCACACGTTTGCGCCATAGTTTCAAAGCTTGCCAATGGATGCGTGCCATCACCATCAGCGTCATCAGCGGGTAGCCCCACAGGGCATGACGCAGCTCGGCACGGTTGATGGGTTTGAGTTGGCCGCTCACGCTGGTTTCGATGAGCGGGCCGTGCGCATCGTCGTGGTCAACGCGGGCCACGGTGTGGTCAGCGGTGCGCATGAAACGAAAGCGGTAGTCGCCCTGCACTTCGCAAAACGGCGACACATGAAACACTTTGCTGGCGCGTTGTTCAACACCGTATTGCGGGCGGTCTAGCAAATAGCAATGGCGTTCGCCAAAGGTGTTGTTCACCTCCACCACGATGGCACGCAAGCTGTTGTCTGCGCCGTGGCAATACCAAAAGCTCACGGGTTTGAAGGTGTAGCCCAACACACGCGGGTAGCAATGCAGCCAGACCTCGCCCGTGGCATCAGCGATGCCTTCGTTGTGCAGCAACGCGTCCAGCCAGCCAAGCGCGCCGCCCTCATTGGCGCTGCGGCCATCGCCGTGGTCAACATCGTGAAAGCTGATGGCGCTTGCGCGGTTGATTGCTAACCTAGCGCTGCCCATGCTTTGCAACGTGCGCATGGGCAACATCAAAAAGAAGGTGCTGTAGCTGAACGCGTGATGCTTGGGTCGCAAGCGCGTGTGGCGAACTTGCCCAAAACCAATCATGGCTTGCGCAGATTCGCCCACCCATGTGTTTGGCGTGGGCTGTGTGGCGGTGGCGGGCTGAGTCATCGGCTTAGGCTTGCAATTGGGCGAGCACGCCTTGCGCCGCCGCACGGCCTGCTTTGAAGCCGTCTTCATGAAAGCCATAGCCCATCCACGCCCCAGCAAACCACGTGTGTTGCTGGCCTTGTAGTTTTGGCATGTCGGCTTGCGCTTGAATGGCGGGTAAGTCAAACACGGGGTGGGCGTATTCGTATTCGCCAATCACATGTGCGGGGTCAATGTCGCGCACGGGGTTGAGTGACACGATCACGTCTTGGCTGAAGGGCAAAGGCTGCAACAAATTGAGCCAGTAGTGAAGGCACACACGGGTGGACTCGGTGCTGTCATGTGCGGCACGCTCGTAGTTCCACGCGGCCCATGCCAGTTTTTTCTGCGGCATCACCGACGTGTCGGTGTGCAAGACAGCGCGGTTGGGGTGGTAGCGAATGGCGCTCAAGGTCGCTGTTTCTTGGGCCGTGGGTTCGGCCAACATGGCCAACGACTGGTCGGCGTGGCTGGCCAAGATGACTTGGTCAAATCGCTCGGAACCGCTGTGCGTTTGTAGCGTCACGCTGTGCGCATCACGCTCAATGCGAAGCACAGGTGAGTTCAAGCGTTTGTCAGAAATGCCAGCCAAGATCTTTTCTACATAGTGACGAGCCCCGCCTGCCACGGTGTACCACTGGGGTCGGTTGTTCACTTGAATCAAACCGTGGTTGTGACAAAACCGAATCATGGTGGCCACAGGAAACTTCAGCATCTGGTCGGTGGGGCAGCTCCAAATGCAGCCGAGCATGGGCAACAAATACCAATCACGAAACGCATCACTGAATTTGTGCGAGAACAAAAAACCACTCAAGGGTTGTGCGAGTTCGTGGTCTTGGTTGCGCTCGGCCAACTCGGTGGCCAAGGTGTTGAAGCGAATCACATCGCGCAGCATGCTTAGGAAGCTGGGCTTGAACAAGTTGCTGCGCTGCGCAAACACGGTGTTGAGGTTGGCCCCGTTCCACTCTAATGCGCCTTTGCCGTTTTTGTGTGGCACTTGGACCGAAAACGACATGTCGGATTTGACGGTCTCGACTTGTAGTTCTTCAAACAAAGCAATCAGCCCTGGGTACGTGCGCTCGTTGTAAACCAAAAAGCCGGTGTCCACACCGTGTGTTTGCATGCCCGTAGGGGTGGGCAAGGTCACGTCCACGGTGTGGGTGTGACCGCCAAAATAGTCACCCGCTTCAAACAGGCTGATGTCGGCGTGGCCGTGCAAATGATGGGCGGCTGATAGGCCTGAGATGCCCGAGCCAACAATGGCGATGCGTGGTTTCATTGAGCTGGGCCTTTCACCGCCAGTTGCTTTTCAACTTCTTGGATGAAGCTTTTGTCTTGTGGGCCGGTCATGCTGCTGAAGCTTTTGATGTCTTTGCCATCGCGGCTGATGATGTATTTGTAAAAGTTCCACTTGGGTGTGGTGCCCGTTTGCTCCGCCAGTTGTTTGAACAAGGGCAGTGCGCCCGAACCCTTGACTGTGGTTTTCACAAACATGGGGAACTTCACCCCAAACGTGTTTTCGCAAAAGTCAGCTATTTTGGCGTTGCTTTCAGGCTCTTGAGAAAAATCGTTACTTGGAAAGCCCAGCACGACTAAGCCGCGGTCTTTGTATTTGGCATGGAGGGCTTCTAAGCCTTTGTACTGCGAGGTAAAGCCGCAAAAACTGGCGGTGTTCACGACAACCACGACTTGGCCACCATACTGACACAGGTTTTGAGGTTTCTCGTCTTGAAGCCGCAAAACGGTGTGTTGCAGCACGCGAGGACAGCTGCTTGCCGCAGCAGTTGCCGAGTCCGAGGCGCTGTGCGCTGAACTGAGACTCAAGAGCAAACCAGCTATAAAAAAAACAAAACGGTGTATCACGGGAAAGCCCTTCTTCAATAGTGGACAATCATGGCTTAGTATCGGATTTCTGTCTAGGACACGGCCATTCTCCATGTTCACCAACGGGGGATTTCTATTTATGAACTCACGTGACGACCATTCACAAATGACGCTTTCGATTGCGGCGGTTGAGCGCGACACAGGTATCGGCAAGGACACCTTGCGCGTGTGGGAGCGCCGCTACGGTTTTCCCGTGCCTGGGCGTGATGCGAATGACGAGCGCATTTATCCCATGGCCCAGGTGGAAAAACTGCGCGTCATCAAGCGTTTGATTGACCAAGGGCACCGCCCAGGTCGCATCGTGGCGCAGTCAATGGACGCCTTGCAGCATCTCAGCCGAGGCGAGGCTTCGCTGCAGCCTAGCCATGCCCCTGACGCAGGGGGTGTCCGTGACGACTTGATGGCTTACATCGCCATGCTGCAAACGCAAGACCACGAAGCCCTGCGCCGTGAATTGTTGAAGACGCTGTCACGAGATGGGTTGCAGCACTTTGTGATCGATGTCATTGCGCCACTCACCATGATGGTGGGCAATGCATGGGCGCGTGGTGATTTGGCTGTGCATGAAGAACATCTCTACACCGAGTGCGTGGGCAGTTTGTTGCGCCAAGCCACCGTGGCCATTCCTAAAGCGGCCAGTGGCGTTGAGCCCGTGGTGTTGCTCACCACTTTTCCGCAAGAGGCCCATGGCTTGGGCTTGTTGATGGTCGAAAGTTTGTTGACCTTGCAGGGTTGTCGTTGCGTATCGTTAGGCACGCAAACGCCAGTGCGCGACATCGCCCAAGCCGCGACAGCGCATGGCGCAGATGTGGTCGCCTTGAGTTTCAGTGCGAACATGAACGCCAACCATGTGGTGGATGGTTTGATGGAGTTGAATTTGCTTTTGCCTGCCTCGGTGGAGGTGTGGGTGGGGGGCAGCGCATCTGCGTTGCGTCGCCGCCAGATACAGCGCGTGCAGGTCTTGCATGACTTGAATGCCATCAAAGAGGCTGTGAACCACTGGCGTCGTCAAAAAACCAAATCTGAAAATAAGGCCAATAACTGGTCTTGATGTCTCAAGAAAGCTCGGCATGGTGCCGCCTAGAATGGCTTCACCATGACCGATACTGCTTTGCTCCCCCCTGCTTTTCTCTCTAAGTTGTCTTCGCGCCAAGACGCCGTGCAACGTGTGTCAGCCTTGCGCGCACAAGGGCCCGTGGTGTTCACGAATGGTGTGTTTGATGTGTTGCACCGTGGCCATGCGTCTTACTTGGCGCAAGCGCGCAGCCTAGGTGGCAGTTTGGTCGTGGCCTTGAACAGCGATGCTTCTGCTCGGCGCTTGGGCAAAGGCCCAGATCGGCCCCTCAACAATGAACTGGACCGTGCCGCGTTGATGGCTGCATTGGAGTCTGTGAGTTTGGTGACTTGGTTTGATGAAGATACGCCACTGCAACTCATCACCGAGTTGCGCCCCGATGTGTTGGTCAAGGGCGGTGACTACGACATGAGCAAATTGGCGGAGACTCAGGTGGTGCTCGCATACGGCGGCCGCGCTCAAGCGATTCCGTTTGTAGATGGCTACTCCACCACGGCTTTGGTGAAGAAGATTCGTCAAGGTTAAGCGTGTTTTAGGACACGTCAAACACTGCGTGCCATAAGGCCTGAATGGCCGCACATTCTTTTTCTAGCTCTGTCGTGGGCACTTGTGTGGGTTGTTCGTCCAAGCGGGCACGGTGTTGTACGCGTCGTAACTCACGGTAAGCGCTGCCAGCCGCTTCGCCGACGTTCGTTGGCAACAAGCCTGCTTTTTCAGCGCTCAGCAACAAGGCAATATTGCCCACATTCGCCAGTAATGCAGGATGTTGATGTGCATAGGCCAGCACCAAATACTGCACCGCAAACTCGACATCCACCATGCCGCCTGGGCTGTGCTTGATGTCAAACAAATCAGGCTTGACGGTGTGTGCCGCGCGCAGTTTGTCGCGCATCGCCACAATTTCTTGGCGCAATGCAGCTTGGTCACGCTTGGCATTGATGACGTTGGCGCGGACCGCGTCGAAGCGAGCTTGTAGGTCAGGTGATCCCAAACAAAAACGTGCACGTGTCATGGCTTGGTGTTCCCAGGTCCATGCTGTGTTTTCGCCACGTTGGCACTGGTAGTCGGCGTAAGCCTCAAAGGTGGAGACCAGAAGGCCCGAGTTACCGTTGGGGCGCAGTGCTGTGTCAATTTCGTACAGGTCGCCTTCGCCGGTTTTGACGGTCAACCAGTTGATGAGCTTGCGTACATAAGCTGCATAGATTTCCCCCGCACGTTCGTGCGCATCTTCGTACACGAACACTATGTCCAGGTCGCTGCCATAGCCCAATTCTTTGCCACCCAGCTTGCCGTAGGCGAGGATGGCAAATTGCGGCTCGTCGCGGTGGCGTTGTTTGAAGTTTTGCCACACCCAAAGGCTGGTGATTTTCAGGACGCTATCGGCTAACGCGCTTAGATCGTCGGCCACTTGCTCAACAGTGATACGTCTTTCCACGTCACGTGCCAAGGTTCGAAACACCTCGGCATGGTGGGCGCGACGCAGCAAGTTGAGCAGTGTTTCTTCATCGGCCTGACCTGTGGCTTGGAGCGACTCGAGACGCCGCTCTAACTCTTGCTCAAATTCTGTAGGCACAAAGCGCTCTGCCAGCAAGGCTTCGCCTGCTAGCTCATCAATCACGCCAGGGTGTTGCTGCAAATATTTGGCAGGCCAGCGTGCCATGCCGAGCAGACGCATGAGTTGCTCGTGCACGCGTGGACGTTCGATCAACAAGGCCAAATAACTTTCACGGCGCAGCAGTGGCTCCATCCAATCGCTCCAACGCACGGCGGCTTCTTCGCTGACACGGCCATCGTCAATCCATGCATTGGTGCGTTGCAATAGCTTGAGTAAGCGTTGCACGCTGTCGTCGCGCAAGGCGCGCACACTGGGCTGCTCAGGCCAATGGGTCACCCGTTCACGCAGGCGCTCATTCAAATCGGGCAGCAAGGATGCCAAATCGACGTAGTCGTTTTTGGGTGTGCAACCTTTGCACTCGCCATTGCCGTTTTGCTCTGCCTTCTCGCCCAAGCCCAGTAGGCGGTCAAACTCTTGTGCCACCAACTCCCGGTGTGTGTCGAGTTCAGCCAGAAAATCGCACACATCGCCAAACCCCATGGTGAGCGCAATCCAATTCAGGTCATCGTCGCTGGTGGGCAGTGCATGGGTTTGCTGATCGTCCAAGTATTGAATGCGGTGCTCGACTTGGCGCAAAAAGACATAGGCCTTGGCCATGGCATCTGCGGTGGCGGCGGGCATTAGGTTGGCTTGGCTCAAGCGTTGCAAGGCTTGCAAGGTCGGGCGTGTGCGCAGCTCGGGAAAGTGACCGCCGCGCACCACTTGCAGCAGCTGCACGGTGAATTCGATTTCACGAATGCCGCCGCGTGCAAGTTTCACATCGTTGGCGCGTTCAGGTCGTCCTGCACTGCGTGCCGCCGAGTGCTTGCGAATTTGTTGGTGCAGACCACGCAATGACTCAAACACGCTGTAATCCAAATAGCGGCGAAACACAAAGGGCAGCACTGTGTCACGTAGCTCAAACGCGTTGGTTTGAGCGCTTAAAGGCGCGACTACGCGGCTTTTGAGCCAAGCAAACCGCTCCCATTCACGGCCCTGTACCAAGAAATATTCTTCCAACGATTGGCGTGACACAACGCTGGGGCCTGAGTTGCCGTTGGGCCGCAAAGCGAGGTCCATGCGAAATACAAAGCCGTGTTCGGTCGTGTCGCCAATCAAGGTGTAGATAAGCTTGACGGCCTTGGCAAAGTAGTCGTGGTTGCTGATCTGTCCGCGACCATCTGAGAGACCGCTGGTTTTGCCCTCTTCGTCGTACACATAGATCAGGTCGATGTCGCTCGACACATTCAGCTCGCGTGCACCAAACTTACCCATGCCGATGATCCACAGCACCGCCCGCTCGCCGCTGGGGGTGGTGGGCATGCCGTAGATGTCATCAAGTTGGGACTGGGCTTCTTGGAAGGCCACGTCCAGCGTGAACTCGCCCAGTTCTGTCATCGCGCGCGTCACCACGTCAAGCGCAGCGCGTTGGTCGCAATCCAACACCACCAAGCGTTCCATCACCAGCTGGCGCAGGATGCGCAGGCTATCGCTGCAGCTGTGGGTTTGACGTAAGGTCTCAAAACAGGCTTGCATGGTGGCCAAGACGGGCGCCCCGTCTGCAAGCAAATGCAGCTCATTGGCGTAGCGACGGCGCAATCGTTGCACGAAGCGTGAATAGGCGCTCAAATTTTCCATAGGGCAGGGGATAATTCCCGTCATATTGCTCGTACCGTAAAACTGTTGTCTGACACTGTGAATTCCATCCCCGAAAACCAGATACTTGATTTGAAAACCAAGTCAGGCTGGCGACGTGCGCTCAACTGGGCGTTCGGGTTGATCATATTTACCTGGGTGGCGGTGCTGATGGCCTGGAGCGCTCTGCACATTTTCATTGTGCCGCGAATCGGCGAATACCGTGAGGTGTTGCAACAACAAGCCTCGCGTGCTTTGGGCATTCGGGTCGAAATTGGTCGCATCAGCTCGCAAGGTGGTTGGCTGGTGCCGTGGTTTGAGGTGAACGACATGGCGTTGTTCGACCGTGAAGGCCGTGAAGCTTTGCGCTTGCCACGTGTGCAGGCCGCAGTGTCACCTCTGTCGGTGTTGTTTGGCCAGTTTGAACAACTCGACATTGATAAACCTGAATTAGAAATTCGCCGTGATGTTCAAGGGCATGTGTGGGTTGCCGGTTTGGACACCAGCACGGCGGGTGATGGCCGTGGCGCGGATTGGTTTTTTTCGCAACCTGAATTCGTGGTTCGCCAAGGTGTTGTGCATTGGCGAGATGAAAGTCGCTCAGCGGTGGTGCAAGCGAGCGCACCGGTCTTGACGCTGCAAGGCTTGGATGTGCTGGTCAAGAATCATGGGTTTCAACATGCGTTGAGGGTGGATGCCACGCCGCCGCAGGCGTTGGGTCAGCGCTTGTCCGTGCATGGCAAGTTTTACCATTTGCCGTGGCAGCGCGCAGGTGATACCTCGCAATGGACAGGCGAGTTGTTTACGGATTTACCTTATGTTGACCTTGCCGCTTTGCGTCAATGGGTGGCTATGGACAAAGGACTGTCCTTGCAAGAGGGCCGCGGTGCTGTGCGCTTATGGACCGATGTGAAAAAAGGAAAGCCCATTGGCGTGACTGCTGATGTGGCGCTAGATGCTGTGGCCGCCCGTCTGGGTGCTGATTTGTTGCCCTTGAGTCTGCGCCATGTGCATGGCCGCGTGGGGGCTCAGTGGCAAGGTGGTGAGGTCGAAATCAGCAGCCAAGATTTGGTGTTTGACACCCAAGAGGGTGAGCACTGGCCGGGTGGTGTGCTGCGCGTAAGTTGGCGCGGAGAGGCTTTTAATTCCGGCACCCTGAGTGCAGACCGCTTGGATTTGGATGCGTTGGTGCAAGTCAGTCAGCGCGTGCCGTTGTCAGAGCGGATGCGTGATCTCTTGGCGCGTGCGCAGCCACAAGGTCAGGTGAACCAGCTCAAAGCCACATGGCAGATCAACGATGACGCATCGCTGCATTACAGCGCGCGTGGCCAAGTGCGCCAACTCTCGATGCAGCGCGATGCCTTGCCAGACAGCCCGTTGGCGCACGTCCCTGGCATGCAAGCCGCGCAGTTGGAATTTGATTTCACACAAAAAGGCGGTAAAGCCCGTGTGAGCATTCACAAAGGCAGCTTGACCCTGCCCCTCGGTTTGGATGAACCGTATATCGCGTTAGAAGAAGCTTCGGCGCAAATCGCTTGGCAGCTCAAGGGTGATGATGTGGCGGTGCAATTCACACAAGGCCGCGTTGTGAATGACGACATGGCGGGTGAATTCAGCGGTCACTGGACAACAGGGGAAGGCGATGCCCGTTTACCGGGCGCGCTAGATTTAACAGCCTCTCTCAGCCGCGCCAAAGTTGCGCAAGTGCACCGCTACTTGCCCAACACATTGCCTGCTGATGTGCGTGCCTATGTGCGCGATGCGGTGAAGGCGGGTGACGCCAGTCATGTGTCCATGCGCTTGCGTGGCAATTTGAATGACATGCCGTTTGACAACCCCAAGCTTGGCGACTTTCGTATCGTGGCCCAAGTGTCGCAAGGTAAATATGCCTATGCGCCCCCAGAGCCGCCTAAGCCTAAAGTGACCCCGCGTCTTGCGTGGCCTGCGTTGACTGAGGTGAATGGTGAGTTGGTGTTTGACCGATCTGCCTTGCATTTCAAGGGGCGCACTCAATTGGCCGGTGCCCCAGGCATCACCTGGCAAAAAGTGGAAGCGCACATTCCTCAGTTGGCACAAAGCGTGGTGAGCGTGACTGGCGAGGCGCGTGGCCCTGTGGCGCAAGTGCTAGACGTCATTTCCAAATCTGCCCTCAACGAGTTGACGGGCACGGTGCTCAGTCAAAGCCAAGCGACGGGCGATGCGAGTTTCAAACTGGCGCTGACCTTGCCGATTGACAAGCTAGAAGCGTCCAAAGTCCAGGGCAGTGTGGTGTTTGCCGATAACGCCTTGCAAATCATTCCTGGCACGCCCGTGCTCAACCGAACGCGCGGTACGTTGCAATTCAGCGAGCAAGGGTTTCAACTCAAAGCCGTGCAAGCTCAGTTGCTAGGTGGCGATGCTGTGTTGGATGGTGGCTTGTCCTTTGTGGCGGAAGAGGGCCAATCACCCCTGCAGCTCAAAATTCATGGTGATTTGACGGCCGAAGGCTTGCAGCGGGCGCGTGAGCTTGGCTTTGTTTCTCGCTTGGCCCAACGTGCCTCTGGCAAGTCAAGCTACAGCGCTACTTTGGGCTTGCGTCGCGGTGAGCCCGAGTTGCTGATCAGCAGCGACCTCAAGGGCATGGCCTTGAACTTACCCGCGCCCTTGAACAAGCCAACGCAGATGGCAATGCCTTTGCGCATCGAGACACAACTCACACGCGAATCGCTACAAGCCAAATCGCGCGTGTTGCAAGACCAGATCAAAGTGACCTTGGGTCGCGTGGTGTCGGTGGTGTATGTGCGTGACCTCAATGGGCCTCGGCCTCGCGTGTTGCGTGGTGGTATTGCCGTGGGTCAGTCGGTGATTGACGCCGTGCCGATGCGTGACAACGCGGTGAGCCTTAATTTGCAACTGCCAGCGCTAGACCTGGATGCATGGAACACCACTCTGACGCAGCTCACTGGCCTCTCCCCGCTTAAACGTAAGTCGTCCACAGCATCGGTGATTGGCAGCGAAGCGACGAGCGACCGTGCGCAAGATTACATGCCGACCTTTGCCGCGCTGCTTGCGGAGCAAATCAAGGTCTCAGATCGTGTCATTCACAAAGTGGTGGTCGGCGGTACACGTCAGGGTGATCTGTGGCGCCTCAACATCAGCGCGGATGAGCTCAATGGTTCCGCTGAAGTGCGTCCGCCCAATGGCAATGTCCCTGCGCAGCTGTATGTGCGTTTGGCGTATCTGAACATTCCACCGAGCTCTGTGCCCGATGTCGAGCGTCTGTTGACCGAGCAGCCCAGCAGTATTCCCACTTTGGACATCGTGGTGAATGAGCTGACTTTGCGTGGCAAAAAGTTGGGGCGCTTAGAAATTGATGCGGTCAACCGGGTGGGTGCAACCGCTGCGCGTGAATGGCGACTCAATAAATTCAATGTGACCCTACCCGAAGCCACTTTGACGGCCAACGGAAACTGGGCAGCCGAGGGGCCGCGTGTGCGTCGCACCCAGTTCAACTTTGTATTGGCCATTCGTGACAGTGGTGATTTGCTGACGCGCTTGGGTACGCCCGGTGCCATTCGTTACGGTGAGGGGCGTATCGAAGGTCAGGTGTCTTGGCAGGGTTCACCCATCACCTTGCACTACCCCAGCATGAGCGGCAAGATGAATTTGGCCATTGAAAAGGGCCAATTCTTAAAAACAGAGCCAGGTGCCGCCCGTTTGCTGGGCGTGCTTAATTTGCAAGCGTTGCCGCGCCGTTTGACTTTGGACTTCAGTGATTTGTTCAGTGATGGTTTTGCTTTCGACTTTGTGCGTGGTGATGTGCGCATTGAGCAAGGGGTTGCATTCACGAACAACTTACAAATGAAAGGCGTGGTTGCTGGCGCTTTGCTTGAAGGCAGTGCCGATCTGGTGCGCGAGACGCAAAAACTCAAGGTCGTGGTGGTGCCCGAAATCAATGCGGGCACTGCCTCGCTTTACGTCGCCACCATCAATCCCTTGGTTGGATTAACCAGCTACCTTGCACAGATGGTGCTTAGCAAACCTTTGGTGCGTGCTGGCACGAGTGAGTTCCAAATCGATGGCACATGGACGGAACCCCGTGTGACCAAGGTGGACTGATGCCCTTAGCTGTTGGACCACAAGTACGTCGCTGGGTGCTGTGGGGGCTCTTGGTGGTGCTGGTGCTGTCCATGCTCTCCACTTTGGTTTGGTTGGCTGGGCGCTATGAGGTGAGTCAAGTGCAAAGCCGCCTAGAGCGTGATGCGGCAGATGCAGTGAGCGACATACGCACCGCGCTCACACGCAACGTGCAAAGTTTGCAGGCCCTGCAATATGCAGACCGCAGTGCCATGCCTTGGGCGCAAGACGCGCAAATCTTGTTGCGTGAACATCGCGAGTGGCTACGACTAGAGCTGCGTGATACGGACTTGCGCGTTTTGAAAAGCATCGACACACCGTTTCGTGCACCCGTGTTCAACCGTTTTGGCCGTGCGGCCAATCAGCCTGAGGTGGTGCAGGCTTGTGGCGTGGCACGTCGCCAAAGCGGCCCTGGTTATGGCGCGAGCACTTATGTCCCACAAGCCGATGGTTTGGGCATAGAAATCATGGATTTGTGCTTGCCGGTCATCACCGATGGGCAGCTCACGGGGTACACCATTGCCACCTATTCGTTGGGTGAGATGTTGGTCAACATGGTGGGGCCGCAACTCACGCGCAGCCAAGAGGTGTCGTTCACAGAGTCGGACGGTACACGTTTGGCCATGCACGGCACGGCGCGTCGTGGCTCGCGCGTATTCATTGCAAAGCAGTTGATGGACTTGCCTGGCCACACCATGGTGTTGCGCATGGACAGTTGGCGTGGCGCGCCTGATGTATTTCCAAATGTCTTGACCGCTTTGGTCATGGCCATGGCGATTGCGTTGGTCACCGTGCTCGTGATGTTGGCGCGTGACATGCGTCGTCGCCAACGCGTGGAGCACGATTTGGCCGATGCACTGGCCTTTCGCAAGGCGATGGAAGACTCACTTGTCACGGGCTTGCGTGCGCGTGATAACCAAGGCCGCATCACCTATGTGAATCCTGCATTTTGCGAAATGGTGGGTTTTGAGGCCAACGAGTTAATCGGCCAAAGCATTCCTGCGCCTTATTGGCCGCCCGAGATGGTGGATGAGTACGGACAGCGCCAAGCCCTGCGCTTGGCTGGTAACAAGCCTCCGCGCGAGGGTGTGGAATCTGTCTTCATGCGTAAAAACGGTGAACGTTTTGCTGTGATGATTTTTGAGGCACCTCTCATCAATGCCATGGGTGAGCAAACGGGCTGGATGGGTGCGGTCTTGGACATCAGCGAACAGCGCCGCGTAGAGGAAGTTTCGCGAGCCAGCCAAGAGCGCTTGCAAGCCACGGCGCGTTTGGCCACAGTGGGAGAGATGGCCTCACTTTTGAGCCACGAACTCAACCAGCCCTTGGCGGCTATATCAAGCTATGCCACGGGCAGCATGAATTTGTTGCAAGACGCAGCCGTCAAGGATCCGCAGTTGGCAGAAACCTTGGGCAGTGCCATTCAACGTATTGGGCAGCAGGCTGAACGCGCAGGTAAGGTCATCAAGAGCGTGCATGACTTTGTGCGTCGTCGTGACCAAGCGCGTGAGGCGGTCAAGCCCCGCGCCTTGCTGGATGACGTCATGCCTCTGGTGATTTTGCAGGCGCGCAAATTGGGTGTGCGTGTGGTGGTTCAATGTCCGGCTGATTTGCCAGCGGTGTTGTGTGACCGCACCATGGTGGAGCAAGTGCTGTTGAATTTGTCACGCAATGGCATGCAAGCCATGGCAGATGACACGCCCAACAAAGTGCTCACACTCAGCGTGCGCTTTGCCGCATCAAACGCGACCAGCCGTTGGCTGGAGTTTTCAGTGGCTGATTTGGGCCATGGCATTCCTGATAAGGTGTCAGAGAAATTGTTCACACCATTTTTCACGACCAAAGAAGAAGGCATGGGCCTTGGCCTGAGCTTGTGCCGCACGGTGGTGGAACAGCATGGTGGATTTTTGGGGCATCACCCCAACACGCCACGCGGCACGGTGTTCAGCTTCACCCTGCCACAATCGACACCTGAGATCTGACAGATGCAACCCACAGAAGACGCTTTGGTTTTTATTGTTGACGACGACGCGGGCGTGCGTGAAGCGCTCGCGTGGCTGTTGCGTTCGCGTCGCTTGCCCAGCCAGTCGTTTCAAAGTGCGGATGCATTTGCTGATTTTTTGGACGCAGGCAGTCACGGTTGGCAGCCCTCGCAGCCAGGATGTTTGCTGCTCGATGTCCGCATGCCCGGCATGAGTGGCTTGGCTTTGTTTGAACAACTCATTGAACGTCAATTGCTCGATGTGCTGCCCGTCATCTTTTTGACGGGCCATGCTGACGTACCCACGGCCGTTGATTCCGTCAAACGGGGGGCGTTTGATTTTTGCGAAAAACCTTTTTCAGACAATGCCTTGGTTGACCGCATTGAGCAAGCGCTTGTCCGCTCTGCACAAACCTTGCAAAGCTTGCGTGCCAAACAAGACTTGCAACACAACTTGGCTGATTTGACGGAGCGCGAACGCGACGTCATGCACTTGGTGGTGGAGGGCTTGCCCAACAAACTGATTGCGGATCAGCTGGACATCAGTGTGCGTACCGTTGAAGTTCACCGCGCCCGTGTGTTTGACAAAATGAACGTCAAGTCGGCGGTCGAATTGGCCAACTTGCTGCGCAGTGAGTGAGTTACTGGTCGTTTTTGGTCGCTTCTTGTTGCGCGGCAAGGTGTTCGGCCTCGGCCTCTTCACGGCCTGAGAACATGGTCCACCACACGATCAATACCAAGATGCAACCCGCGCCCAGCGCTTCTAGCAAAATTAACAGCATGAGACAAATCCTGTGGCGTTTGACGTGGGCCTTGATTGTAGGAAGCTTGGCGGCTTGCGGTACTGCCCGTTATGCCCCCGTGACTGACCATGGCCGACCTTATCCCGCAGCCCGCACGCCCGCCGATGCGCCACGCGCGAGTGGCACTCTGGCGGGCATGCCTGGCACGCCCAATCCGCAACAGAGCTATCGCAGTCGATGGGTTGCCACGTCATGGAATGAAGTGCCCGGCTGGCAAAACGACACCCTGCAAGACGCATGGAACGCGTGGCTGCAAAACTGCGAGCGTCCTGGCCCACTGTTCGCGCCCCTTTGCAAAGACGTGCGCCAACTCATGTTGGGCAATGATGATGACCGCCGCTTGTGGATGATGAGCCACTTGCAGCCCTACCGCATCGAGTCACTCGATGGTGCGTCCGATGGGTTGCTCACCAGTTACTACGAGCCCTTGTTTGACGCTTCTGCGCACATGCGTCCTGGCTTTGAAGTGCCCCTGTATGCGCCGCCTGATGGTTTGGCCGAAGCGCGTCGCGCAGGCCGTCCGTGGTTCAGCCGACAAGAGATTGACACCAACTCTCAGGCTCGTGAAGCCTTGCGTGGCCGCGAAGTGGCTTGGCTGGCAGACCCAATTGACGCCTTGG
>JACCDS010787349.1_pt1 | contig 18461 bp, 6 predicted proteins | sample 7446441 | NCBI WGS metagenome assembly JACCDS01 (sample SAMN15323445, study PRJNA562643) | freshwater metagenome | isolation source: river surface water | place: USA:Blue River Watershed | collected 2017-08-17
ATAACACGCAAAGCAACGACTCCAATTTGGTGAAATATTTCAGCACTGAAGGTCTGAAAAACTACGATCTTATTGTTGGAAATTCACGGGGTTGCTACGATACAGTGAAGGGTAATTTAAGATTGTACAACAACCCCAATGCTGAGTTCAATGTCCTGTTGGACAAGCAGTGTTACAAAGGAAACGAATTTGCATTTAAAGACTCAACCGATTATTTGTACGGAACATCTCAGCGCACGAATTATTGGTTTTTTGGGGATGCAAATAGCGATACTTTTTTGAATGTAAACACGTTGGAACACACTTATGCAGCTGCAGGAGTGTATCAAGTGAAATTGGTTGCAATAAATGGATTTGGTTGTGCCGACACAGCTTTGAAACAAATAACCGTTTATCCTATGCCAGTTGCGAAATTCACCATTGCAGATAGTTTGCAATGTCTGAAGGGTAATCGTTACGAGTTTGTCAATTTGAGTCAATCTAAGACGACTTCGGCGGCACTTAATTATAGTTGGGAATTTGGTGATACGACTCAATCCAGGTTAACATCCCCCGAAAAGAAATACTTCACTGATGGCGAACGAACTATTCAATTGGCGGTAGAAAATATTCATGGCTGTCGCGATACTTTTGAATCAAAATTGCGCGTATATCCTCAGTCTATTCCTGATTTTAGTATCAATAATTCGTCACAATGTGTCAATAATAATTTGTTTGAATATACTTCCAACTCTACAATAAAAACGGGTGGGGGAAGTTTGAGTTTTGCTTGGAATTTGGGACAGGGTAAAACCGATACGGGTAGTACGGTAGATGTGGTTTACAGCCAAAAAGGGAATACAAAAGTTACATTGATTAGCACCACGAGTTTTGGTTGTAAAGATACCCTGGAAAAGAGTATTGTGTTGCTGGATAAGCCCCAAGCGTTGATTTCCAAATTGAATTCTGATTCATGTTTGAATAACTCTTGGAAATTCAAAGTGGTGGATCTGAAGTCCTCCACCATCTCAGGAATTGAATGGAAATTTAACGATTTATCTGTTTACAGCGACTCAATCATTGAGAAGAAATTTACCACTTCGGGAAGTAAATCGGCTCAAATAATCATTGCAAATTCAAATGGTTGTACCGATACCGTTCAACGCAACTGGGTGGTGTACTACAATCCCGTGGCTGGATTTAACATTCAGGATGATTCACTTTGTTTGAAGGGAAATCAATTTAATTTCACCAATACATCTACAACACTTTCTGGAGCGGTTTCAGGATTTTCTTGGACTTTTGGGGATGGTAAAGCGGGCAGTAATCAACAGCATCCCAAGTATTCATATACCGATACAGGAAATTACTCTGTTCGATTTGAAGTAACGAGTTCTCTGGGTTGTAAGGATACAGCATGGCGTATTTTGCGGGTGAAGAGCAATCCGAAAAGTTCATTTACCGAAGATTTAGCATTACAATGTCTTCATACTAATTCAACGCAATTCACCAATAATTCAACCTCCCAAACCGTGGGATCAGCATTGACGCATTATTGGAATTTTGGCGACACTACACAATCGTCGTTAAAAAACCCAAGTAAGTCGTATTTATGGGTAGGGGTGAAAAACGTTCAATTGATTGTGAAAAACGATGAAAATTGCTTCGATACATCCGTTCGTCAGATTGAAATAAAGCCCGAGCCGATTGCTGGATTCAGTATAAATAAGTCGGTACAATGTGCAAACAACAATCAATTTGTATTCAACGACACCTCGAAAATAGGTAGTCGCGGAGGTACTTTGACTGCAAGTTGGAATTCAAGTGTTGGAGTTAAAAAGTCAAATTCTAGTTCATTTACCACAGGGTTTCAGACTGCAGGTACTTACTCCATTAAAATGATTGCTACTTCTCAATATGGTTGTCAAGACTCTATTGAGAAAACAGTTAAAATCAATCCCAAGCCACAAACAGCATTTGCCTATTTAAGTAAGGATTCATGTTTAACAACGACAGCTGTTTTACAAGCAAGCAATTTAGGTAAAGGAGGAATTAAGCAAGTGCAATGGAGTTTTGCAGACAATACACAAGCGCAAGGTGTAAGCACGTCTAAAAAATACACTGTTGCTGGACAAAAAACAGGTTTGATTTTCTTGACCGATAATTTGGATTGTAAGGATACGTTAGCGTTTAAATTTGGAATTTGGAACAATCCAATTTCTAAGTTTGGAAGTAACACATCCACTACTTGTTACAGTGGAAATACTATTGATTTTAGCGATTCAAGTTCAGCAAAATCTGGAAGTATTAAGGGTATAGTTTGGAATTATAATGATGGAAAAATTGATTCCACTTTGTCTGCTATTGCAGTGAATCATAGCTATTCTAGTTCAGGAAAGTACTTGGTAAAACACATTGTAACCAATTCGTTTGGATGTGGGGATAGTTCGACTAAATGGATTACCATTACGCCCAATCCGATTGCGGACTTCGAGATTGATAATAACTCGCAATGTTTGTCAGGCAATGTGTTTTCACTAACCGACAATTCGAACCCCAACAATGGAATTTCTAGTCTGTCGTATTTTTGGAATTTTGGGGATAGTACAACCTCAACGAGTAAAACTCCCAAGAAAACGTATGACTTTCCTGGTGTAAAAACAGTTCGATTGATTGTTCAAAATACCAATGGATGTACCGATACGTTATTTAAGCAATTGGCCGTTCGTCCGCAACCTGTAGTGAGTTTCAATATAAACACGGCCGACCAATGTGTAAACCAACAATCCTATACATTTACTGATAACTCAAGCATTCAAACCGGTGGTGGAACATTATCAAGAGCTTGGGATTTAGGGGATGGCGGGATTTCAAATTCCTTAACCGTTACTGGTAAGAAATACACTGCTGCTGCAACATACAAAGTTAAATTAACCTCAAAGACTAGTTTTGGTTGTGTTGACTCTGCGATCCAAACGATTAAAGTGTTACCTAAGCCGAATTTGTCTTTTGCAATTAACCAAGACACCCAGTGTTTGGTAAACAATGCGTATAGTTTCTACAACAATAGTTCTGTAGTAAGTGGCGGTGGAACATTGAGTTATCAATGGCGCTTTGGGGATGGTGGAAACTCAACCAATACTCATCCATCCTACACGTATAATAACTATGGTTCTTATTCGGTGAGATTGTTAGTAACTACTCAATTTGGTTGTGTAGATAGTTTGAAAAAAGTAGTTTCGGTAATTTCATCTCCACAAACGCAATTTGTATTATCGAATTCAAATACCCAGTGTAATAGTGTTGATACCTTCAAATTTGTAAACCAAACTAATGCACTTAATGGCAAGTTTATCAAGTATACTTGGCAGTTTGGAGATGGTAACTCCAGCGTAAACTCACAACCAATTAAAAGTTATTCTTCGGCCGGACAATATCTGGTTCGATTGAAAGCAACGAATAGCAATGGATGTGCTGATAGCGCTTCACAATATGTAACGGTTTACCCAGATCCTAAGTCGGACTTTGCAGTAAATCAATTAGGACAATGTATTAATAATCAGTTTTTCGATTTCAAGAATAACACCACCATTGCTTTTGGTGGAGGAACGTTGAGTTATCAATGGAAGTATCAAGATACGCAGTTTGCTACCTCGCAAAATGCAAGTAAGACCTTTGCTGAGGTAAAAACATACGCCATAAAATTGATTGCAAAATCGAGTTTAGGTTGTTTAGATTCATCTACGAAACAAATAACGGTTTATCCGAAACCAGTTGCTGCATTTACAGTTAACAATGGAGCGCAATGTTTAACAAATAATCAATTTAATTTTACCAATAACTCGAATATCAGTTCTGGTACAAATACTTATTTGTGGAATTTAGGAGATGGGAATGGAAGTACTTCGGTAAGTCCAAGTTATAAATACGGGACATTCGGCACGTACAAAGTCGTCTTGAAAGCGGTTTCAAATCGCAGCTGTGAAGATACCGTTTCTCGATATATCACAGTTCATTCTCAACCATTGGTGGCATTCTTGCGTTCCGATACGGCTAAGTGTTTATATAAAAATGAGTTTAATTTCTCTAACATTAGTAGTAATGCAGATGGTTCAAAGTTGAATTATAAATGGATGTTTTCTGATGGTAAATCCGACACGGGTAATTCAGTTAAAAAGTCATTTAATTTGACCGGAAAATACAATGTTAAGTTAATTGCAGTTAGTGCTAATAGTTGTTCTGATAGCTTTACGAACACAGTGAGAATATACCCTCAACCTGTTCCAGCTTTTAATATCAACAAGAACAATCAGTGTTTCACGAATAATTCATACGAAGCCACAAATAATAGTACCATCGCTTCCAATGGTGGCACTTTGTCTTATAACTGGACATTTGGGAATGGATCGTCTCAATCGGTAACCAATCCCAAATGGAGTTATGCAAATGATGATACATTTATGATTACGCTTGTTTCCAATTCTTCTTTGGGATGTTCTGATAGCTTGAAAAAGACGGTGATTGTTTATCCTCAACCATTGGTTAAATTCGTTGTTACGGATTCTGCCCAATGTTTGACCAATAACCGATTTGACATGACGAATGTATCGACGGTTAAATACGGTACAATCGCATACGATTGGTCATTTGGAAACACGCAGAAATCAACTGGAATTTCTCCCGTTGTTTCGTATTCAAATTTTGGTAAATACACGGTGAAATTGATTGGGAAGACCAATTTTGGTTGTATGGATTCAAGCAAACATGACGTTGACGTTTTTGATGTGCCTAAGGCATCTTTAACTACGAATGATGCTGAACAGTGTTTCAGGTTGCAACAATTCACCTACACAAGCACTTCGTATTTGTCGGATAACAGCAGTAAGTTATTTTGGGATTTTGGGGATGGAAGTGTTCAATCTGGATCTGCTACTCCATTAAATAAAGTCAACAAAAAATATAATGGTCTGGGTAATTACAATGTAAAACTGGTGGTTGAAAGCAAAAACGGATGTAAAGATTCGGCTAAAACTATAGTGCGAGTAGATGAACATCCTCAAACGAAATTCACCATAAACGACTCGGTTCAGTGTATTAATAACAATGATTTTGTATTTGAAAATGCGACAACTATTTCGAAGGGTAAGTACAATTCGTTTTGGGATTTTGGGGATGTGAGTTACTCAAATCTTGAATTCGGTCGTCATACGTACAAAAATCCAGAAAAGTATTCGGTGAAGTTGGTAACATCTTCGGCATTTGGTTGTGCTGATACGTTGGTGAAATATGTTCGAATTACCAGCCTTCCTAAGATTCAATTCGCTTTGAACAAGAATTCTTCCTGTTTGTTGAATAACTCATTTGTTGCGGACAATCAATCACAATACACAGGTACGGAAAGCATAAGTTATACTTGGATCGCTTCTGATGGCACTAGAATGAATAACACCTTGTTCCAACATCAATTCAGTAGTGCTGGAAAGTATAAATTGAAGTTGATTGGTGTTTCTTCTGAGGGATGTTCTGATTCAATTGACAAACCCATTGAAGTCTATCCCCAAGGAGAATCCAAGCTAGTAATTCTAGATAGCTTACAGTGTTTACGTGGAAATCAATTCAAATTTGGAAATGAGTCACGTGTGGATGGATCTAGATTTGCCATTTTAAGTTGGAATTTTGGTAATGGATATATTGATACCATGTACACTTCAACACCGGTGGTGTTTGAATATAGCGATACGGGTATTTTTAAAGTTGAGCTGATTACTACCACTGAAAATTTGTGTACAGATACCAGTTTTGGATTTGTTAAAGTGGTGGAAATGCCAGAAGCGAAGCTGCTGCAAAACTCGGTTTCAGCGTGTTTTAATCAACAAACATTCGAGTTTTATGATGTTTCCGATCGGAATGTAGGATTATTCAATGAGTGGCTATTTGATAAGCAAATTGTAAATAATGTGGACACCCTTCGTCCGCATTTTATCCAACCAGGCAAATACAAAGTTTCATTAATTTCTAAGACCATTTATGGCTGTTCTGATACCACACAACGTTTTGCTGTTGTAAATGAAATCCCATTAGCTCGAATCGCTGTGAATAACAATGAACAATGTTTGGCTGAAAACGACTTTTACTTCAGTAATATTTCATCCAGTTTCTCTAATCCGGATGAGTTTTGGGACTTTGGAGATGGTTCATTTGGTACTGGAGCTGAAATTAATCAGTATTATACCGATCCTGGAACGTATGTCGTTGAACTCATCGTTGAAAATGATTCACTGTGCTCAGATACAGCACGAATGCCTGTAATAGTGAATCCAACTCCGGAAGCGTCATTGTTAATCCCAGCTGTTTGTGTAAATCAACCTTCTGACATTGTTTCAAATGCAAGTATTGCATCGGGCAGTATTGTGAGTTATCAGTGGGATTTAGGTGATGGTGGAAATTCCGCGGATTCTATACCTACTCAAACCTATAAGCGACCGGGTAAATTCTATATTCGTTTGGAGATGAATTCCGATAAAGGTTGTACTGCAGGTTTCTTGGATTCCACCGAAGTTTATAGCAACCCTACGGCTTATTTTACAGTGCAAACACCAAGAGCAACGATATTAAATCCTGAAATTTATGTAGTTGACTCTAGTACCAATGCATCTACATACGAGTGGGATATGAATGATGGCTCCGATTTGTATTTTGATTATGAAGTAAAGCATAATTACCTCGATACAGGAATATATAAGGTGCGTTTGGTCGTTGCTTCGACTGAAGGATGTCTAGATACGTTCTATCGCAGCGTTCAAGTTTGGCCTGATTATAATATTTTGTTGCCTACGGCTTTTTCTCCCAACAATGATTTCTCCAATGATGAATACCATATAAGAGGAAATCATCACTCGGTAAGAGCAGCCAATTGGATAGTTTATAATTCCGATGGAATCAAAGTATTTGAATCCAAAAATATCGAAGACTCTTGGAATGGAAAATTATTCAATGGCAGTGAAGAACTTCCTTCGGGAGAATATGAACTCGTTTTGTTTGTTACCGATATTTTCGGAAAGCAAGCTCAGTTTAACCAAAAAGTGACCATCGTTAAGTAATGCGCTCCAATACTATTTATCGCTCCATTTTATTTGTTTTCTTGCTTTTCGGGGGATATCTTTTCCAAGGAATAAAAGCGCAGTCACTATCCATTAATGCCAGTGTAACGCATGTTACTTGTTTTGGCGGATCAGATGGTGTAATTAATGTAACGGTATCAGGCAATAACGGATCAGTTGATTATTATTTTGATGGAATTAAATCTACAAATTCACAAAAAAATCAGCTTGCTGCTGGTAAGTATAAAGTGAAAGTTATGGATGGAGCAGGTTCACAAGACAGTACGGAAATTACAGTGAATCAGCCACTATCCATTACAGCACAAATCACTCAGTCAAAACCCACTTGTAACTATTCCAGCAATGGTAAACTTTCGGCAATAGGCAGTGGTGGAACTGGAAAGTTGAGCTATTTCTGGACAGACTCAATGGGTGGCAATTTCAATCAGGCCGTGGCCAATTATCTGTTGAATGGAACTTATTATTTACATGTAACTGATTCATTGGGTTGCAAATACAGTTCTATCGTGCATTTAGGATTTCAAGATAGCTTAGAGGTTGAAGTTAGCAAAGTGGATATTAGTTGTAGCGGGTTGAATAATGGACAAGCATCCCCCAAAACTTTAAAATCAATAGGTACTTCATTCAATTATAATTGGACAGGTCCAAGTGGATTCACTTCTACAACAAAAAACCTAACGGGACTGTCACCAGGGACTTATCAGTTAAAAGTGACCAATACGCAAACTCAGTGTTCTGCATTGAATTCGGTGGTCATTGTGCGTCCCGATAGTTTGAAAATAGCACTTGTTCAAAAGAGTGCTGCATTATGTAAAGGGTCTGCGGATGGAATCATTGAAACGAAGGCAATGGGCGGTAGAGTTCCGTATAGTTATAGTTGGACAGGGCCGAATAGTTATTTCGCGAATACCGCGAAAATTCAAAATGCTTCTGCGGGGAATTACACATTAAGCGTAAGTGATTCTTCTGGCTGTATTGCCCAATTAACGACAGCAGTATCAGAGCCCAATGCATTGGCAGTAAGTCCAGTTATTGTAAACAATCTTTGTTTTGGCAATTCCAATGGGTCAATTACTTTGTCAGTTTCAGGCGGAGTAAAGCCATATCAATATGCTTGGTCTAATTCACAAACTAGCAGTAAAATTCAAAATTTAAGTTCAGGAACGTATGCAGTTACCATTTCAGACAGTAATGGCTGTTCGTTAGCTGGATCGTATTCAATTATCACACCTTCAAAATTGGTGTTAACACAGAGTTCTTCCAATGTAAAATGTTTTGGGGGATCGGATGGCGCATTAACGTTACTAGCTTCTGGCGGAACCTTTCCATGGAGTTACAGTGTTTCGGGGCCGTCTTCGTATAGTTCTACTTCTGCGTCTAACAAGAATTTGATTGCTGGAAGCTACAAAGTTATATTGCGAGATAACAATAATTGCAGGGATTCCGCGACTGTCACTATCACGCAGCCATTAAAGCTAAATGCAGTTAAAAAAGTAGTAAATGCTCAGTGTTTTGGCTCAAATGGATCCATGTCGTTGACGGTTTCAGGAGGTATTTCCCCTTTTTCATTTGAGTGGACCGATCAAAATGGTAACTTATATGCTGCAATTCAAAATGTTACCTCAGCATTGCCAGGTTCGTATTCGTATAAAGTGACAGATGCAAACCAATGCTCATTAACTGATACGCTTAAAGTTTTGGAACCAGCAAAACTGAAAATAGCGTTGAAATCAATTGGTAATAATCCCTGTTTCAATGATAACAAAGGGGAATTAACGTTTTCGACAGTGGGCGGAACCAAACCATATTCTTTCAAAATTAATGGTGGAAATAGTCAAAGCGATTCAGCATTTAAAAATCTAAAGACGGCAAAGTACTTCATTACTGTATCGGATAAGAATCTTTGTTCTGATTCGACTTCAGCCACTATCGACTATCTCGATGTGTCAAAACCAGTAGTGAATTTGCAAAATGCCACATTGTACTTAAATAGTTCAGGGAAATCTAATTTGAATATTGGACAGATAAGTAACGGTATTTCAGACAATTGTGAAATTGCCTCGATTCAAATATCGCAAACAGAGTTCAATTGCAGCAATATTGGAAATAATACGGTTTCTGTTACCGCGAAGGATTTGAGGGGAAACACTACAACATCTACATGTACTGTGACCATTCTGGATACCATTAAACCAACATTGGTATTGCAAAGCGTTAGTTTGTATTTGAATTCGAATGGCAGTGCGACTTTAAATCCGGTAAATGCGAATAAAGGGAATTTGGATAATTGCGGAATAACCAAATTCGGGGCTTCTAAAACGCTATTTGCTTGCAGTGATTTGGGTAGCAACTCAGTGGTGTTTACAGCAGAAGATGCCTCGGGCAACAAATCCTCAAGTAGCAGTAATGTGATTGTATTGGATACATTCGCACCTCAATTGAATTATAAAAATATCTTATTGTATTTGAATTCATCGGGATCAGCTTCGATTTCTTGGACGGATATCGATAACGGATCTTCTGATAATTGTGGAATAGTCAAGCGAGAATTAAGTCAGTCAACATTTAACTGCAATCAACTCGGTACGAATTTTATCAATTATCGTATTTACGATCAAGCGCAAAATGTAAGCAGTCAATCGGTTCGGATTACGGTTATGGATACCTTCAAGCCGGTAATAAAAGTTAAACCAGTAACTATTCATTTAAATCAATACGGTTTTGCTCTGATTTCGCCGTTGGATGTAGATGACGGAAGTTTTGATAACTGTAAAATTTCTACACGAACATTGAGTAAATCAGTGTTTACATGCGGTGATGCAGGAAATAACTCTGTAATATATACATTGACCGATGGGTCGGGAAATTCGATATCTGCAATGGCAACGGTTGTGGTTAAAGATTCTACATCCCCCGGAAATAAAACCAGAAATCCGATCACGTATTTGGATAAGAATGGCTTCGCAATTTTATCGTCGTTTGATGTGGATAATGGTAGTTCAGACAATTGCGGTATTTCGAAAATAACCTTGAGTAAAGATCGATTTACTTGCAACGATTTGGGTAAAAATAATATTATTTTCTCAACGATAGACGCTGCCGGAAATATCAGTAAATCAACGGTTGAAGTAACAGTTTTAGATTCAATAAAACCCGTGCTAAGAGCAGTAAATAAAACGGTTTACTTGGATTCAACAGGCAAGTTTAACGTGGATTGGAACTATTTCGATGTAGGAAGTTCAGATAACTGTAAAATCACTAAACGCACTTTAAGTCAGTACGAATTTAACTGTTCAGACTTAGGGAATCGTTTAATTCTTTATAATATCCAAGATACTTCGGGTAATTCAGCATTGGCTGTATTAACTGTTCGAGTTACAGATACTTTATCTCCCAAGTTATACGTTGAAAACAAGAAATTGTACTTAGATCAACAGGGAAAAGCTAAATTGAATATTCAAGATTTTGCTCCAAAATGCTCAGATAATTGCAGTGTTTCTCAATTGTATTTTTCGGATTCGATTTTTGATTGTTCAGAGATAGGAGTAAATGTAATCAAATTAATGGGAAGAGATCCATCGGGAAATTTCTCTCAAAAGTCCTTTACCGTTGAGGTATTGGATAGTTTAGCCCCGGTAATTGTAACCAAGCCAGCAATTATTTTCATTGATACGGCGGGAAATGCCCGATTGAAATTCAATCAAGTAGTTGCTCAAATCGATGATAATTGCAGTATTAAATCCATTGTATTGGAGCGCGAAATTTTTGGCGTAAATGATTTAGGAGAAAATTGGATTTCTGTTCATGCTTTCGATGCGAGTTTCAATAGATCGATCAATTATTGGGTGCAAGTGATAGTGGAAGTTGGAGATTCGGATAAAGATAGCATTCCTGATTTTGTAGAACGCGCAATTGATTTTGATGGTGATGGAATACCCAATTATTTGGATCGTGATTCTGATAATGATGGTATTTCTGATGTAGCTGAAAATAGTGGGTTAAAAGTTTTACTTGATTTAGACCGCGATGGATACGCCAATATCTTCGATTGGGATACAGATGGTGATGGAATCAATGATTGTGTAGAGGTAAATGGATTCGATCCAGACCGAAACGGGCGCGTTGGTATTGGCAAAGTTTTGGTTAGTTTCTGGGGAATTCCCCTGCTTTCTAACGGGGGTGATGGATATGTTGAGGTAAACTCAGATACAGATTTAGTGCCCGATTATAAGGACTTGGATTCGGATGATGATCTGATTTCAGATAAAATTGAGAATCTAAACAATTCTGAATTAATTGATTCCGATAAAGACGGAACACCTAATTTTAGAGATGCCGATAGTGATGCAGATGGAATTTCAGATTTTGATGAAATGGAAACCGATTTTGATCAGGATGGCATTCCAAACTACATTGATTTGGATAGCGATGCCGATGGTGTAGTCGATTTGAGAGAAACCAATAAAGATGAAGATGGCGATTCAATTCCGAATTTCCTCGATTTGGATTCTGATTCCGATGGAATTTTAGACGAAGATGAAGGAGTGCAAGATTTGGATGGTGATGGATTAGGTAACTGGTTAGACGATGATAGTGATAACGATGGAATTTCAGATCAAGTAGAAGGCTTAGTTGATACCGACGATGATGGAATTCCTGATTTGAAAGATAAAGATTCCGATGGCGATAACATCTCTGATGAAATAGAAGCTCTTCCATTCACAGGCAAATTACCAGCTGATTCAGATGGCGATGGTACATTCGATTTCAGAGATATGGATTCTGATAATGATTTAATCTCTGATGTTCAAGAAGGCCATCCTTTTCAACCGGATACGGATTTGGATGGAACACCCGATTACAGAGATACCGATTCGGATGGTGATGGTACTTTAGATATATTAGAATCCATAAATGATACTGACGATGATGGAATTATTGATGCCGTTGATGAAGATTCCGATAACGATGGAATTCTAGATAAAGTTGAAGGATATACCGATAATGACTCTGATGGTTTACCCAACTCTATGGATTTGGATAGTGATAATGATGGAATAAACGATGTTATTGAAGTAAAAGGTACCGATATCAAAGGCTCGGGAACGGTGGTTCAGGGAACGGTTTATGCTGCCATTGATACAGATTCGGATGGTATTTATGATTTCTTGGATGTAGATTCCGATAACGATGGGATATACGATCTGATTGAAAGTAAATCCTCTTATACAGATGAAAATGCAGATGGTCGTGTAGATGGCGGTGACGTGGATAAAGATGGAATTCCAGATGAAGCAGATGCATTAAGCGGTAGTTATGGAGATTTGGATGATTCTCCTGTTTTGGACACCGACCTTGATGGAGAAATGGATTTCCAAGATTCAGACAGTGATGCCGATGGCATTTCAGATCAAATTGAAACTGCAAACGATTTTGATCTTGATGGTGTGCCCAATTACCTTGATCTAGATTCAGACGAAGACGGAATCTCGGATCAAATCGAAACTTCTGATGACCCCGATGCCGATGGACAAGGTAATTTTATTGATTTGGATAGCGATGCCGATGGAATATTGGATTTTACAGAAACTAGTAATGATTATGATAATGATGGTGTCGCCAACTATTTGGATTTAGATTCCGATTCCGATGATACCGATGATTCACTTGAAGGCGATTTAGATAAAGACAAGAATGGTTTTAAAGACTTTATTGATCCACAAACATTTGTACCTGAAATTTTTACACCCAACAACGACGGTGTAAACGATTTGTTCGAAATCAAAGGGTTGAAAAATTATCCCAACGCTGAATTAACTGTATTTAATCAGTGGGGAGTAGTGGTGTACAAATCGAATGGACCTTACTCAAATAACTGGGGAGGTTGGAATGAAGAAAAAGGAAAATCTGCCGACCTAATTATCCTGCCTGAAGGCGTGTATTTTTATGTTCTCGATCACAACCGAAATGACAGTCCCCAATTCTCTAAACCTCAAACCAAAGGCAATTTCTATTTAAAGCCCTAACTATGAAGAAATATTTTTTACATTTTGCCTTTTTTCTTTTCTTGGGATGGGAAAGCGTAAATGCCCAACAAGTGGCTTTGACTTCGCAATATGACTTGGTTTCAAATATTCAAAATCCAGCATACAACGGAATGAACCGCATGTTGAAAGTTGATGCTATTTCACGAGTTCAATGGGCCAATTTCCCTGGAACACCTAGATATACAGCCGTAGCATTTCAAAGTCCAGTAAATAAAGATTTTGCTGCCGGTGCTAATTTTCAAACGCTACAAGTAGGGAAATTCAAAACAGCATCGCCATTGAATTTATCCACGTATAGCGCGGATTTGGCTTTTCATCAACAAATTAATAAAAACCTGCATCTTTCTGCTGGAATTCGTGTGGGTTTGATGTCGTTCAGTATGCGAATTTCACAACTCAGCGCAAATATCCCCAGCGATATCGCACAATTGGGTAATGATTATAGCTTCCAATCTCCATTAGTAGGAGGGGGAATGATGGCCTATGGGAAAAATTACTTCATAGGGGTATCGATGCCGCAGTTTGCCATTGTTTCTGATCGATTGGTTGAAAATGTGAACTTGGGTTATAACGCTCGAAGTTTCTATTCAATTAACGGGGGATATGTGTATAACCTAACCAAAGATTGGTATTCTAAGTTATCGGCACAAACCCGATGGTATCAGGGAATGCGACCCGTTTTTGATGCAAATATTCACATGGGATTTCAAGATATGATTTCTGTAGGGTATGGATATAGAAGCACAAAAGTACACTCGTTTTTAACTAAAGTGAGAGTCAATGATTTCTTCAGCGTAGTTTATGCTTTTGAAAGTGGAAAGGTTTATGATAATCAAACGCCGTTTAATTCACAGGAGTTTGGTTTATCGTACCAATTGAATAACAGTAAGTCTAAAATTAAAGTAGTCCCAAGAAAATTCTAACGCTATGATTAAACCCGAGTACATTTTTCTGTGGATTCTCTTTCATTTGGGTGCTGTCGAATTGCCTCGTGCAATTGCTAAACGCGGACAACCAAAAACGGTTGCAACGGAATATGTAAGTAAAATGCAATATTCCCAAGCGATTAAGGCATATAAGAATATTGATAAAGTTAAAACGGATGTGGAATTACGTTCCCTAGCGAAAGCGTTTTCACAATTAGGTTATAACGACACTGCCATTCGTATTATTGAGAAAATTTCTATTCAATTTCCTGAGAAATTTACCCCTGAAGATCGATTGAATTTGGCTTTGCTGAATCGCAGAACCGGAAATTTAGAACAGTCAGATGCCATTATTAGTGAAATTAAAATGGCAGATTATGCTTCCGTGGCCGTGCTCAATGAACCGGTTGGGGAGTTCCTCAATAAAAGTGCAGTTCTCGAGGAAAATGAATTGAACTTGCGTTACCATCAGTTTAAAAAAGCAGGACAGCAATTTTTACCTGTGTGGGATGGTGTTCGTCAAAAGTGGTATTACCATGAAAGACCCTATGTAAGGAGTGGATTGTTGAATTCTGTATCATTGGCGGATGAAAAACCGTATTCAAAAATTCACGAGGCTTTAAAAGATCTAGACTCTGTTGAAATTGAAGGTAATTTGCTGCCTAATCAATATCTAAATAGATATTTTGAATTGAGTTTTATTGATTCTTTGGGAAATTTTTATGTAACAACTAATCATGGACTAGTTTCTGATAATGATCGTTATTTGTTAGATATTTTTCAATTTAAATACGACGAGAAAACAGGAAGTTACTCATTGTTGCCATTGAGTTTAGATAAGTGGTTGTATAATTATTCGAGTTTTGTAATGAATGAGTCCCAAACAAAAGCACTTTATTGCACCGATGCAGATGGTGGATTCGGCGGTTCTGATATCTATGTGGCTGATATTGTGTGGGATGAAAAGGGGAAACCCATAATTACCAATCCCATGAATTTGGGTGATGTTGTAAATACCTTGTTGCCTGAAAATGATCCTTTTTTTATTACCGATGATATTATCTCCTTTTCTTCTGAAGGACATACGGGTATCGGAGGACAGGATATCTATTTTTATCAGATTTCATCAAATTCTTTGATCAATGCGGGTCGATTTATAAATACGCGATTTAATGAATACGCTCCTCGTTTTTACAACGATCGTTTATATTTTACTAGTGATCGTTCATTCAATCAAGCTAAAATTTTCTCGGTAGAGTTAGCCAAAGATAAATTGGAACGAGCATTCTTGCCAATAATAGTTGATGTTCCATTGGATTCGACGTCTGTTGATTTAATTGATACGGCCGCTATTATTTCTGGTCAACAAGAAAAAATAAAGAATATCGACAACTACATTGAGTACATTACCACTGTTAATCCGGAAAAATTGAATTATGTGAAAGGTGTTCAATTTGTAATGCTTTCAGATTCATTAAGATACAACAAAATTGAACAAATAGATGAAAATTCAGATTATAGGGATTTTACATTTTTAACCTTGATGCACCCCAGTGGTGATATTGTATTGCAAGCAGAATACGAAAAGGAATTGATGTATTTGAGCGAGGTTCTTCAAAAAAGAAAAGATTGGATGGTTGAAATTCGATCTCATACTGATTCTAGAGGTACGGATAAAGCGAATAAAAAGCTATCTCAGAATCGCGCTGATTTTATTTCAAATTATTTAAAATTATTAGGAGTTAAACCAGAACAGATAAATTCAATGGGTCTTGGTGAAGCCTTATTGTTGAATCACTGTGTAGATGGCGCACCCTGCACTGAAGAGGAGCATGCGAGTAATCGAAGAACGGAGTTGATTTTGAAGAAAAGGGTGTCATTCAAATGAAATTGGCTTTATAAGCAATCTAAGCCCTCTAAGCCCTCAATACACATATTTAATCACACCATTAATTTAAACTTTCCCGTTGTCAATCGGTAGTTAATTTAGGAAATAGTCAGCATAAAAAAAGACCACTTTAGTGGTCTTTTTTTATGAGAATTGAGATTGCTGATCTCGAAATATTAGTTTTTTTACGTACTGAGGTATTTAACTCAATGTAGTTATTTACCTGCAGTGTACAAAGACACCATGAATCCGCTTGTGATGTTTCCTTTGAATGTGATGTTCAATGAAGCGGCAGATTTGTCAGGATTAGCAGTTAATATCTTCTTGTACATTTGCTCTGACATGAAGAAACAACCGTGATAATCTGGTTTTTCTTTAATGGTTACGTTTAACTTAACGAAACTTCTTGGGGGATTGCAAGCCGCAACTCCACGACCGCCTGGGCCAGATGGCATTCCACTATTCATATTTGATCCAGGTGCAGAAGCGCTGTGAACGTGTCCAGCTGGTTTAGTATGGTCTACTAATTCAACCTCTACGTTGTTTAAAGTAATCATTTGTTCGTTGAATTTTCCTGGATTGGTTGCAAACTCTGCGTTGCTAACTACGCGACCTTGAGCAAAAATGCTACCAATGGTTAAAAATGCAATTGCTAATGATGTGGTGAGTTTTTTCATGTTATGTGTGTTATTTTTCTGAAATGATATAGACTGAATGTTAAATTGTAAATTGATTATGTGGAAGCTTCTCACTTCCCCTTGTTGAATTTATGCGTTAAGGAAGTACTTTGATTTTTGTAACTCTATGCATGAAGCGTGTATCTACCTTAACGGAGATATCCATGCGAACATCTTTGTTAACAGGTAGTGTGTTGGACATCTTATTGAAGATAACAAAACAACCGTCGTAGTTGTTTGGAAGTTGTACTTCTAAACGCTCCCAATTTTTAGGTGCAGAACAACGCACAATTGGTGCGGTAGTTCCACCTGATGGGTTGGATGTGTTTGGAACTTGATTTCTACCAGTTGTGTTCGGTGTCGGAGAATTAACTGTTCCTGGATTGGTAATAGTGGCGGTGGGTGTTGTGCCCGAAGCTGTGCCATTGTTGATTGTTCTTTTAGCGATAACTCCTTGTAAAACAATCGTTTTGCCGTTATACTTTGAAGGATTATTTACGAAGTCATTTACATCAACAATAACCTGCGCTTTCGAAATTGAAATGTAACTGATAAAAAGAATCGAGAGAGTTATAATTTTTTTCATTGTACTTTAATAGGATTCAAGTGTTAAAAAGTTTGAAACAAAGTTAATCATTCAACATTTCCACACCAAGCACAAAGCAAAAAATATGCCAAAATAAATCCAACTCAAAGAAATACGACTATTTATGAAATTTTTCTTAAATAGAAACTTCTTGAATTACATAGAAAGCATTAATAAATCGATTTAAGTAATTGATTTTATGATGTATAAAAACCAAACTCAATACTTTAATTATTGCTGCAATTTACTGGATTGATAAAAATACTTTGCTAGGAAGTAAATCCCCAATCCCAAAATAATGGACGCTGTTCCTATAGAAAGAATGTTATGACCTGGATTTACTCGATGGAGCATCCAAACATTTCCGAATAGAAAAATTACCCAGCCAGCCTCACTTTGGAATTTATACTGAATAAGAGTAATCAATCCAATGAGGATGACAACAGTTTGAGGGGAAATAACAAACTCAGGAAGTACGAATCCGATAGAACGAACTAACCAAAGTAATCCAATGATTACTAAAATGATTCCACCTGCTAAATACGATTTGTTTGGGTTCATTTTCATAACGTTAAATTATTGTATCGCAAGTTATTAAAATTTTGAGAGCTTCATTCATTTGCAAACATGATAAAAATCATTTTTTCGACTAATATCCATCATTTTTAGCTTGTCGATTCTAATTCAACTTTGTAATACGCCAAAGTAGTGAAATATGTTTTTTAAAGAATTCAATGATATCGACAGTTCCATCCGGCACTTGAAAGGGGTTCTCATCCCCGAAATTCGGATGGAAATTGCTTCTTTGAATCAGCATATTCAAACAAAGCCCGAGGAAGATGCCTGCCAATTGCAGTTTTTTATTTTAGTCACCAATTTTGATCAAGAATTCGAAAAATTGATTCGATTGCTGAATATGATTTTTTTGCCCGCATTCAGTGCTAGAAAGGGTAGCACAAACATAGGCCGGGATGATTCAAATCCAAAACAACTGAACAAAAAAACCAACCAAGGAAATACGAATCAATTTAATGAATTTAAAGTGCTCCGTGCTGCGCACAAGCGATTGTATCGCATTTTAGGAAATCTGAGAAATATCTGTAACGACTATGTATTAGAGGAAAATTGGTCGGATTGTAAAAAACACAATTGTATGACTTCTCATCACTTGGAGCTTAAATTCTTGAACTATTTCAATTTTACGGAATCAACCATTATTCCGTTAATTCAAAATCAA
>JACCDS011755536.1_pt1 | contig 18453 bp, 12 predicted proteins | sample 7446441 | NCBI WGS metagenome assembly JACCDS01 (sample SAMN15323445, study PRJNA562643) | freshwater metagenome | isolation source: river surface water | place: USA:Blue River Watershed | collected 2017-08-17
CATTTACTTCCAACCAATCTCCAATATCAGATAATCTTTGTTGTAAGATCACTGGAATATTACCATCAGCATCTGGACCAATATCTAATAAAAAATTACCTCCTCTAGAAACAATATCATTTAACATTAAAATCAATTCTCTACTAGACTTATAATCTTTTAATTGCTCGTTTCTATTATAACCATAAGAACTACCAATACCTTGACTTTCTTCCCAAATAATACTTGCATCCATACCACTTCCATATTCAGAAGTAGTATACATGGCGCCATGATTCTTTTCTCTAGTATTATTTCCCCAACGATCATTCACTACTACATTGTCTTTTACGGGAGATTCATTAAATAACCATGCCAATAATTCGGGGCTCTTCCATGCTGTATCGGAAATATCCCATTCGCCATCAGAAAAAATAACAGAAGGCTTATACTTAGTTACTAAATCTTTAAACTGTGGGGTCATATGTTTTTCAACATATTTTTTTCGATCATGTAACCACATTGGATTAAACCATTCGTATAATGAATAATAATAACCCATTTTTAATCCACTATTTCTAACTGCTTCAGACAAGTCTCCTAATAAATCTCTTTTAGGCGTTCCTGTTACAGCATTCCATGGTCTATTCCAATCTCTATCTGCTTCTGCACTATTCCATAAAGTATATCCATCATGATGCTTAGAAGTAAGTACTACATATTTGGCACCTGATTTTTTAAATAGATCCGCCCATTGAGTAGGTTCAAACATTTCAGCTTTAAACATTGGCTCGAATTGCTCATAAGTAAAACTGCTTCCATAATTTTTATTATGAAAATCAATAAATTCTTTTTTCTTTTCAAACAATCTATATCTATACCACTCTGCATAACTATAACCATCATTTGACCAAGCTGGCGCAAATGCAGGAACAGAGTAAACTCCCCAATGAATAAAAATTCCAAACTTATCTTGATTAAACCAAGATGGAATTTTTCTAGTATTTAAAGATTCCCAATTAGCATCATACTTTTTCTGTGCATCTGCTTGTATAAAAGCAAAAACTAAAACAATGGCTACAATAATTTTTTTCATATAATTCAATTAATAATTTGAAATTCACTAGAAGCTGTCTGCTTCTCTGTATGCTTTGATCAATGCTAGTTCTCCTTCTTTTCCAGCACCGGCATTTCCATGTTCCATACCCATTACACCTTTGTATCCTTTTTGGTGTATATGTTTGAAAATATTTTTATAATTCATTTCGCCTGTGCCAGGTTCCTTACGACCAGGATTATCTCCAATTTGGAAATAAGCAATCTCATCCCAACATTTATTGATATTAGCAATTATATTACCTTCATTTCTTTGCATATGATACATATCAAATAAAATTTTGCAAGCACTGCTATTCATTGCTTTACAAATGGCATAAGTTTGATCCGAATGTCTTAAAAATAATTCTGGTGTATCACTCAATGGTTCTAATACCATTACTAAATTGTTCTTTTCTAAAATTTCTACTCCTGGTCTTAATGCTTCTAAAACATTAGCGAGTTGCATGTCTAAAGACTTTGAGTGATCGTAATTTCCAGGAACCACTGTCATATGTTTAGCATTACATCTTCTTGCAACATTCACCGCTTCTGTACAGTAGTCTACAAATTTCTTTCTCCATGCCTTATCGCCACTTGTCATCGAAACGCTTAAGGGCCAATTGTCAAAACTAATTACAAAAACACCCATTGTCATACCTAAGCTAGCAAGTGTGTTGCCAATTTTTTCTTGCATTGCAGGGGTTCTTCCCATCATGCCATTATCTTCAATTGATCTAAAACCCATACTGTGCGCAAATTTGATTTGCTCAATAAAATCATCTCCAGCATGAGACCTAAACATGCCATCATGAAAACCATAATTAAGTTTAAATGTTGCCTCTGCTAAAGGAGACTCTGTAGTATTTGCAAATGCACTAGTGCTGAGCAGTGCTCCGCTAGCCATTAAATTTTGTTTTAAGAAATTACGACGCTCCATGATTTAAATTTTAATTCCTTAAATTTAAGTATATCTAATTACAAGAACAAGTTGAATAAATTTCTTTTACTCATTATAATAGCTTGCTTTGGTTGTATTGCGGCAAACGGACAATTCAAGAAGTATACCTATTATGCTGATAAAATGGGTTCTCCTTTAAAAATAATCATTGGCATTGAAGCAAATCAAATAGATAGTGTACAATCAACACAACTTGCACAAGAAACATTTCAACTAATTGATTCGCTCATTCATATCTTAAGTGATTACGATAGCACTAGTGAATTAAGCAAAATGAATCATCATGCTGGCAAAGGAGTACAGCCAATAAGTCCAATAATGGAAGAAATCTTATTGATTGCTCAACAATCCTACAACCAAACAAAAGGCGCTTATAATATTGCTATTGGGCCGCTTAGTGTACTTTGGAGAAATGCAAGACAAAGCAAGTTATTCCCCCATGCATCTCAGATTAAAGCAGCACAAGAGTTGATACAATTTGATCAAATTGGTATTGATACCATTCATCATCTAATTAATATCCCTAAAGCAGGGATGAAATTGGATCTAGGTAGTTTAGGAAAAGGTTTTATTGCACAAAAAGCCATGAACTATTTAAAGTCAAAAGGTATTGAATATGCCTTGATAGATGCTGGCGGAAAGATAGTGACTATGGCCCCCAATAAAGCTTTTTGGACCATTGGTATTAATCAAATAAGAGATAAAAATAAAGCCATCAATAAAACATTAAAGCTTAGCAATCATGCAGTTGCGACAAGCGGCGATGCCTATCAATTTTTTATCTATAAAGGACATAGATACTCTCATATTATCAACCCTCTCACTGGCTATGGTATAGAAATTCCTAAAAATATTACGATTATTGCTAGTGATGGGACCACCGCAGACTGGCTTTCTACTGCCTGTAGTATTTTATCTGTTAAAGAAGCACTTGAACTTGTTAAGCAATATAATGCTGCTATCTTAATCGCTGTTCAAAAAGATAAATACATTCAATATTATTCATCCAAGAACCTTAATGCCTTTTTGAATTAGAATTTTAATTAACTTAAAGATTCAAAACGATTGGCTATTGAAAAAGATTTTTCTCTCTTTATTCCTATTCATTTCATTGAATGAAATTGTTGCACAAGAATTCAGTAGCTATAAGCAATTAATTCCCGGCTCAAATTTATATTTTAAAATGGTACCTATTCCGGCAGGAAGTTTTACCATGGGAAATAAAAAAATAGAATTAAGTGAATTTTGGATGGGTGCATTTGAAGTAACCAGAGACGAGTTTGATATTTTTTTAAAAGATGAACAAACAAGTCAGAACTCAAAGTTGGACGCTATTACAAGACCTAGTCCACAATATGTAGATCTTTCATGGGGCATGGGAAAAGAAGGAGGCTATCCTGCTAACAGCATGTCGCAATTGTCTGCATTAATGTATTGCAAGTGGTTGTATCAAAAAACAAAAGTGTTTTATAGATTACCTACAGAAGCGGAATGGGAATACGCCTGCAAAGCGGGTAGCACCACGCAATATTTTTTTGGAAATAATATAGCACTCTTAGATCAATATGCATGGTATCAAAAAAATAGCAAGGCCGTGTATCATAAAGTGGGACAAAAGAAAGCAAACGCTTGGAGCCTATATGATATACTGGGTAATATCTTAGAGTGGACATTAGATCATTATTCCGAAAACAGCATAGAAACCATGTCCACGAAGGATCCTATGATTCCAGCCAATAATGCAAAATATCCTAAAGTATTAAAAGGTGGCAGTTTTTTAGACAATGCTTTACAATTAAAATCTGCAGAAAGATTTCATTCAGATCCTATTTGGAATAGACGCGATCCACAAATTCCTAAAAGCAAATGGTGGTTAACAGAAGCTAAACAGGTTGGCTTTAGACTAGTAAGACCAAAGAAGCAACCAACAGAAGAAGAAGTAAATCAATTTTTCAATAACTATATTCACTTATAAAAACGATTGTATGAAAAACCAAAACAATGAATCAAGAAGAGATTTTGTTATTAATAGCAGCATAATGGCTGGAGGATTAATGACAGCTCCGCTTTTATCCAAAGCAAACTTTTTTTCTGGTGCAGAAGATACTATTAAAGTTGCAGTGGTAGGATGTGGTGGACGAGGCACCGGTGCTGCTATGCAAGCATTGTCAAGCAAACAAAATGTGAAAATTGTTGCAATGTGTGATGCCTTTAAAGACAATCTAGATAATTGCCATAAAGAACTAACGGAAGAAATTAATAATAGTATTGGTGACTTAGCTAAAAGATTAGATGTTCCAGAAGAAAGAAGATTTACTGGATTTGATGGATACAAAAAAGCGATTGCATTAGCCGATGTAGTGATATTAGCGACGCCTCCAGGCTTTAGACCAATTCATTTCGAAGAAGCAATCAATCAAGGTAAGCATGTGTTTATGGAAAAGCCTGTAGCAACTGATCCTGCTGGTGTTCAAAAAGTATTAGCTACTGCAGCAATTGCCAAGCAAAAGAAATTAAATGTAGTGGTTGGATTACAAAGACATTATCAAAATTCTTATAGAGAATTATTTAAAAGAAAAGATTTAATTGGAGATATCACTAGCATGCAAGCATGGTGGGATAATGATGGGGTTTGGACCAGACCAAGAAAAGCAGGACAAACAGAAATGGAATACCAAATGCGTAACTGGTATTATTTTAATTGGTTATGTGGTGATCATATTACCGAACAACATATTCATAATTTAGATGTGATCAATTGGTTCAAAGGTGGTTATCCAGTGAAAGCGCAAGGATTTGGTGGAAGACAGGTTAGAACAAGTAAAGAGCATGGAGAAATTTTTGATCACCATTTTGTAGAGTTTGAATATGCAGATGGTTCTATTTTAAATAGCCAGTGTAGACATATGCCAGGCACCATGAGTAGAGTGGATGAATTATTAATCGGCACGAAGGGAAGAATTGCCTGTGGTGCTGCACATATTAAAGATCATAGTGGTAAAATTATTTATCAGTACGATACTAAAAAAGAAAACAATCCTTATCAAACAGAACACGATGAATTATTTGCAGCCATTGCAAAAGGTGAATACAAATTTGCTGATGCAGAGAATGGCGCAAAAAGTACAATGACTTCTATCTTAGGTAGAATGGCTACTTATAGTGGACAAATGGTTTATTGGGATAAAGCCATCCATTCTGGCATAGATATTCATCCTAAGGTATACGCTTGGGATGCGACACCACCAGTGGTTCCAAACGCTGATGGTAGCTACCCTATTGCAATACCAGGTGTTACAAAATATTAATCAAGGCAATTAGGTGAAGAAGAGATACCAGGTATTATTAGTATTAGCGATTCTGTCCATGATTACTTTCTTGGATAGAATCGCTTTATCTTCTGCAAGCGCATCTATCATGGACGACTTGCATATTAGTATCAATCAATGGGGATGGATACTAGGTATGTTTACCATTGCTTATGCAGCTTTTGAAATTCCTACAGGTTGGTTAGGAGACAAGTTTGGTGGAAAGAAAATTTTAATTCGCGTAGTACTTTGGTGGTCATTGTTCACCATCCTTACAGGATTCGCGAATGGATTTTTAATGTTGCTATTAGTAAGATTTTTATTTGGTATGGGAGAAGCAGGTGCTTATCCAAACACTTCTATTGTATTAGCAAAATGGTTTCCTTCATTTGAACGAGGACGCGCACAAGCTGTGATATGGGGCGCTTCAAGATTAGGAGCCGCATTGACTCCTTTTGTTGTATTACCTATTCAACAAAAATATTCTTGGCACACTAGTTTTTATATTTTAGGATTTGTGGGAATACTTTGGACTTTGTTTTGGTTTTTTTGGCATAAAGAAGAACCTGCTCAAAGCAATTCAATCAGTAAAGAAGAATTGAATTTTATACAAACACATAGAGAATTAAACACACACAGCAACAAAGAGAAAACCTCTTTCTTATCTGGATTCAAGAATAAAAATTTAGGATACTTATTAATCATGTATGTGTGTTATGCAATTGGTGCATATTTTTTTCAAAGTTGGTTTCATACTTATTTACAAAAAGGAAGAAATATTTCTGCTGATGCATTAATGTGGGCCTCATCTGTTCCCTATTTGTTGGCCGCTTTGGGTTGCTTTGCTGGAGGATGGTTAAGCGATAAAGCCTGTTTAAAATGGGGAAAGAAATGGGGTCGAAGAATTGTGCCAATGGTAGGTTTATTTGTATCAGGTATATGTATTATTACCGCTTCTTTAGTCACTGATAACATGTTGGCAATCATAGGTTTAGCTATTGGAATGGCCTTTATGGACCTCACTGCTCCCGTAGCTTGGGCAGTTGCTATGGATTTGGGAGGTGATAAAAGCGGAACTGTCTCAGGATCAATGAATAGCGCAGGATTAACCGGTGCATATTTTAGTACCATATTGTTTGGTTACCTGGCTTCTAATTTTGGCTATTACTTACCCGTATTTTTTATTGGGGTAATGGTAATGCTGGGAGCCTTTGTTTGGCTCAAGATTGACGCTACTCAAAAAATTGAATTTACTGCCTCAAATAAATAGACAATAAGTTATCTTTAAAAAGGTATCTCATTAACGATTGCTTGCTAAATTATTGTCTTATGAAAAGAAGAACATTTGTAAAAAATGTATCTATTGCCTCTATAGGCTTACTCATTACCAAAAAAAATAATCTCGTGAAAAACAGTCCAGTGTATGGTCATAATAAAATGACTTATACCCTAAACACAGAATGGGGTAATTTAAACCCAAGTCAAACACCTGTAAATGATTGTCACGAAATGGTGCAAGACAGCAAAGGGAGAATTGTCTTGTTAACCAATGAAACAAAAAATAATATAATTGTTTATAACACATCAGGTAAATTAATAGAAAGTTGGGGACATCAATTTCCTGGTGCACATGGATTAACTATTCAACACAATGGTAAAGAAGATTTTTTATTTATTACCGATACCAATACACATCAGGTTTTCAAAACAACCATGGATGGAAAAATTTTATTGACCATCAATGCGCCTAAAGATGTACCTGCTTATGAAAAGCCAGAAGCATTTGTTCCAACAGAAACTACTGTTTTAGAGAATGGAGAATTTTATATAGCCGATGGATATGGCGCGCAACATATCTTGCACTATGATGAGAAAGGAAATTTAAAAAATGTATTTGGAGGAAGAGGAGAAGGAGAAGCTCATTTTGATAATGCACATGGAATTTGTGTAGATAAGAGAAATGGTACAACTACATTATTAATTACAGATAGAACAAGAAATGCATTTAAGCGTTTTTCTTTAGACGGAAAATTATTAGAAGTGATTCATTTGCCAGGCGCTTGTGTTTGTAGACCAGTGATCAAAGGAGATCATTTATACGCAGCAGTATTAAGGTCTCCCAGCTTGGACAATGAAAAATCTGGCTTTATTACCATCTTAGACAAAAACAATAAAGTGGTTTCTAATTTAGGTGGATCAGCTCCTCAGTATGTGGATGGCGTATTACAACCTATGTCACAAACAGATAAAATTTTAATTCATCCCCACGATGTTTGTGTAGACAATGAAGGAAGTGTCTATGTTGCTCAATGGGCTTCTGGAAAAGTATATCCATTTAAATTTTCTAGAGTTTAATCTTTGTTGATGAAAAAAAATTGTATCAATAATAAAGTAGTTATAGTCATTGCCCTAATGGTAATTGGCTATATTGCAATTGGCGCAATTCGTTATTTTGCTTCTTCTAAAAAGAATGCTGAGAAAGAACTTGTTTCTTACAACAGAGATATTCGTCCAATTCTATCTGATAAATGTTTTACCTGTCACGGACCTGATGTTAAAAAAGTAAAAGCTGAACTAAGATTAGATCAAGCTGCTTATGCGTATGCACCATTAAAAAAATCAAAAGGCAAGTTTGCAATTGTACCGGGACATCCAGAATTAAGTGAACTAATCACCAGAATAGAATCTACCGATCCAAAGATCATGATGCCTTTACCTGAAAGTCATTTATCTCCTTTAAGCGCAGATGAAATTGCTTTATTTAAAAAATGGATCAAACAAGGTGCTAAATATGAAAAGCATTGGGCTTTTGTAACACCTGTAAAAGCTTCACTTCCTGAAGTAGACAATACTAAATGGCCTAGCAACGAAATAGATCATTTTGTATTAGCAGCAATGGAAGCAAAAGATTTTAGTCCAAATGAAGAAGCAAGTAAAACAGCCTTAATTAAAAGAGCTTTCGTAGATATTACTGGTTTACCTCCAACACATGCTGAATATCAACAATGGAACAATAACAATCAGGCCAATTGGTATCAGCAAATGGTCAAGGCATTATTGAAAAAGCCAGCATATGGAGAAAAGATGGGCGTGCTTTGGTTGGACTTGGCTAGGTATGCAGACTCTTATGGTTTTCAAGATGATAATATTAGAACACAATGGCCATGGAGAGACTGGGTTATCAATGCATTTAATAAGAACCTGCCTTATGATCAATTCTTAACGCAACAAATAGCTGGAGACTTATTACCGAATGCTAATAAAGAAACTATTTTAGCAACTGCCTTCTTTAGAAATCATAAATACACAGAGGAAGGCGGAGTGATTGAAGAAGAATACAGAGTATCCTACAACATTGATAAAACTAAAACATACGGTAAAGCAGTGTTGGGTGTTACAATTGAATGTGCTCAATGTCATGATCACAAATACGATCCATTCTCTGCAAAAGATTATTATCAGTTATATGGCTTCTTTAATATTAGTAAAGAAAAAGGTTACGAGGGCGATGTAAGTATTTCAACTCCAGCAAAAACACCGAAATTATTTTTAACTGCTGCAGATAGAAAAACCATCTTACAATATATCAATACAAAAGACACCAATACCATTGAAGTTGCGGTGATGGGAGATTCTAGCAAACCAAGACCAACTTATATTTTGAACAGGGGAAGTTATGATGCGCCTTCTACAGTAGAAGTAAAACCAACTGCATTAGAATCTATCATGCCATTTGACACTACTAAGTATCCTAGAAATAGATTGGGTCTAGCTGGTTGGACAGTAAATAAAAAGAACCCATTAACCGCCAGAGTATTTGTGAATTTTATTTGGCAAGAAATATTTGGCAAAGGCATTGTAAAAACTTCAGGAGATTATGGCTTACAAGGAGAACTTCCTACGCATCCTGAATTATTAGATTGGTTGGCGGTAGATTTTATGGAGCACAATTGGGACATCAAATATTTGATTGAAAAAATAGTGACTAGTAGTACCTATAAGCAATCAAGTGAGATTCATTCAAAACAATTAGAAAAAGATCCTGACAATTTATATTATTCAAGATCTCCTAGAATTAGATATAAAGCAGAAACAATTAGAGATTTTATTTTGGCTTCAAGTGGTTTATTAAATTATACAATTGGTGGACCAAGCGTTAAACCTTATCAACCAAAAGGAGTTTGGGAAAGCACCACCAGTGGAAGAGGCGTATTGGCAAGTTACAAACAAGATCATAGCAATGATTTATACAGAAGAGGGTTATATACTTTTATTAAATTAACTGCACCACCTCCAAGTATGATGATTTTTGATGCAAGTAATAGAGACCAATGCGAAGCAAAAAGAAGTAGTACCAATACACCTTTACAAGCTTTGAATATGTTGAACGACCCTACGATATTAGAAGCGTCAAGAGTGATGGCTCAAAAAATAAGTATGGGCAATGAAAACTTAGAAGAGAAAATTGAAAAAGCATTTGAATCTATCGTAATTAGACCAGCTACAAGATTTGAGAAAAATAAATTAATCAAGTATTGCGAAAGTCAACTAGCTGTTTACCAACAAAAGCCTGCACTAACCAAAGAGACATTGGCAGTAGGTGAATTTGCTCAACCTACTAGAAAATACAATGAAGCGGAAGCTGCTGCATTAATGAAGACTATATTAATTATGTATAACCTGGAAGAAGCCATCACCAAATCTTAAAAAAACTGTATGAAAGAATTTTTAGAACACGGCTTAAATCAAAATAGAAGAAAGTTTTTATCTAAAATGAGTTTAGGTATTGGTGGTTTAGCATTGGGCTCTCTTGTGGCTCCAGGTTTATTTGAAGGAAAAACGGAAGACGAATTATTTGCCAATGTATTACCTCATTTTGCACCTAAAGCAAAAAGGGTCATCTATTTGTTTCAAAATGGTGCACCATCTCAATTAGACTTGTTTGATTATAAACCCAAATTACAAAGTATGCATGGAGAAGATCTTCCAGCAAGCATTAGAATGGGTCAAAGATTAACAGGCATGACAGCCAATCAAGCAAAGTTTCCATTGGCAGGTACCAAATTCAATTTTTCACAACATGGACAACATGGTGCTTGGTTCAGTGAAACCATTCCTCATATAGCTAGTATCGCCGATGATTTATGTATTGTGAAAACCATGTATACAGAAGCCATCAATCACGATCCTGCATTAACTTTTTTCCAGACGGGCGCCCAAGTAGGCAATAGACCTAGTATGGGATCTTGGATTAGTTATGGTTTAGGTAGTGAAAATAAAAACCTTCCTGCATTCTGTGTTTTATTAAGCAAGGGTAAAGGAAATGGACAAGGGGTTTACTCAAAACTTTGGAACAACGGATTTTTAGATTCTATACATCAGGGTGTTCAATTCACTAGTGGTGAAGAACCTGTAAAATATTTAACAGACCCTTCTTTTATTCAAAGAGAAGATAAAAGAGCTATGTTAGATGAGATTGCTTCTTTGAATGAAGCATCTTATAAAGAAATTGGAGATCCTGAGATTGTGGCTAAAATTCAACAATACGAATTGTCTTATAGAATGCAAATGGCCGTTCCAGAAATTACTTCCTTGCAAAACGAGCCAGAATCTATTGTAAAAATGTACGGTCCAGATTGTTTAGTCCCTGGAACCTATGCTGCGAATTGCTTATTAGCAAGAAAGCTTTCTGAAAACGGCGTTCGCTTTGTTCAATTATATCATCAGGGTTGGGACGCGCACGATAACTTACCTTCTCAATTAGAAGGGCAATGTAAAGATGTTGATCAAGCTTCTGCTGCATTGGTGAAAGATTTAAAACAAAGAGGATTATTAGATGAAACTTTGGTTATCTGGGGAGGCGAATTTGGAAGAACCAATTATTGTCAAGGTGCTTTAGCAAAAGACAATTATGGAAGAGACCATCACCCAAGATGCTTTACCATTTGGATGGCCGGAGGCGGCGTAAAACCAGGTGTACATGGAGAAACAGACGAGTTTGGTTATAATATTAATACGCTACCAGTGCATGTTCATGATTTTCATGCAACAGTCATGCATTTAATGGGTATACAACACGAAGATTTTACTTTTAAACATTTAGGCAGAAGATATAGATTAACCGATGTTGCTGGTAATGTGATCAATGAAATAATTAGTTAATGACAAAGTCGAATAAATTATTTGGTTTTATTGGAAATGCCTTGTGGGTATTAAATCCATTTTTAGTATTCATTGTACTATTTAAAGAAAAGATAACCCTTAATGTGGGGATGACATGGATGGGTAAGTTTCATCCACTATTCTTACACTTCCCAATTGTGTTAAGTATTATTATTGCATTATACCTCATCTTTACCTCTGCTGGAAAATTATCAAAAGCTATAGAGCAGCAAGTATTATTGAGTAATGCTTTTATTGCGGTATTAGTAGCTATCACTGGATTATTTCTTTCTAAAGACAACAGCTATGATGGAGATTTATTAACACAACATCAATGGGGTGGCGTTGCTATTGCTTTATTTAGTTGGGCTTTGGTTTTTATCAATAACAATTCTGTAAAATTTCAAACCAATAAAATTCTAAGAGTGGAACTGGGTGTATTTCTTTTGATTTTGGTAATTGTTTTTACACATAAGGGGGCACAATTAACACATGGAGAAGATGCACTGAGTTTTCCAGAAAATACAATAGTAACTACAGATACGGCTGTAAAAAAAGTATTAGATAGTACAGCAAGTGTTTATGAGAAAGCGGTACAACCTATTTTGTTAGATAAATGCGTTGGCTGTCATGGACCCAAAAAAGTAAAAGGAAATTTATTACTAGATAGCAAAGAAAAAATATTGAAAGGTGGCAAACACGGTTCAGTGTTAGATTTATCTGGCACATCGAGCATTATAGAGCGAATCCATTTGCCACTGAATGAAGAAAAACACATGCCTCCAGATGGTAAGCCACAGTTAACGCCCACTGAGTTGAAAATTTTAAATGATTGGATTAGCGCAGGCGGCGATTTCAATAAAAAAATGCTTGAATTAAATAAGGCAGATAGTTTATATATATTAGCCAATACCTATCAACCACTGGTAGAGAAAAATAAAGACAAAGCTAATTTGGGACCAGATATTAGCGAGTATAACACCAATTATTGTAATGTACAATATATATATCCTGGATCTAGCCTAATTGAAGTGAATTTTTTTCAAGGTTCCTTTTACGATAGAGAGCAATTAAAAAAATTAGATAAAATTAAAGAGCAAATAGTTTCATTAAATATGCAAACTATGCCTTTACAAAAAGAAGATATTGGCATCATTGCTAGCTTTAAACAATTAGAAAAACTAAATTTAAATTATACAGGCCTAAACATTAAAACCTTAGAGCCCATTAAGACATTAACTAAATTAAAATCATTATCAATTGCAGGTATTGAAGCCAATGCAAATGAATTAAGCAATTTAGTAAATGGAAGTTCAGTAGAAAAACTTCATATTTGGAATACAAAAATTAAACAAGATCAAGTACAATTAATTCAATCAAAAAATAAAAATCTTTTAGTAACGGTTGGAGATAATTTAGATGATGAAATCATTAAAATTATCAATCCAAGCATAGAACAAGATTCTTCTATTATTCCAGCACATTTAGATATCCCAATTAAACATGTTGTGAAAGGCGCTATTATAAGATATACATTAGATGGAACCGACCCAGATAGCTTAAGTAGTCCCATCTATAAAAAGCCTATTCGTTTATTCAACAATACTGTAGTAAAAACAAAAGCATTTAAACCAGGTTGGATAAGTAGTGATATCGTTCAAAGAAATTTTTACAAGTCAACCATCCATCCAGATTCAATTGTTTTACTTCAACTAGCCGATCCAAAATATAGAGCCAATGGTCCTAAGACGCTATTTGATTATGAGTTAGGAGATAAAAATTTTGGTAACGCAAAATGGTTGGGCTATAAGGATGCCAATATGGAAATGGTAATTGGCTTTAATAAACCTACTGTTATTAAAGAGATTTATTTTAATGCATTAGTAAATTTAGGATCATATATCTTCCCTATTGTAAGTATTGATGTGATGGGTAGTATGGATGGAAAAAATTATACCCTGGTTTCAAAAAACAATTATCCCGGAGTAACTGATGCCACTCCAAAGACACTGAATGAAACAAGAGGTTTTAGCTGCGCCATTGGCAAACCCACTCCTTATAAATTTTATAAGTTGGTAGCAACCAATCTTAAGAAATTACCCAACTGGCATCCTGGAAAAGGAACACCAGCATGGATCTTTATTGATGAGATATTTTTGAATTAAACTACTCAATTGTATACCACTCATATGCACCAGGTGCTAGTGTGAAACTGAATTCAGCTTCAAAAGCTCTATTCAATGTATAGCTTTTGGCTTCCTTACCCTTCTGCGCAATCTTGGCTTTGTCTTGTAAACCTGTATAATACAATGGTAATTGAATCGTTCTAGTAATGGTTTCATTGGTTGGATTAAATAACATCATTAAACCTTTCTGAGCTAAAGAAGGGTCAACATGAAGCCAACCATCCCAATCTCTTCCATCTGCTCTTCTTAACTGAATAATGTCAGCATTTAAGATAGCCCTGTATTTTTTATACCAACTAATCACAGATTGAACCTTCTGTTTAGTTTGTTCTGTATCATATAATCTAGGACCTCTATAACAAGCTTGAACCCCAGCGCCATAGTATTGCATCATCAATTGTTCATAATCTTCTAAATGATCTTGCAATGGCTCTAATACTGCTTCTTCACCACCCCCTTGATATTTGGTTAAAGGCACAAAACCCCAACCCATGGAAGGTGTTTTTTCGATAGTGCCATCATGGATATTTTGTCGATTAATAATTTTCTGTTGTGCCCTGGATAAAGAAAAATTAACCTCTCTATATCCTACGGCTATTTTATGTGTGCCATCTAAAAAATACCAATCGGGTGCATTAATGTATACACCTCTTTCATTCAACCACTTATACAACTCTTTTTGAATCTCCATCTGTCTCCATTGAGAATCATCATAACCCTTATGTCCAGGGTGCACCGTGCTTGCACAAACATCACCTGGATAAGGTCCATCATTTTCCCAAATATCAAATCCAGTTTCTTTGAAAAAATATTTGATCTTGTCTCTATATGCTAAGCCCCATTTACTTCCAAAACATGGAGCATTACCAAAAAAGGCACCACCAGATTTTCCTGTTTTAATGTCAATCACATCATCCTCGTCACTTATCCTTCTACTACTAAATAAAGAATAACCTCCTAGTAAAATATTTTTTTGATGTGCATATGCTGCTAAGGCCTTCCACTTACTAATATTTTGTTGACTCGAATCTTCCATATTCAAATGACTTCCAAAACTGAGTATCACTGCTTCATATCCAGTTGCTACACATTGATCAATTGCCGCTTTTACTTCTTCGTCATTTTTACTCACCAAATGCATGAATATAGGATTCTGTGTGGTCCAAGGCGCAATGGTTCTATACATTTTACGAAGCATCAAACCTCTTCTTTGTCTGTCATAACTATCCATTAGAAGCTCGTTGGTTCTAACTGATTTTAATGTCTCACCCTTCGTTAATTCAATACCAGGTGCCCTTTCAGGATATATCTCTAATAAGCAAGGGGTTTCAAAATTATAATTTACTTGAGAGGTATAACTTGAATCTGTTTTCCAGTGAGTGGTCTGGTCACTGATATCATAACGCATTGCATTATTAAATGCATAATTTGTTTCGACATAAATACCATGTTGTTTTTTCATAACTTCTGGCTTACCCACCACGGCACTTTCTTCTTCTACCAAACCTAATACCTCGTTGACCACTCTGTTAATTTTTACTTTCTGTTCACCATTATTGACAATTTCAATCCATTTAGTTATTAATGGAATACCATCATATAAATTATAATACACTGAAATCAATACATTTTGTAGATCAGGCAAATTTGAAACAAAATCGAAACGAATTGATTTGCCTTTAGGTTGCTTGTTATTAGAAACCCAAGTGTTGGGTTTCCATTGGATATAATCTGAAATAATTTGAATTTGATAAGCTTTGAATTGAAAAGCATCTTTGTCTGTAGTTAAACCCTTTTCTGATCCTTTTATTAAGTAGGCTTTTTCAGACTGTCCAATTAATCCTCCAACATTATATGAGTTGCCATTTATAACCACTCTGGCTTCTGGCTCTATGCTTCTAAGCAATTGTTGACCAGTTGTTAGATTGGTATAATCAATACAAGCAAGATTGGCTCCCATATAAAAACTTCTTTTTACTAAGCCATTGTCCAAATGAATGTATTGGTTGTTTACCACTATCTCTGCTTTTTTTGAAATAGGTTGGATTAACCAATCTTTTTGTGCAAGTAAACAAATGGGAGTCAATAAAACCACCTTGATAAAAATCAGTTTTAATACTTTCATAAATCATGCTTTTAGGCAATAGAAAATTACAAAATAAGTGTAGCTTTAGTTATCATTTTCAAATATAGTTTTATGTATAAGTATCTGATAAGCTGCTTTTTCTTGATTATTCTTATTGGTTGTGGCAAAAAGCAAGAAAAACAATACCCTTTAAGAGAAGATATTACGCAGTCTGTATATGCTTCAGGAACCATTAAGAGTAAAAGTCAATATGAAGTGTACTCAAAGGTATCAGGCATTATTGAGTCTATACTTGTTAAAGAAGGAGATGTGGTAGCAAAAGGTCAAACTATTATACAATTAGCCAATACTGCTCAAAGTTTAAATTATGAAAATGCCAAACAAAATGCATTATTCAACAGCACACAATCAAATAAGGAAAAAATTGAACAAGCTAAAACAGAATTGGAATTAGCAAAATCAAAAATGGATAACGAAGCTTCTTTGCTTACAAGACAAGAAAAACTTTGGGAACAAGAAATTGGAACTAAGAACGAATTAGATCAAAGAGCTTTGAGTTTCAAAAACGCTAGTACATTATACAAAGCCGCTAAATTGAAATTAGATGATATAGAAAAGCAAATTAATTTTCAAAATAGTCAAACCAATAGAACTGCGGCTATTAGTGCAGTTAATATGAATGATTTCATTATTAAAAGTCAGGTAAACGGAAAAGTATATACCATCAATAAGCAGGTAGGAGAATTAGCCAATACACAATCTCCTATTGCAATAATTGGAGATGCCAATGATTTTTATGTAGAATTACAAATTGATGAATTTGATATTAATTCTATGTCAAAAGGATTAAAAGTATTTGTAAGTATGGATAGTCATAAAGGAGAAGTTTACGAAGCTGTAATAGAGAAGATTTATCCTATTATGAACGAAAGAACCAGAACCTTTAAAGCAGATGCCATATTTGTAAAAAGACCAGATAATATTTATCCCAATCTAAGTGCGGAAGCCAATATCATCATACAAGTTAAAAACAAGGCCTTAACTATTCCAAGAGCTTATTTAGTAGAGGATAAATATGTGTTATTAGCCAATAAAGAAAAAAGAAAAATTACTATTGGTCTAAAAGATTATGATAAGGTAGAAGTTATTAATGGTATTACTGAAAAAGATGAATTAGTGAAGCCTGAATAATGAAGAAGGGAATTTTAATCAATATTGCCAAAGCACTTCTTTTAGCTAGATGGAGACAAACCTTGGTGGCTGCCATTGGTGTAACTTTTAGTATTACCATGTTCATTACTTTATTAGGTTTCATGAATGGATTAAATGATTTGCTGGATGGATTAATTTTAAACAGAACACCGCATATCAAGTTATATAATGATATTAAGCCCAATGCCAATCAGCCTATTAAAAATGCTGCTGAATATAAAGACAAGTATCATTTTATTCAATCCATCAAATCTGACGCCAATAAACAAGCTATTTACAATAGTCAAGCCATCATGAATTCATTACAAAAAGATACAAGAGTGGCAGGGTTTACACAAAAATTAACCGCTCAGGTATTTTTCATTAATGGAACCACAGATATTACAGGAGTATTAAATGGAGTAAATGCACCAGAAGAAATTAAATTATTTCATTTTAATGATTATGTGGTGGCCGGTAATGCTTCAGATTTAGAAAAAGAAAGTAATACCATTATTTTAGGAAAAAGCTTAGCAGAAAAACTATTAGTCAATATAGGCGATGTGATTCAACTATCCACTGCAAAGGGAGATCGTTTTCAATTAAAGGTGGTGGGATATTTTCAATCGGGTTTAAAAGATATTGATATGGTACAAAGTTTTGCGTCTATTCATACTGTTCAAAAAGTAATGAATAAACCCAATAGCTTTGTTACGGAAATTGATGTAAAATTAAAAGACATCAATTTATCCATTCCTACTGCTAAAGAATATGCGCAATTGTATCAAACAGACGCCGAAGATATCCAAACCGCTAATGCGCAATTTGAAACAGGTAGTGCAGTAAGAAGTATTATTTCTTACGCGGTAGGTATTACCCTATTGGTAGTTGCTGGCTTTGGTATATACAATATTTTAAACATGATGATTTTTGAAAAAATGGATTCTATTGCTATTTTAAAAGCAACCGGGTTTTCAGGTAAGGATGTTAAAAATATTTTCATGTACATCGCGTTGAGTATTGGTTTTTTTGGAGGACTAGCTGGCTTACTATTTGGTTTTATTTTATCCAGCATTATTGATCAAATACCTTTTGTTACAGCAGCATTGCCCACTGTAAAAACCTATCCTATTAATTATAGTATCATTTTTTATATTATAGGCATTAGCTTCTCTTTAATCACCACTTATTTTGCTGGTTGGTTTCCAGCAAGAAAAGCAAGTAAAATTGACCCCGTGGTCATCATAAGGGGAAAATAATTATGAGCCAGAAAATACTAGAAGCAAAAAATATAATCAAATACTTTGAAGACCCTGTTAAAGTACAGGTGCTTAATGATATTAATTTTAGTATCAATAAAGGAGAGTTTGTCTCACTTACTGGCAAATCTGGTTGTGGAAAATCTACCCTATTATATGTTTTGTCTACTATGGATACCGATTATGAAGGAAGTATTTATATTGATCAAGATGAAATGCCTAAAAA
>JACCDS011159822.1_pt1 | contig 18451 bp, 14 predicted proteins | sample 7446441 | NCBI WGS metagenome assembly JACCDS01 (sample SAMN15323445, study PRJNA562643) | freshwater metagenome | isolation source: river surface water | place: USA:Blue River Watershed | collected 2017-08-17
GAGTATTTTGAATAGACAATAGACCGCTTCGCTTTTAGACATGAGACCGCTTCGCTGTGGGACGTGAGACCGCTGCGCTGTGGGACATGGGACCGCTGCGCTGTGAGACATGGGACCGCTGCGCTGTGAGATGTGAGACTTAGTTGCAATTAGAAAATTTAGTCTTTAGAATGAAATATGAAAATATGCGAATTAAAACGTTCGTAATTAATGATAGCTCATAGTGTAATTCTTTAAATAATTTATTTTTATAAGTAAATAAATTATTTACTATGCATAATTTTCAAAAGCTAGAGGTGTGGGTAGTGTCGATGGAACTTAGCACTGAAATACATGAAATAACTAAAGAATTTCCTAAACAAGAAACATATGGGATAACCTCACAAATGAGGAGGGCATCTGTTTCTATTCCATCAAATATCGCAGAGGGCTCAGGAAGAAAGGGAAATAAAGAATTTACTCAATTTTTATTTATTGCAAACGGCTCAGCTTTCGAATTATATACTCAAATTATAATATCAAAGAATGTTGGTTACATCTCAAATGAAACTAAAGAGAATTTATTAAACAAGTTAACTTGCATTCAAAAAATGCTTTTCTCTCTAATTCAAAAATTTAGTTAATTTTCTCTAGTCCCACATCTAACAGCGAAGCGGTCTCATGTCTAACAGCGTAGCGGTCTCACGTCCCAAAGCGAAGCGGTCCCACGTCCCCTTTGTAAAATTTTCAAAACCCTTACTTCTTTTCCAATTCACATTGTATATTCGTTGAAAAGCAACATCCAATGTTACGAATTGAAAACATACGCAAGCAGTACGAAAACCACCTTGCCTTAGACAATGTAAGCATACAAGTTCCAGAAGGTTCGGTATATGGCTTATTAGGCCCTAATGGTGCGGGTAAAACATCGCTCATTAGAATAATTAATCAGATTACAGCTCCCGACAGTGGTGAAGTATATTTTAAAAATGAAAAACTTCAAGCTAAACACATTCAGAACATCGGTTATTTGCCTGAAGAGCGTGGCTTATACAAAAAAATGGAGATTGGTGAGCAAGTGCTCTACCTTGCTCAATTAAAAGGTTTAAGCAGAGCAGAAGCCATTAAACGATCGAAGTATTGGTTCGAGAAAATGGAAATTCAAAGCTGGTGGAAGAAAAAAGTGGAAGAGCTATCGAAAGGGATGCAGCAAAAGGTTCAATTTATTGCTACCATTATTCACGAACCTGAACTATTAATTCTCGATGAACCGTTCAGTGGTTTTGATCCTGTAAATGCGGAGATCATTAAAAACGAATTCTTGGAGTTGAATCAAAAAGGGACAACCATCATCTTCTCTTCACATCGAATGGAATCGGTTGAGCAATTATGTAACCACATTGCTCTCATCAATAAGTCTAAAAAAATATTAGAAGGAAGCGTACACGATATCCGACAACAATACAAAGAAAACAAGTACGCAGTTTGCATTAAAAAAGGGAAAACAGAAGCAGAAATTCGTGCAAGTGGAATTGAGGTAAATAAAATTGAAGAAAAACATAACGCCACTTTGCTTGAAATTACAATAGCTCCCAACTCCACTATTAACGAGACCCTGGGGAATTTATTAAAGCATTTTGAACTTATTTCTTTTGAAGAAATTATCCCTTCGATACACGATATATTTATTACTAACGTAACCCAAAATAACTAACACAATGAAAAAAATCGCCTTAATTATTGGAAGAGAATACATGAGTAGGGTTAAAAAAAAGTCGTTCATTGTTATGACCTTTTTGGGACCTATTCTTATTGCTGGTATGTATGCTATTGCTATTTGGTTAGCCATTAATGCCGACGATATGAACAAAAAGAAAATGGTTTATGTACTCGATGAAAGCACTGAATTTACAGGGCATTTACGCGATTCTAAATCATTATCTTTTGAATACAGCACAAGCAATTTAGATTCATTGAAAGCTGAAATCAGTAAAGACGAGGAAGCATATGTTTTATACATTCCGAAACTTACCAAAGATTTAAGTGGCGTTCAACTTTACTCTTCTAAACAAGCCAGTGTTTCGGTAGTGAATTATATTGAGAAAGAAATTGAAGCTGAATTAAAAGATAAAAAATTAGTAGAAAACGGTATTTCTCGTGAGGTGTTAAGTAGCCTCGACATGAATGTGAGTTTAAAAACAATACGTATTACCGAAAAAGGTGAAGAAAGCGGAAACGCTAATGCCAGCTATGGTATTGGCATGTTAGCTTCTATTTTAATTTACTTATTTATTTTCTTATACGGCGTACAAGTAATGCGTGGTGTTATTGAAGAAAAGAACAATAGAATTGTTGAAGTAATTATTTCATCTGTAAAACCTTTTCAATTGATGATGGGTAAAATAGTTGGTATTGCTTTAGTTGGTTTAACTCAATTTGTATTATGGGTTGTATTAACAAGCAGCATTAGTGGCATTGTTGGTCAACAAATAAGCAGCAAAATGAACACCCCTACCAATCAGGTTGAAAACATTTCACAGGCACAAGGTGTCGATCAATTAACGGAAAGCAATGCATCGGGTGGAAACGACATCACTAATTTTATGGACGCTTTAGGTACAATAAACTATCCTTTAATATTAGGTTCTTTCTTGTTTTATTTCTTAGGTGGATATTTATTGTACAGTGCTTTGTTTGCAGCCATTGGTTCGGCGGTTGACAACGAATCGGAAACGCAACAATTTATGTTCCCGGTAACTATTCCACTCATTTTTTCATTTGTATTAGCAAGCTCTGCAGTAGTTAATAACCCCGATGGCCCTATTGCCTTTTGGTTATCGATGATTCCATTAACATCTCCAGTTGTTATGATGGTTCGTATACCATTTGGAGTTCCAACATGGCAACTCGTTTGCTCTATGCTCTTATTAATTTTAGGATTTTTAGGAACTGTTTGGTTGGCTGCAAAAATATACAGAACCGGAATTCTTATGTACGGTAAGAAAGTAACGTTCAAGGAAATGTTGAAGTGGTTGAGATACTAATTCGAATTTGCGAATTAGCGAATTAGCGAATTAGCGAAATGGCGGAGCTGAGAATATAGTTTTTCGGTGGGGAGTCCCATTACGTTGGTGTAGGAACCTTTGATTGATTTAACAGCAACCAAGCCAAACCATTCTTGTATGCCATATGCACCTGCTTTGTCGTAGGGTTTGTAATGCTCTATGTAGTAATTTATTTCTTCGTCGCTTAAGTCTTTTATTTCTACGTCGGTGGTATCGGTAAATGATATTATTTTATGCTGATGTAATAAACATACTCCTGTATACACTTGGTGAGTAGTGCCACTTAACATTTTTAACATACGGTAGGCATCGGTGGCATCACTAGGTTTTCCTAGTATCTCCGAGCCAATGGCTACAACTGTATCGGCAGTAATTAATAACTCTTCTGGTTTTAGTTCATCGTCGAAAGCATGTGCTTTATTTTTGGCAATGTACTCTGCTACTTCATGTGGTGCTAAACTTTCGGGAAATGATTCGTCGACATCTTTAGTTTGTACACGAAAAGTATAACCCATTAGTTTTAGTAATTCTTGTCGGCGAGGCGATTTTGAAAATAAAACTATTTCCATAGGTTTAAGCGAAAAAGTTTAACACTAAAATGGAGCCAATACCAAAAATCATAATCACAGAAACCACAAAGGATACGTAACGATACTTCTCCACTTTGTTGGTTAGGTATAACATAATGTTTGCAATAACTAAGGGCACTTCAATAGCAAACACTATGTACATCAGTGGTACATAAGCTTGATTTAAGTATTGCATATTTTGTATGTAGAACAATGCAAAAATTAGCATTACAGTTACGATACTAAAAGTATATTTTGATGCCATCTCTCCGGCAACAATAGGTAATGTTCGGCAGTTGGTTGCTTCGTCGCCAGGTAGGTCTTGTAAATCCTTAACTAAAGCATATAATAAATTAATACCAAAAGCAATGGCCGTAAAGAATAAAATTACTTTAAAAATTAAAATAGCTATGGCTCTGTATTCAACACTTAAATATGCTTTAAACAAAGCTGGTTCATACAACACTGTAAGTAAAATTGGTAAGACACCTAAAAAAGCTAAGATGATGTTGCCTATAATAAATTGACGTTTGTATTCGGTCGAATAAAACCACAACAATCCAATAACAAAAATTGGCAATAAGGCTAATACCCATACATGCAAAATAAACGAGAGGTATAAACCTATAATAACACCAATGGCACTTAGTACAAAATGAGTAGCCATGGCCATGCGTCGTGATATCTGTTTGCCTACAATAATATCTTTCGGATCGCGATTGATATAATCTCTTTTGAGATCAAAGTAATCGTTAATTACATAACCTGCAGTGGTGATACAAAGGGTCATCAACAATACTAAATAAAAATGCAGGTTAGAAAGCTCAAGTGCTAAACCAAAAGAGTTTAACATAGGGCTGATAAAATACTCGCGTAAGAAATATTGCAATAAAACAATAAGTACTAAGTTGCGAATGCGAAATAATTTAAAAATGGAAAACATTAGGTAGATCTTGTTAATGTACTGTATTCATTGTTCCAATGTTGGCGAACCTTCATTACTTTTTCTATGACATCTCTAACGCAGCCTTCCCCTCCTCTTACTGGAGAAATATAATGCGCTAATGATTTAATTTCTGGAACTGCGTCGGCTGGAGCACAAGCTAAATGTGCAAGTTGCATCGCAGGAATATCCGGAATATCGTCGCCCATGAAGAGCACTTCGTTCCAGTTTTTATTATGCTTCGCTAATAATTCGTTGATGAGTTCAACTTTGTTTTTCGCACCAATATGAATTTCCTGAACTCCTAATTTTTGTAAACGAGGTACAACAGTTTGCGAATTTCCACCCGATACTACCATCAGAGTATAGCCCATTTTAGCTGATAACTGCATGGCATATCCATCGCGTATCGACATTCTACGTAATTGTTCCCCCGATTCTGTAACTAAAACAGTTCCATCGGTTAACACCCCGTCTAAATCGAGTATAAAGGTAGTAATATGGTGTAAGCGTTCTAAGTACGACATCAATAAATATTTTGCTCGTACGAAGATAGGGATTTATAAATAATTTATGGCCTATTTCTGGTTGTCGCGCCACTCGTAAACCCATGCACTTTGAATCATCTCTAAATACGACTCGTTGCACTCTTCTTTTTTACCAACAAAGTTTGGCAAGGTTAATACCCACTCTAATAAATCGGTAAAACGAATGCGATAAATTTGAGCTTCCCCAAATTCGTCGCCAAATTTTTCATACAATGCTATTGCAATGTCTTCTGTATCTTTCCAACCGTAGGTTAATGCAAATCGATCCATTTTTATTAATTGTAAATTGTGAATGGTTAATTGTTAATTTACTAGCACACTGTCTAGTGTCCCATAAATCCCGATTGATCGGGAATAAGTACTTCTAAGTCGCCATTTTGTATTACGCACTGACAACCTAAACGTGAGTTAATACGTGGGTTTACAGCTCTGTCGATAAAGTCCTCTTCTTTATCTGAAATTTCTTGAATATGATCCATGCCATTAACAACGTAGATATGGCATGTACTGCAGCCGCATACACCGCCACAGTTATGTTGTAAATCGATTCCGTTCTCCATGCATACATCGAGTACCGACTCACCTTGAGCAATTGGTAATTCAATCGACTCATGGTCTTTCTCCTCAAAATGTATCTTTAATTTAAATAATTCCATTTGAACAAAGGGTGTATTGTTAAATTGCTTGCAAAACTAATAAAAATTAGCTCTTAAGAAACTTTCTAAATAAGAAGTTTTACCTAGAAAATGTTTTAAGAATTTTGATTTTTCTTAATTCCCTCAGATATAAGTGTATAGAGTTCCAACCAATCAGCATTGTTTGCTAATGCTTGTTTATGTTTTAGCATGGTTTGCTCGTCGTTTCTTTTGGCCGGACCCGTTTGTGCTTCTTGCGGGTTCATCTTTTTAAGTTTTTCCGCCGTTTCTAGTATTAAAGGGATGAGGCTCTTGAAAGGTATTTGATGTTGTTCACTCAATTGATGGGCGATGTAATACATGTAATTGCTGAAATTGCAAGCAAATACTGCAGCAATGTGCATGTACAAACGTTGTTCAGAGCTTGCCAAATGAAACTCTGCACCTAATTTTGCTACCAATTGCTCCAAGGTTTGTTGCAAGCTCAAATGACTAGCTTCTACAAAAAAAGGTAGGTTTTCAATTTTGAGCTCTTTGTGCAAAGAGATGGTTTGCAAAGGATACAGTACTCCGTAAGGGTGAACATCAGCATGAATAATAGACATGGGTACAGAACCAGCCGTATGAATTATTGGGCAGGGAAAATCTTTCAATTGTTCCGAAAGTTCTGCTAAGGCATCGTCGTTTACTGCAAGAATTAGTAGATCAACATCTTTCTGTAAATCGTTCAGATTTAAAATCGCTTTTGCATTGCATTTTTGTGCTAATGTTTGAGCATTACCAAACCTTTTAGAGTAAATATTTATTATGCTGATGTGAGCACGTAGGCAGGCCAATGCTAATTGTGTAGCAACATTACCTGAACCTATAAACGATACTCTCATCTTTTTATCTTTCTTGAATTCTGCGAACAATGGCAAGCAAGAACCCTATGACCATGATAATGGTTCCACCCCATAACAAATTAATGTATGGAAACACAATCGCTTTCATAATTACATAATCGCGAAGGGTATCTTTTTTAGCGTAATACACCAATTCAACTTTGCCTGCTTTCGGATCAATTTTGGCAAATCGGAATTTAACACCTAAATCGTCGATGGTTTTTGGCAAATCAAAAGGGATGTTGTTTTTGATTATAAATACTGGCTCGGCAATGGCTTTTTTATCGCCTTTGCTCACTTCAATAATTGCGGCAACTGCTAAATCGTTTGCTTCGAGTTTGAGGTCTTTTACAGGTACATTATTCCTTAAAGATAATAAACGAATATGGGTATCACCTTCTGTTAAGGTATCGCCAATTGCCATGAACAAACTTTTAGGTTCTTTATAATTTTCATCATCAGAATGCCCTTCATGATCTTCGTGCTCCTCTTCTTTTAAAGGCACTGAGCTTACATGTGTATAGATATCATGAGTAATATAATGACGAGTATCTGGCGAAGCAATGAGTCCCATTTTAGGGTTCACTTGAGCATTCGGGTAAAGCGTAAATTCATCTATTATTTTTCCTTGTTCATTTACTTCTTGGTATTGAACTTCGTAAAATGTATTGGGTGCGATGGTAGTATCACCTTTATAAGTTACAAGGTAGTTACCCATTTTTGTTGGCTCATCAATCCATAGTAAAATATTTTCACGAGTATTTTTTTCGTTGAATTCTTTACCGTAAGAAAATCCGGTATTATTAATAGAGATTACTTCACTTTTTGATGCAGCAATTAAAGCTCCTAATAAAATAAAACCAAAACCAATGTGTGCAACTGCCGAGCCTGCTAATTTAATTTTCCCTTTAAATGCATCACCTAAAATACTAATGTTAGAAAGGATGGTGAAAAGTGATGCGTAAATAAGCATCATAAAAGGTGCGTTACGATAAAACTCACCGAAGTAAGAAATAAGTGCTGTAAAAATTAACGACAAAACTAAAGCCACCATTACGTTTGCCAATAGTTTTTTACCATCGGTTTTTTTGTATTTCATGAACTGTGCAAATCCAGAAATTAATAGAATTAATATCGCAATTGGAATTTGCCATTTGTTGTAATGATCAATAACATCGGTTGGTGGAGCGATGTTAGTGCCAAACACTTTATTGATAACGGGTATTGATGTAGTAAGTATCACTTGAAAACACGATACACCTAACATGATGGCGCCAATGAATAACCAAAACTCACGTGAGTAAGTAGCTTCATCTTTTTTGGTAATAGGAAAATGTTTCCAGTTTCGTACCATCAACCAAACACCTAAAATTAAAAAAACTAGTATGTAAATAACCAATTGCCCCGACATACCTAAGTCGGTAAAAGCATGCACCGAAGCATTCCCTAAGATTCCACTACGAGTTAAAAACGAAGCGTATAAAACGAGTATGTAACTAATGAATACAAGGAACAAAGCTGTAAAATAAGAATGGCCACTGTGTTTGTAAGCTAAGATTACGTGAACAGCAGCAATAAGAGTTAACCAAGGAATAAGTGAAGCATTTTCTACAGGATCCCATGCCCAGAAACCACCAAAATTAAGTGCTTCGTAAGCCCAGAACGAACCCATAATAATACCTGTTCCTAAAACCATTACTGCAAAAAGCGACCATGGTAATGCAGGTTTCATCCATCCATCATAATCTTTACGCCATACACCTGCAATTGCAAATGCAAAAGGTACAACCATAGAAGCAAATCCTAAGAACAAGGTTGGAGGATGTATTACCATCCAATAATTTTGTAATAATGGATTTAATCCATTACCATCTTGTATGAGCGATAAATAATCGGCACGTTGAAATATTGGAGCTTGTAAAGCATCGCGTAATAATATGAAAGGTGAACTACCAATGGTTTGTCCAAAAATACTTACACCTAGCAACATCGAAGTAATAAATACTTGAGAAAGTAGAATGACACTTATTACCGGAGCTTCCCATTTACCACCTTTGCGAAGTACGAACCACACTAACACCATTTGCCAAAAAGCCCAAAGCAAGAAACTGCCTTCTTGACCTTCCCAAAAACAAGAGATCACGTATTCTGTAGGTAAGGTTTTCGACGAATGCGCCCAAGCGTAATGGTATTCGAATAAATGATTTCCTATGATGTAAGCTAAACTTACAATGATTCCAATAATGGCAATACTATGGATATAAAAAGCCGAACGTGCTAATTTCTTCCAAGAGTCGTCGGATTTTTGTTGAGCAAAAAAATAAGCGATGCTTGCAAATAATGCTGTAATAAAAGAAAGGATGATAAAAAATTGGCCCAACTTACCGGGCCATAAATGTTCACCTATATATTGTATATCCATTTAATCAATTGTGAATTGTAAATTGTGAATTAAGATGCTTTGAATTCTTTTGTTTCCACCTTGTCGTTGGTGTATTTAGAAGGACACTTCATTAAAATTTTGTCGGCGTGAAATTGATCCCCTTGCATTTTACCAGTTATAACAATTTGCTCCGAACGTTCAAAATCTTGGGGTTTGGTGCCGTTGAATACTATTTTACACTCCTCCCCTTTGTTATCGATTAAATAAAAAGAAAAATAATTAGCATCCTTTATAGGATCGTATACTAATTCTTTCTCTTTATTGAGCTTACCTACAACATGTATTTCTGCTCCCTCTTCTTTCGCCATAGCAAAATCGCCATAGGTACTTGAGTCGGCAAATGTGCTTACTATTGCTGCGATTGCTATTGCTATAATTGCCAATAAAATAATGTGACTCTTTTTCATTCGAATTGTTGTTTGATAAATAACCAAAATTGAGGTTTTTGGTTTATTTAAAGGCAAATTTAAGTAAAATTAGCTAATAAGCTAATGAGATAATCGCTATTTATGGACGTAAGGTGGTTTAATTACAAAATTTCGGGATTTGTTACTAAATAAAGTAAAATTCTAAGAATTATACCCTTAAATTACTTCTTAATATGGATTTCAACATTTTATAAGAAAAAAATATTCCTAAAGGTGTTGATTTAATTCAATTTTACTGATATTTGCTTAATATTTTACAACCATACCCAAAATAAAATATTACTTCTTACTATGTTCATTAGAAATAAGGTCAAATTATTGATCACTAGCCTTTTTGTGCTTTCGTTTTTCTTTGTTGTTAATTCAACTTATTCTGCCAATGTTACATCAGCAGCCACAGGAAACTGGAGTGCTACTGCATGGCCCAATACATTAAGAACTGGAACGATAACTGCGAGTACGACTAACAATTCAGTTGTTGGCTCTGGAACCGCATTTTTAGATGAGCTGAGTGTAGGGAATATTATAAAAACCACGTCAAATGTTGTCATTGGAACTGTTGCATCCATTGAATCTAATACTAATTTAACCTTAGTATCAAATGCAGCAATCAACCATACGACATCAAGTTACAACTCACAAGGTGTAGGACTTATCGATGCCATAACAATTGGTAATCACGTAATAACTGTTGATGGAAACTTTTCTTGTGCCTCTGTTAATATGACTGCTGCCAGTGCAACTAAAACCATTACCTTTTCAGGTTCAAGCCAGTTATCGGTTACAGGAACATTTACAATGGCTAGGCCAGGCTCAGGATTTAACTTTACTTTAAATCTTAACGCTGGTACATTAACATGTGCTACTTTTGCCATGGGTGCATCAACATCAGGTAGAAATGATATTGTAAATATCACTACTGGAACATTAAATTGTGCGGGTAACATTACTACTGGAACAGGAGGTAGTGGTTGTCAAGTTAACATTACAGGTGCTGGACGATTAGAAATGGGTGGAACTACGGTTGGAACTTTTACTTTATCACCAGGTTCTAGCAGCACAGTAGTATATGATGCAGGTGGTAATCAAACTGTTAGGCCAGTAACTTATAATAATTTAATATTAGCTGGATCAGGAACAAAAACTACAACGAGTACCACTGTAAATGGTTTAATAACGTATGAAGGTACCGCTATATCATCGGCTGCACCTACCTTTGGAGCCAACGCAGGAATTGTTTTCAATACTACATCTGCAAGAACTGTTACATCTTTTCAATGGCCAGCAACTTTTACTGCTACTCGTGGTGTTAGAATTGCTAGTACTGGTATCATTACTTTGAATGAAGCAAAGGTCATTGATGTTGGTGATTCATTAACGATTGAATCGGGTGCGACATTGGCTACTGGAAACTTCCAAGTTACCATAGGTGGTCATTTTACCAACGATGGAACTTTCAGTGCAGGTAGCTCTAACATAGTTATAAATGGAACAACTGCACAAAACATAGGTGGTTTTACAACTACAGGTACCGTAAGTATGACAAAAACGGGTACAAGTACAGCTACTTTTACTGGTAATGTAAACGGAGGACCTTTAACCATTAATGGAACTGGTGGAACTTTAAATTTAGGAGCTGGTTTATCGCATGTATTTACTGGAACATTCACTCGAACTGCAGGTACAGTAGAAGGAGGTTCAAGTACGATAACTTTTGGTGCCAATGGATCGGGAGTAGGTGCCAATTTTATTCCAGGTACAAGTACTGTTCGATGGAACGGTGCAGCACAAAACGTATCAGGAATGGAATATTATAATATTGTTCTAGAAGGTACTGATGCAAAATCCTTATCTACCTTACTTACTACCGTTAACAATGATTTTAGAATGTTGGGGTCTGCCACAACATCTACAACAGTAGGTATAAGCATAGCAGGAAAACTTATTATTGGCGATAACAATACTTTTACTGCTGCAGGTTTCGATTTAACAGTAGGTGATTCACTCATTATTGGCTCAGGTACAGGTGGAACATTTACAATCTCCTCTGCAACTGGTGCAAAAAACATAAACGGTTCGTTAATAGTTAACTCAGGAGGAACTTTCAATAATACTGCAGCCAATGTAAACCTAAGTATTGGTGGTCATTTCAGAAATGATGGTACTTTTAATGCAGGTAGTGCAACCTATACTTTAACAGGAAGTTCAAAAGAAATTTCAGGAACCATCTCTTTACCAAGTTTGACCATCTCTGGATCATATACAAATCTTGGAACCTTAAGTTTAAGCAGTAGCTTATTAGGAGCTGGCTCTTTAAGTAATGGAACAACAGGTGTTCTTAATATTAATTTCACAGGTACGCCTAGCATTACAAGTTTAACGGCTACTGCCACAGGCAATACTGTAAACTATGGTTTCGCAGGAACACAAACAATCGTTGAAATAGACTATCATCATTTAACCTTGAGTAATTCTGGTGTAAAGACATTACAATCGGGTACTACAAATATTGGAGGTAATTTAGTATTATCTGGTACTGCATCTACATCAGCAGTGGTTGGTTTAAGCATTGGTGGTAATTTAGAACTTGCAACAGGCACAAGTTTTAACACAGGAAGTTTTACTTATAATGTTGGTGGTAATATATCACTTGCTAGTGGTACTACTACTAATTTTAGTTCTAACACCTTAAACTTAACTGGAACAACACAATCATTTTCAAATGCGGTTGGTGTTACTACCTTCGCAAACTTAGGTTTAAGCAGTGGAGAAAAAACTTTTAGTACCAATATAAAATGTAATTCAACATTAACACTTAATTCAGGTAGTATTTTAGCTATGAGCTCTGGTGTTACAGTTGAAATTGCAGGAAACATTACAGGTACAGGAACAATGAAAGCTCAAGCTTGTGGCGATGCCAACTCAACCTTATTGTTTACTGGTAGTACAAGTGCTGGTACATTACGAATGGAATCAGGATTTGAAAACGTATCAGCTTTTCAATACCAAAAAACAGCTGGAACTTTAACTGTAGAAACTCCTTTAATTGTAAGCAGTACTTTCGAAGTTCCCACATCAGGTACAGCAACTGTTATATTTAACAATGAACTTAATTTAGTTGGAGCGGTTAGTGTTACCAATACAACTGGTAGAGTTACCATGAACAGTACAAGCAGTTTAAAAATTGGCGGATGTGTTACATCTGGTACACTCATCACTCTACCAAATGGATTTTTCAGTGCAGCACCAAGTATCACTAATTTAACTTTAGATAGAACGAATGGATTTACACTTGGCAACCAAATGATTACCGTTACAGGTGTTGTTACTTTAACAAGTGGAACACTTACTACCAACGGTAATTTAACCTTAGCATCATCGGCTTCTGGTACTGCACGTGTAGCTCCTGTTACGGGTGCAATCTCTGGTAATGTTACAGCAGAGCGTTTTATTCCGGGTGGTTCTAATAAACGTAAATGGCGTTTCCTTTCTTCTCCAGTAAATGTGAGTGGATCTATTGCACTTTCACAATACATCGACGATATCTTTGTTACTGCTCCGGCCGGTGCTGGTGGTGGTTTCGACGTAAATCCTTTTGCAAACAATGCATCTATTCGTACTTATACTGAATCTACTGCAGGTGCATCTCTAAATGGCTGGACTAATCCAACAAATATTACCAATACTATTACCACTGGAACAGGTATAGAAGTTTTTGTACGTGGAAGTAGGAATTTAGCAAATCCATATTTAAACTGGACAGTTCCTGATAATGTAACCATCGATTATATTGGTTCTTTAACTACTGGCAACGTTGTAAAATCATTGAGCTTTACAAATACAGGAGCAGGTACTGCCGATGGATTAAATTTAGTAGGTAACCCATATGCTAGTCCGATTAATTTCGATTCTACTGGTTGGACTAAAACAAACATGGAAGATAAATTTTGGTGTTACAATCCTGTAACTGCTACCTATGGTATTTATGTTTCCGATAATGGAAATGGTATAGGTACAAATGGAATTACAAAATACATCGCTTCTGGACAAGCATTTTTTGTAAGAGCTACCTCTTCAGGTGCTTCATTAACGTTTACAGAAAATGTAAAATGTGTTCAAGCTGGTAACCAATATTTCAAGCCAAATAATAACAGCTCAACTACGCAAAAAATAAATATTACAATTTCTAACGATAGTTTAGAAAGTGATGAATCAATTATAATGTTATCAAATGATTACTCTTTTGATCCTTATGATAATTTTGATGCTGGTAAATTCTTTAATGATCGTTTAAATATTTATACAGTAAGCAATGGTTACAATATGGCTATTAATGCTCGCCCCTTTCCTGTAACTAGTGATACCGTAATATTACCTGTATGGAGTTATGATACAACAAGTGTCAATACCATTCCACATATAATTAAATTCGATAACATAAAAACCATTGATCCTTCAATAGTAGTTTATTTACAAGACAACTATACCAATACCATTCGAAACCTTAGAGAAATTACAGGTTATCCGTTTACGATGTCAAGCGATGCAAACTCTTATGGAAATAATCGTTTTAAAATTATTTTCCAAAACAATAATACTAGCATTCAAAACATTAAAAACAATCGCTTCGATTTGAGCATTTATCCTAATCCTACAGAAGGTAGTTTAACCATTAAACTTGATGATGCATTTAACAATCGTAAGATTAAGTTGGAAGTAGTAGACTTACTTGGAAAAATTGTAATGCAAAACGAACTGGAAGTAAAATACAATACCGTTCAGTTGAATGTTGAAGAATTGAACAAAGGCACTTACATCTTGCGAATTACTGATGAACATAATAGTTCATTGGCTAAGTTTGTAAAGAAATGATATCTTGATAATTTGATAATGTGATAATTTGATAATGCAAGTCCACATTATCACATTATCACATTATCAAATTATCACATTATCACATTAACTCCTCTCCCCGATTTGTTGTCTCCACATGGCATAATACAAGCCTTTGTGTGTCAATAATTCTTCATGCTTACCTTGTTCTACAATATTACCTTTTTCTAATACATAGATTCGATCGGCATGCATAATGGTCGATAATCGATGGGCAATCATAATAGTAATATGTTCATTGCCACTTGAAACTTCTTTGATAGTTTCATTGATTTCATCCTCTGTTAACGAATCGAGTGCTGAAGTAGCTTCATCAAACACCATTAAGTTTGGTTTACGTAAAAGTGCACGTGCAATAGATAAACGTTGCTTCTCCCCTCCCGATACTTTTACACCGCCTTCTCCAATCATCGAATCCAATCCTTTGTCGGCACGTTGTAATAAATTCTGACAAGCTGCTTTCATCAATACATCATAACATTCTTGATCGGTTGCACTAGGATTAACGAACAATAAATTTTCTCTAATGGTACCTGCGAATAATTGTGTGTCTTGGGTTACAAAACCAATTCGCTCACGTAATAAATCCAAATCTATTTTATCGCCTGCTACTGTATTGTAATAAATTTCTCCTTCATTAGGTTGATATAAGCCAACCAATAATTTCACCAAGGTTGTTTTACCCGAACCCGATGGACCAACAAATGCAATGGTTTCACCAGCTTTTACTTCAAAGTTTATATTACTAATAGCTTTACTATTGGATGTCTGGTGTTGGAAACTTACTCCTTTAAATTGTAAATCGTTTACCTTTTCAATTCGAACCGGATTGCTAGGTTTAGCTTCCTTAGGAGTGTTCATTATTTTTTCAAAATTGGCAAGGGAAACCTCTGCCTCTCTGTATGTATTGATAACATTACCCAATTCTTGCAATGGCCCAAATATGAAAAAGCTATAAAACATTAAGGAGAACATTTGTCCTACCGAAATTTCTTTTTGAAATATTAAATACAACATGATAAACATGATGCAGGTACGTAAAAAGTTTACAGCGGTTCCTTGTATGAAACTTAAACTTCTAATGTATTTTACCTTCTTTAATTCGAGTCCTAAAATTTTAGTTGTTGTAGAATTTAATCTTTTAATTTCTTGTTGAACTAAACCTAAGGATTTAACCAATTCAATATTTCTGAGCGACTCAGTAGTTGAACCTGCTAATGCAGTAGTTTCTCCAACAATTTCCTTTTGAATTTTTTTGATACGTTTACTCAAGGCTGAACTTAAAGCTCCTAACAATGGTACAACAGCTAAGAACACTGGTGCAATTATCCAATGAACAGATATAGCATATACCATCACGAAAATAATACCAATGATGGTCGTGAATAATGTGTTCACCATTACAGCAATTAATTTCTCAACATCACTACGAACCTTTTGAAGAATACCCAAGGTTTCACCACTGCGCTGATCTTCAAATTGTGCATATGATAGTGCTAAGGAATGTTCTAAGCCATCCGAATACATTTGTGCACCTAATCGTTGTGTAATCACATTCACAAAGTAATCTTGAAAATTCTTTGCAATTCTAGATACCAATGCCACACCAATGGTTCCTCCTAGCAATAATGCTACACCGTTTACATATTGATCGCGGGTTAATTGATCGTATTTTGTGGCGTAATTATCGATAACATGTCTGAAGATTAATGGATCCAACAATGAGAATCCTTGATTGATAGCAGCCAGCCCTAATGCTAAAATGCCCAGTTGCCAGTAATTTTTAAGGTATGTAGAAAGTATTTTCATTTACGAGGTATGTATTTAGGGTATAAAGGTATTAATAACACTTAAATATACTATTTGTTTAAACAGATTTTTACAAACAGAATTTATTTTTATCTTGCATTATGATGCGTAAATCGCTTGCCTCCCTATTAATAATATGCGTATTATATCAATGCGCTGGCTATTTGCTTGTGTATGAGGCAAACTTTATGTTATGCAGAAAAGACATGAAAAGAGCTATTAAAGCTGGTCTTGAAGAAGAGTCATTGCATCATTTCAGTTTTACTAAACAAGAATACGAACACTTAAATTGGCAACACAAAAATGAGTTTCAATGGAAGGGTGTAATGTACGATGTAGTAAGAACAAAAACAATAAACAACATCATTCAAGTATCGTGTGTAAACGACAAACAAGAAAGTGTGCTGTTTGCTCATTTAAACGATCACATAGATCAGTTTAGTGATATTGAGAAAGAAGGAAAAACATCAAGTAAAGTATTACTCAAATTATTAAAAATACAAGCATTACCACTTGATTCAAGTCCAACAGCAATTATAACCTTTATTGCATTACCTCATAAAACTATTCCCATACTGAGTACCAGTGAATGGGACATCAGCTCCTTTCAACCACCCGAATACGATGTTTAATTTTGAATGTTGAATGTAGTAGTTAGTAGCTAGTATTTAGTAGCTAGTACTTAGTACTAAACATTCATATTTCAAAATTCATCATTCAGCATTTAAAATTTAATCAAAGCAATCAATATGAAAAAATATACATTCATACTGATGTTTGTTATCATGACTTTACAAGGTCTTTCTCAAAAAATTACTGTTAAAGATAAATTGAATTTTGCACCCCTACAGGGAGTAACCATTCAAGTAAATACTACAGAGTTTATAAGTACCGATGCTAAAGGAGAAGCAAACATTCAGACAAAAAATTATTACTCGGTTTTAATTACAATGCTTGGTTATACAAGCATTGTAAAAACAAAAGAGGAACTCGAGAAATCGGGGTATGTAGTTTACCTAACAGAACGTACCTACAATACCAATGAGGTGGTAGTTTCGGCAAATCGTTTTGAAGAGTCGACAGAAAAATTATCACAACAAGTAGCAGTATTAAAAGCTAAACAAATTGCTCAGAACAATGTGCAAACAACTGCCGATTTATTGCAGAATACTGGACTTGTAAATGTTCAAAAAAGTCAGGCTGGTGGTGGAAGTCCCGTTATCAGAGGTTTTGAAGCCAACAAAGTATTAATGGTAGTGGATGGAGTTCGAATGAACAATGCCATCTATCGTGGCGGACATTTACAAAATGTGATAACACTCGACCAATCGATGTTAGAACGCATGGAAATATTGTTTGGATCTGGATCATTAATGTATGGTAGCGATGCCTTAGGTGGTGTCATGCATTTTTACACAAAAGAACCTGTCCTATCAAAGAACAACGATTTAAATATTAATGGATCAGCCTACACACGTTATGTAAGTAATAACAATGAAAGAACTGCTCACATTGATTTAAGTATTGCTAACAATAAATTTGGGATGTTATCGAGCATTACCGTTTCTGATTTCGACGATTTAAAACAAGGTAAAAATCGAAGCAAAGAAATGGGAAGTTTAGGCATTCGTAATTTTTACCAAGCTCGCATCAATGGAGTAGATAGTATGATGCGCAATGATGATTCACTCGTTCAAAGAAATAGCGGTTATACCCAATACGATTTCATGCAAAAGTTTTTGTATAAACAAAGTGAAAAAGTTACACATGTATTAAATTTACAGTACTCTACATCAACCAACATTCCTCGTTACGATCGTTTAACAGATGTAAATTCAGCGGGTGTATTTAGAAGTGCCGAATGGTATTACGGTCCGCAGGAACGCTTATTAGCGAGTTATCAACTTCGACTAAGCGATGCAAGGTTTTACGATAAAGCACAAATGACTTTTGCTGCACAAAAAATTGAAGAAAGTAGACACAATAGAAATTGGAACAATCCGAAACGTAATCATCGTACAGAAAATGTAAGTGTATATTCGTTTAATGCCGATTTCGATAAGATGATTGGCAAAGCTGATGTGCGTTATGGTATAGAGTTTATTTATAATGATGTTCGATCGAGCGCCTACGCTGAAAACATCAATACCGGCGTTCAAAGCAAACTAGATACACGTTACCCAGTAGATGGATCTAATACTAAATCAGCATCAGCATATATAACATCATCTCATAAAATAACTGAAAAGATTATC